>MDTG01252760.1_pt1 | contig 13143 bp, 14 predicted proteins | sample 811421 | NCBI WGS metagenome assembly MDTG01 (sample SAMN05326645, study PRJNA326480) | marine metagenome | isolation source: seawater | place: Pacific Ocean: South East | collected 2011
AATTGAGATTATATATATATTATCATGATTATTAATCTTGATAATATATTTAATTTAACTTTCATTTAACACATCTTTTATATAACTAGTTGAACATATACGCTTTATTATTTTATCGTCTATGTCTTCTATATTTTTTCCACAATTTCTTACCATATCTATAAAATATTTTTGTTTATCTTGATCTTCCATATAATCCGGATTTGCATCAATCCATTTTTGCATTGTTTTATATTGTGTAGCTGATGCTTGTTTTATTGCTGCTCTTATTCTTGATTTATCTCCATCCTTTTCCCATATATCATTTTCTTTTATATATAATGTCTCTCGCTTCGTATCTGTACAATGTAACGGTCTCTCATATACACTTAATTTATTCATATTCTCTATAAATACATTTGATAATCCTTCTGTTATTCCCTTTTTCTTTGTTAAATCTAACTGTTGCATAGATACTTCTATCTGTTTTAAGAAATCATCCATGTTTATCGCATCTCTACACTGTTCATTTAAAAAGATATTGATATTGAATTTTTGTTTCAGAGTATTATTATTGTTATTACCTACTTTCGGTATTAATTCACCTATCTGTTTCTGTTGTTCCATTATCTGTCGTTGTTGGGTTATTAATAAGTTTTTAAACTCTGTATTTTCTTGCATTATCTTGAAAAACATCTCTTTATAATCTTGATTCTCTCTAAACTCCTCTGGAATATCTATATCTGTTTCCTTTATTGAATTATTAGATGAAATATCATTTGATAAATCTTCTATTATAAAATTACATTTTTTCTTATGTTTCCATAGTCCCGAATTTGTTTTGAATAATCTTCCACATTTACATGAAACATCATCCTGAACTTTTTGGAACTTTTTTATTTCCATTTGTTTCCTTTCATGCTTATCGGTTGATAAATGTCTTTCATATTGACTTTTTCTACACGTTACAAAGTTACATTTTTCACAAAAATATTTTGAAGAACTTTTTGGAACTATTTTTGTTTCCTCCATTTCCATATATTGGAAATAGAAAAAAGTTCCTAAATGATTTTTTTATATTTTCAAAAAAAAGTTATCGTAACAAATTTTTCGGCAATTTTCGATTTTCAAACCATTATGCTTTAAATTCAAAAAATGCGTTTTTTTCGATTTTATAGTTGGTTGAAATATATAAAAATGGACATTTATAAATGTCCAATTCCAAAAATTTTACCAAACATAAAATAAGAAATATTTTCACTTTTTTAAGTATGGTAGCAATAAAAAAAAATACATAAAAATTCATAAAGGAATATTCGTCAATATATTATTAGTTATAAATAATATATTGAGAGCATATTTATCTTGTTTTTCTTCTAGGTCTTCTTATATGTTTTCTTGAGAGATAAGAAAAAAATATAATATAAAAATTGAAAACGATTTTAACATATTACAGAATATAAACAATCATGAGTGATAGACTTGAAAGTCCGAATTTAAATAATATCAAAGAAGCGCTGACATGTTCGATTTGTCAAGACGTAGTAACACTGCCTGTTCATTCGACGTGTTGTGAACGAGCAAAAAGTATGAATCCAGGTTGTCTCTCTTGTGTTAGAGGATATTATGAATTAAATAAAAAACCACAAGAACGCACGCTATATAAAAAATCATGGGGTGGATGCGGATGTGATGTATATACGCAAAATAAATCGTTTCGTTTGTATAATCATACGACACAATTAGATATGATTAGAAATGCACTGGGTCCTTCTATCTGTTATAATTGCGGCGTAGCATGTGAAACTGCGGCAGAATTAAGAAGACATCTAACAGGGGTATCAACTCCAAATGATAAACACGGTAATTGTTCTGAAGCAATCACAAAATGTAATTACTGTGGGTTTTTTGGAAAGAGAAGAGTAGTAAATGGAGAACATTTTGTAACAAATCATAGTTCAGTATATTGTAGAATATGTGATAGACGAGTTGCATTTAGAGATGCAGAATATCATTATAACCATCATGTAAAACATTTACAAGACTATTTAACAGAATATAAGAAGATTAAATCAACTATTACAGCGATAGAGATAAATAATGTACAAGAAAATGTTGAAAATAATAATGAAAATTGATTTAAAAAAATATAATAAAAATTGATTTAATTTTTATTATAAAATATATAAGCAATCAAAAAATATGTTATTAGAAATGTTTATCAAAATCATGACATATTTTGAGCGATATCGAGTGATTTACGATAGAATTGGCGATGAACCATATTTAGAAAGATATTATATATTTTTACGAGATAGGAAAAACTTTCCATTTAATATATTTATACATAGATTTCTTAAATCGGATCCAGATGATTTGCATGACCATCCATGGGCTTTTTTCAGTATTATTTTATCAGGAGGTTACTGGGAATATACTGAAAGTGGAAAAAGTTGGCGCGGACCGTTTAGTTCACGTTATGCTCCAGCAAATACTTTTCACAGAGTAGAACTAGATAAAGATATTCCGTATTGTTGGACAATATTTATTCCATTTATAAGTACACGAGAATGGGGATTTAAAACTATTAATGGTTGGATTAATCATGAAGATTATTTTAAAATGAAAAAGTTAGAAAAAAATAAATAATTTATATTTAAAAACATGTTATAATATAAATTAGTTGCATGTATAAATTTTTTCCTGCACTACTATCACCAAATAGTCAATTTTTAACAAGATTAGTATATTGCGACAATGCAGGTGGTAGTCAAGTCCCCCGACAAGTTATAAATAGTGTTACAAATATGTTAACAAATTATTATGTTCAACCATACTCAAATAATAATATTTCAAAACGATTAACTAAAGAAATAGAAAAAGTAGATAAAACAGCTAATATTATATTAAATAATCAAAATGGACATATTATTTATGGACCTTCGACAACACAATTAATTTATAATTTAGTTAATTCTATGAAAAAAAATTTTAATCGAGTATCCGGAGAGATTATATTGGCAGATTTTAATCATGAATCCATGTTAACACCATTTGAACGTATTGTAAAAGATATAGATAATATAACAGACAGTAAAAGTCCAGATGAAGAAGATAATAGACAAAAATTAAGTATAAAATGGTGGAATCTTACAAAAAAGGATGAAAAATATAGTATTGATTATGAAAAATTATATAATATGATAAATAGTAAAACAAGACTTGTCGTGATACCACATGTAAGTAATATATTAGGTAATATACTAGATATAAAGACTATAGTAAAAGAAATTCGAAAAAAAAATGCAAATACAAAAATAATGGTAGATGGAGTAGCATATATGGCTCACGGTCCAATAGATGTAACCGATATGGATGCAGATTTTTATTTAGTATCATTTTATAAATTTTGTGGTTTACGCATTTCTGGATTATATATTCGAGATACTAATGTTATAAGAGCAATTGAAAACCAAAATCATTATTTTATACCAAAGCTAAATGGTTCAGATTCTACAAAAAAATTAGAAATTGGTGGAGTAAATTATGAAAATTTAGTAAGTATAAATGGAATAGGCGATTATTTATGTGATGTGGCAAAATTTTTTAATTATGAGAATATGCAAAGTGATAAAAAACAGAGAGAATTTAATAGATATATATCAGAGTTTGTGATGGAAAAGATTTCTATATATGAAAAAATATTTGTTAATATGATAAATAGAAATATTGCACAGTCAAAAGAGATGCGAGTAATAGAGGATAAAAATATAAAAAAAACACCTTTATTTTCTATTAAATTTAAAAATTATGATGTAAAGTTTGTAGAATTAGTACTAAATGAATTAGATATTATATGTAAATCGGGTAAGTTTTATAGTGATAGATTATTAAAAAATATAGATGAAGGAGATGTATTAAGAATTTCATTTATGCACTATAATAATCCAGAAAATGTAGACAAAGTATTAGGATATTTAAATATGTTTAAAAGATTAGAGTTAGATTTTATGTTTAATGTTAATAGTAAAGCGCGCGATTATGTAACAATAGATTTAAAATCATCGTTTGACAATTTAGAGCCTGATACTTATTATAATGAAAAAAGAGGAAGAGCATATTCGTTATTAGATATTAAAGATACAGATAATATTAACATTGTAGGCGATATAGATTTTTATCAATCGAGTAGTTACAATAACTATAATGGTGATATAGTTAGAAATTATAAAAATATTGATAAGAGTCTGTTAAATGATAAAATATTCCGATTTTTTGTTAAAACATTTAAAGAGCAAGTACAAGAAGCTACTAGAACTTTAACAGGCGGTTATAACAGTGATTATATATTTGTTCATCAAATAAGAGTATATGCATCAGAAAACTCTTCTGTTAATCCTGTACCAGAAGGAATTCACAAAGATGGATATAATATAGTAGGATTATCTGTTGTGGAACGTGTTAATATTCAAGGTGGAATTAGTAATGTATATGATAACGATAAAAATATAATATTAACAAAACAATTACAGAGAGGAGAGATGCTAATGATTAATGATGCAAAAATGTATCATGATGTTACACCAATTAAATTAGATAAAATGGATAGAGAAGGGTATCGTGATATATTTGTCTTTACAACAATATCATAAATGACTATCTGTATTTTTTATAGAATATATTGAATGTAATAATATTAATAAAATGACAAATCTTATATTTCCAAGTTTTTTTCTTATCTTGTTCATTTAGTAGTTCAGTTAAATCAATAAAAGTGTCATCTCTAGAAATCATAATAATATATTAATTATTGAAAATATATGATATTTTTAATATATTTTCAATTTAATTTATAATTTATTTTCTATGTTTTCTATGTTTTTTAGCTCGAGTAAGTCTTTTTCTATGTTTTTTAGCACTATGTTTTTTTACCCTATTTTTTCTAGTTGTTGATTTACGAAAGCGTTCTTTTATATAGAATCTCTCCTTTAACATTTTAAAATAGTTGAGATGTCTATTATCTTTAACTCGTCCACCAAAAAATAGTATAGAATTTTCAATATATTCACGAGTTATATTAACACCTGCAGTTGGATCTTCCATTATTACTCTTCTAATTTTTTCCTTATTAGAGCCTCTTAAGTTAGCATAATCAAATTTTTGTTCAAGGAAATCTTTGTAACTATTCATTATAGTATCTAGTGCAGCAGATTCTGCAAAAGCATTAGGACCTCCTTCTTTGTGAAACTCAAACCATTCTTGTTGATAATTTTTAATCAACGATTTAGGATCATTAGTAATAATATTTATTAATTCAGTATATTCTTCCGCTTTTGCAGGTACAGTATCTTTTACAACCGCTGCAGCCTGTTCCATAACAGTAACAAATCTCTCAACAATTCCAGCTGCACAACTCATTCCGCCGGGACCATATGCCTGTGTACTATCCATAATTAATGATTGAACATAAATATCCTTGAATTCTTTGGGTTGTTTTTCTAAGTATTTAATTACACAATAAATTAATTTAGTAAAATTAATTTGGGGATCAGTACCCGCTACAATTTGTTTAAAATTATATGTATTTAATCGTTGCGTGAAACAAGAATCTAGACTGGAAGTAAGTTCTCTTTTATCTGTTTCACTTGCGTCTAGATTTAATACCATTCTTCTTAACGTGACTTGCGCAACTCCTCTTACTTCGTCGGCTGCCTGGTCACTGCCCAGATGATTCGCTAAATTAGGTGTGAAACCACCTTTTTCTGCATAAAAATCTACTAACATATTAATTCTAATATTATAGAAGGTTTTATGAGTATCAACTGCACGACCTTCTTCTTGATCCGCTGGAATTCCTACAGTTTGGTCACTGCCTTCTGCCACTCTCACATTAGAACCAGTCAAGTCAGCTCCAGTAAAATCACTACCATGAATTTGTGAGAAATCAAATTGTACTCCACGTAAATTAGCATCTCTAAAATTACATGCATTTAGACCAGGGTCACTTATACCTATCATCTTTGCTCCTTGTAGATTAAGGCCTTGAAAATTCATACCTCCCATACCTTCACATTCTTGAAAATCAATATTAGTTAATATAGTACCTTCTACAAAATTAACACCTGTTAATCTGCTTCTTATAAATTTAACGGCATTTAAATTACAATTCATAAAAATACTATCTTCAAACTCGCAAGATCTTAGATCACATTTACTTAAATTACATTCAGAAAATGTACAATTTCTATAACTAGAACTATGTCCTATAAATTCGCCAAAATCGCAGTGTTGAAAAGCACAGTTACGAAATATAGCTTTAAAGAATTGAACTTTTTCACCCTCATTTTTATTGAATTTTAGATCCCGAAATTCACATCTTTGAAAAGTGGCACAATCTCTAAATAAAGTTTTAGAGATATGTAAATTATTAAATAGAATTCCATCATATATAAAATCCTTTTCAACTAAACCCTGAGAATTTGGATTTTCAATTTTTAGATTATATAAAAGTTTAAGTTCGGGGTCTGTAAATAGTGCAAATAAAGAAGGATTATCAATTAATGTTATAGAATCTAAAGTACATCTTTGAAAATTAGGGGGGTTGGGAATTAGATGATATAAGGGTATGTTAGAAAATATTGAACCTGTAAAATCTACATATGAAAATTTAGAACTTTGGAATGATGTTTTATTAAATACACAATTTTTCATTTCGCATTTATTAATTTCAGATGATCTTAAAACCGAAGCCGGTGGCGCGGGTTTCCACGCGCGCGAGGGTGGCAAGTTAATTTTTGTATCAAATTTACAATTATTAAATTTTGATTTGTCAGCTTTAAATCCAGTTAAATTACTATCTATAAAAGTAGCACCACTAAAATTACTATTATTAGCTACCGATTTCTTTAATTCTGCATTATCAAATTTTGCACCATCAGCTAATACATTATTAAGTTTAGCACCATTGATTTTACACGAAGTAAAATCAACTTTTTGAAATTTAGCACCATCTAAAACTCTACGAGAAAGAAGTTGACCTTTCATACTAATTCCTCTAAAATCTAATGTTTGTAATGCATGTTTATAAACAGATGCACCTTCACTTAATAAACTCGATAATTCTTCTGTTTTTTTACTTTGTCGAGTAATACGACCTCTAGAAATACTTTGTATTTTTCTTGAAGCAGATACAGGGGAGAACGCACCAGCTATTAATTTTTTTATTATACGACGATTAGTAGTAATTTTTCTAGATTTATTATATGACAGTAATTTGTTTCTAGATTTTTTTCTAGCAACCATTATATATATATAATATATTTTATAACTAAAATATATTATTACTAGAAATAAATATTATCTTCTAGACCTAGATTTTGTTCTCTTAGATTTTTGAGAAGTATGTAAACTTTTATATTCATTATACAGTTTATCAATATTTTCAAAAGATTTATTAAAACTATTGACAAATTTATCAAAATTTTTACTAGCAGTTAACACAAGAGTAGCAGAAACAGCTTGTCCAAAATATACTTTTGATTGTTCGGCATATAGAGGTATTAATTTTTGCATCTCATCTATTTTATTATCAAGTTTATAAACGCTATTGTTTCTATGCATATCAGCTTTATCAAACTCTTCTAACCAATCAACATCAACTATATTAATAAATATATTTAGAGGCGTCGCAGTACCAGTTTTACCAGTAGTTAACATTTCGAGTATTTTATCATATTCAGTTTTTATTTTATCGCGAATAGCAAGTAATGGTAATAATTTTCTAGCTACATCTCTTATTTTATCACGAAGTTGCATTTTAACGTCTCTAAAATCGTCATCTATTCTATCTATCTCATCTTCATCAGCAGATGAAGGATAGATGCTATAACTAATAATTTGACCTATATGTCTGCTCCATTCGCGTAAATATTTAATAATATGTTTATTAATTTCAATAATAATATCAACTATAGTATTAAATTGTTTGCTATATTTCTCTCCAAGAATAGTAGCAACTAGAGTATCTTTAACTTCTGTATCTTTAATATTATATTTTTCAATAGTTTTCGATAATAGTTTATCTAATAATTGTGGAGGTATTTCTGAGAGTGTTTTATAAAATTTAGGTCCTATAGATTTTGTAAATTTTCTCTCCTGATATTTTTTAATAGAATTTATTTTTTTAGATAAATTTTTTCTTGTTGAATGTCCCCTAGTAAAAGCTTGTAATTTTGTTATTCTAGTATTTATATCACTATTAGTTAATCCTTTTCGATTTAAACTTTCTACTAAAGTATTAAAATCTGTTTCTAATTGTTTTTTTTGTGTTCTAGATAGTCTAGAAGAAGTTATTTTAGAAAATCCTTTACCTAAAAGTTTACTTTTAAAAGACATATTATATTTATTAATATATTTTATTCAATATAAAATATATTAATAAAATATATAGATGCCAAGTAAAATGGATATATATATATATTTATATGGTATTTTTATTCATACTGTATTTATTATAAACTATATTATAAATATTTATGAAAGTAAATCTAAAAATTTAAACATAGCAATATTTACATTTATATTAGGTCATATTACAATTATAGTTAATTTAATAAGACATATATTAAGTCATGGCAATGAAAATAATTTAGTATTTGACGACCAACTTACTATAGCAGGTATAACAGGACATGGTTTCTTAAGTGCATCAATATTAATGCAAATTTTTATATTTCGTAATATGAAACTAGATTTCATGCGTATTATATTTTTATTAGGTCAATTAGGTATGATTATGTTATACAAATATGTATATGAATTAGATAAATATAAAGAAATTCATATTAATAAATTTAGATTATTATATATTTTAGTACCATGTTTAATAATATTTTATACGAAAGAATTTTTTATCGCAAATAATAATATAACAAAAATAATTTTTTTAATGATGACAATGGTATATATAAACTGGGTAATTTTTATATTGTATTTAACAAAAAATAAAAAATATACATTTTTAAATTAAAAAAAATCATATATATGGTATATAACGCATAGTATTATTTTCATACATAGTTACCTTAAATGCATCATTATATCCTTCTACGTAAACAGTATCACCATTTGAAATATTATCACATCCATATTCGCTACTACAATTTTTATTTTTAAATGTAATAGGTAATTTTACCATATTATTTTTATCACTCATTGTATAAAAATTCCAAGTATCTCTGCCCGAGATAACACGTCGTCCCATTAATGGTAATATTGTTTCCATACCAGTGATTCTAGTAAGTATACCTACCTGACTATAATTTGTTTCTACGCCTTGTGTGCGAATATTAATGGGCATACCGCGAACATCTAAATTATTTATAGGAGAAAGCATACCGTTATCATTTCTATTAGGTGGGGCATAAGGATTTAACAATACATCATTATTATTATTAGTATAAATAGAATTAGGGCGAGTAAATGCATTATTAGACATACTAGACATATTTGAAATTATATTATCCAATTTATTATTAATATTAAAATTATTATGTAGTTTTTTGTTAGGATTATTATATGTATTATTATTTTTCCATAAATATATAAGAACGCCGATAATAATAATTATAAGTATAGCTAAAGTATAATTTTCAATACAAAACACGCCGGGAGGACACTTTTTGGCCATATAATATAATACTATATAAATAGTTATAGTATTATATTAATAAATTAATATAAGAATAAATTATTTATTGAGTTTAAGCAGTCTTAAGAACTTGAGTATTTAATCCAGCAAGAGAATCCATATTTTCTGGAAGTAAATTTGTAACCTGTTCGGCCATTTCTGTTAGACTAGAAAGATCTAAATTATTGACTAAACCCATGGTTTGTTGTAAAATAGGTGTAATTTGTTTCATCTGGTCCATAAGCTGAACTTGTTTACCTAGTAATTGTTTAGTATTTCCAGCTATATTTTTAATGTTTTCTCCTCCAACATTTTTTTCTAATAGATCATATGCCGCTTCTGTTTGTTTGGCCTCATCATCTTTTGATAGTAAATTATCAATGCTAGGTAAATTATCTAATGAGGTAGGAGATAGTTTTTGATTTGCAAAACCAGTTTTTGTTTTTTTACTTTTTTTAGTATTAGATTTTTTGTTTTTATTTTCATAGCCTTCTAAGCGATTATTAACTATAGTATTACCATTAATTAATGTTACTAGATATGTACCAATTATAGCGGCTCCTAATATTACAATCATATTTTTACTAAAATATTTTTTTAATAATGAAATTAAAATAAATAGTAGTACTGATGCATAATTATTGGTAGTAATATAACTAAATATGCTTATTAATGCTAAAAAGAATACTAAATAAAGTATAAATTTATTCTCTAAGAATTTTTTTGTATTTATTTTCATTATATAATATAAAATTATAAAAAAAAGATATATATAAAATAAATAAAAATAAATTTATTAGTAATAGTATATTATTATCTAATTTTTATTTAATTTTCTACTAAGTTTATCTAACTCTCTCAATATAATTTTGTTATCAGTATTAATTTCTGAAAGTAAACTTTTATTAATTTTATTTGTATTTTTTATACTATCCATATGATTGACTAATTTAACTAAAGCAGAACATTTATCTTGGTTTATTTTTTTTAAATCTTTCATAATATATTTTAATTTATATTTTATTTTTATAACCCCCCAATATTTTTAAATATTTAAAAAAAATATAAAAATATTGCAATATATTATTTAGGATGAGCAAGACTAATATAGACCCGCTTTTAACTGAAGACCTTAATCGGTATGTTATGTTTCCCATTAAAGACCAAGATATATGGAAAATGTATCAAAAACAAGAAGATTTATTTTGGAGAGCCCAAGAAGTAGATTTATCGAAAGATATAAAAGATTGGGAAACCTTAACCGATGATGAAAAATATTTCATTTCAATGATTTTAGCTTTTTTTGCAGCGAGTGATGGAATTGTATTAGAAAATTTAGGTACAAGATTCATGAGTGAGATACAATTAAGTGAAGCTAGAGCATTTTATGGTCTACAAATTGCAATGGAAAATATTCATAGCATAATGTATTCAACGTTAATAGATACATATATTAAGGATAAAGATAAAAAAGCTAAATATTTTAATGCATTGGAAGAGTATGATTGTATTAAAAAGAAAGGAGAATGGGCTATTAAATGGATACAAGATAAACGTTCTAGTTTTGCTACAAGATTAGTTGCATTTGCTTGCGTTGAAGGTATTTTCTTTTCTGGCGCATTTTGTGCAATATTCTGGTTGAAGAAGCGTGGACTAATGCCAGGATTAACATTTTCAAATGAATTAATTTCGCGCGATGAGGCATTGCATACAGAATTTGCAGTATTACTACATAGTAAATTAGAGAAACCTTTAAGACGTCAAAAAATACATGAAATTATTAAAGAAGCAGTTGAAATAGAGAAAGAATTTATTTGTGATGCTTTGCCATGTCGTTTAATAGGTATGAATCAATTATTAATGACACAATATATTGAATTTGTAGCTGATAGATTAAGTTGTCAATTAGGTGGAGAAAAAATATATAATTCAGTAAATCCATTTGATTGGATGGAGATGATAAGTATGGATGGAAAAACAAATTTCTTTGAAAAGAGAGTAGCAGAGTATTCATTAGCAACAAAGATAGATAATATAGATGATGCATTTGAGTTTGGAGATGATTTCTAATTATTTTAATTAGATGTTAGTATAATTTCTTCCATTTTTTCTTCTAATATTTGTACTATAATAGTAGAAGCCATCTTTACAGAATCCGGATGTAATTGATTTCCATAAGATTTCAAAGCATTTTCAATAAAAGATATATCACCAGTAATAATTGATTTATCTACAGAATCTAAAAAATCATCATAAATAGTAACATTTGAATTCATAGACGGAACAGAAACTAAATCTGCATAAGTTTCAATAATCATATAATTATCTTCTACATTATTCATAGTGAATATATATAGAGACTATAATATTATTTTATATTTAAAATTAAATTTTCAATTTTTTTATGTATAGTATAAAAAAAATTGAAATATATTTATAGTAGATGATTATATATATCACACTGCAATAAGATGTCATTTATCAATATGCTTGTCGAAACATCCACTGAGCGCTCCAAGATTGCTGACGAGGAGCGTACTGAAAAGCAGAAGCGTTTCCTGGAGGCAAAGGATAAGCGTTTAGATGAGATGATGATAAAGCTGACTGAAAAGTATCATCCCCTCTTGAAGAAGGGTTTAGAGCAGGCGGCTCATGGCGGTCGTCGCGAGAAATACATGAACTTTCAACGAGAAGACTTTAAGGCGAACTTTCCAACTCTTGGAACTCCAGCGGAGATGGCATCGAAGTGGCTTTGTGAAGTAGTCACAGAGGATTCCAAGTATCTTCCATTTAAGGAAGATAGTGATACTGAGGAACGCGAGCATTTCAAGGGCTTGCACTTTGATGTCTGGAACAATGGTGCATTCACCATTCATTTCACATGGTGAAATGATGGTTTAAGAGATGGGTAAAGGGTTACAATGTAAGGTTTATCGGGAGTGTTTTCTTTTTTTTTTATTGCAACAAGGACAAGATGATAAACATGTTGCACCGCAAATACATTTTCTAGTGCATCTTGATTTTTTATTGCAACATACACATTTAGATGATTTTTTTTTATTTTTTGTAGAACCACCGGTTTGTCTTGATTTACGTTTCTGTTTACGTTTACGTTTGCGAGTTTTTTTAATAGACGGTTCATCATTATTTATGATAGTAGGTATATTTCTATGCATGGAGGGATGACTAGAAAAATGACTGTCATGAGAATATGGAGATTTTTCTATACTATGTGAATCTGATGAAGAAGGATAATGTTGAGATAGATTTTTATTAAAATATCGAAACATATCATTAAAAGTTCTATTACCAGTATATTCCATTTTAGGAATGCCTTGTTTAATAATTAGAATAGTAGGAAAGCCCTGTATTTTTTGTGTTAAAGGTTTGTAATTTATTTCTGGAATAACATTACTATCAATTTCTATAAGGCTACCATTACCGGGGGTTCCAGCTACTTTATTTTTTAATTTGTC
>MDTG01334957.1_pt1 | contig 13143 bp, 8 predicted proteins | sample 811421 | NCBI WGS metagenome assembly MDTG01 (sample SAMN05326645, study PRJNA326480) | marine metagenome | isolation source: seawater | place: Pacific Ocean: South East | collected 2011
GTGATCTTGCGGTCAAAACGGCCCGGGCGGAGCAGGGCACTGTCGAGTACGTCCGGCCGGTTAGTGGCAGCCAGTACCAGAACATTTTCGTGAGCCTCGAAACCGTCCATTTCCGTGAGGATCTGGTTCAGTGTCTGCTCGCGTTCATCATGGCCACCACCCAGGCCCGCACCACGTGATCGGCCAATGGCATCCAGTTCGTCGATGAAAATCAGCGCCGGCGCGTCTTTCCGGGCTTCCTTGAACATGTCCCGAACCCGCGCGGCGCCGACACCCACGAACATCTCGATGAATTCCGAGGCGCTGATGCTGTAGAAGGGCACCTCGGCTTCGCCGGCGATGGCCCGGGCCAGTAGTGTCTTGCCGGTGCCCGGCGGGCCGACCAGAAGCACGCCCTTGGGCATGACGGCACCCAGTGCCCGGTATTTTTCGGGAGATTTCAGGAAATCGATGATCTCGGCAATTTCCCGCTTGGCGGATTCAATGCCGGCCACGTCATCCAGGGTGGCGGTAGAGGTTTCCTTGTGGGCCCGCCGTGCCTTGGAGCGGCTAAAATCAAACGGGCCGCCACCCTGTGTCATGCGTTTCTGCGCCGCACCCCAGAACCAGAACATCAGCGCCAGCAGCAGGATCCAGGGCAGGAAGCCGCGAATCATTTCCTGCCACCAGGGCAGACCTGATGGCGTGGCCCGAATGGTGACACTGTGCTCTTCAAGAAGGTTGAGCAGCGACGGGTCTTCCATGGGCGGGCGGATGGTATGGAAACCGGGCGTGCTGGTGTGGGGTGGGCTGTCAGAGCTGAAATCGGCTGCACCGCTGTCGGTGAACAAGCCGGTAATGGCTTCTTCTTTCAACGTGACTTCTGCCACCTGATTGTTCACAACGGCCGTCTTGAATTCCGAGTAGGCGAGGTCCTGAAGCCGCGGTTGTCCGCCATCCTGCAGCCAGAGCACCATCAGGAAGATGGCAGCGCTCAGCCAAAGGAACGCATACTGGTTCGGAATGACCGGTTGTTGGTTCTGATCCGGTTTCTGTTGCTGGTTGTCTGGCCCACTCGGTGCTGTCATTTCGGTCTCCGGTCGCCCTCCATGATCTTCGCCACGAAGACAGATTTGCCGTAGGTCTCGAACGACCATTTCATGGTGTCCGAGAGCACGCCCATAACCTCATCATAGTCGCCGAAAATCTCGGTGCTCATTCGCCCCGGATAGACTTCCAGTCCGGTCTGCTCCAGGCGCGCGATCAGGTCTTTGATTGGCTGCTTGTACTCCTCTTTCAGGGGATAGCAGCTCAGTTGTACAGAAAGATACATAAAGCCTCCATTCAGGTCAGTGACCCTGGTCAATTGCCCGTTAATAGCCCATGGCCGACGAAGTGCTCCTCCTCGGGTCCGCGCCACCATTGAGAACACCCTCTTCGTCAATCAGGATGCTCTGGATGGCGCCCATGGCTGATCCACCGACCACCGTGTGCCCCCGCTCCTGCAGAAGCCGGATGGTGTCGGGGCTGATGCCCTGTTCGATCCGGATTTCATCCGGCAGCCACTGGTGGTGCATGCGCGGCGCGCTCACGGCGGTCTGGATATTCATTCCATGATCAATCACATTGAGGATCACCTGCAAGGTGGTGGTAATGATCCGGGAGCCTCCGGGGCTGCCGGTCACCAGAACGTTCTTGCCATCCTTCTTAACGATAGTGGGCGACATGGAGCTCAGCATGCGTTTGCCGGGCTCGACCTTGTTGGCTTCGCCACCGATCAGGCCATAAGCGTTGGGCACACCGGGCTTGGCACTGAAGTCGTCCATTTCGTTGTTAAGCAGGAATCCAGCGCCTTCCACCGTAATGCCGGATCCATAACTGAAATTGATTGTGTAGGTGTTGGACACGGCGTTGCCCCATTTATCCACCACGGAAAAATGGGTGGTTTCAGGGCTTTCCCAGGCAGCCGGCTGGCCGGGATTGATGTCGCTGGCCGGTCGTGCCCTGTCTGGATCAATGCCTTTGCGCAGTTCTTCTGCGTAGCCTTTGCTGGTTAACCCCGCCAGCGGCACCTCCACATAATCCGTGTCGCCGAGGTATTTTGAACGGTCCGCGTAGGCCAGTTTCATGGCTTCGGCCATGTGATGAATCGCATCAGCGGAGTTATGGCCAAACTCGGCCATCGGGAAGCCTTCCAGGATATTCAGGATCTGGACAATGTGCGTGCCGCCGGAGGAGGGCGGCGACATCGAGAAAATATCGTACCCGCGATAGTTGCCGTGAACCGGCGCCCGGACAACCGGGCGATAGTCTTTCAGGTCCTGGTGCGTGATGAGGCCGCCATTCCGTTCCATTTCGCTGGCAATCAGATCGGCGGTTTCGCCTTCGTAAAAGCCTTTCACGCCGTTGTCGGCAATGCGCTGGAGTGTTGCCGCCAGTTCCGGCTGTCGAAAGCGTTTCCCGGGCTGCCAGGCGCTGCCGTCTTCCCTATAAAAGGTGTCACGGGTGGCGGGCCATCGCTCGAGTCTCTCCCGGGCCTGCTCCAGACCTTCAGTAAAACGCTGGGGCACTACGAAACCGTCTTGGGCCAGTTTGATGGCCGGCGCCAGTGCCTGCTTGAGGGTAATGGTGCCGTGCCGCTCCAGCGCCAGTGCAAGGCCGGCAACTGTGCCCGGAACCCCTGCGGCCAGGTGGGTAAAACGACTGCGGTTCCTGACCACCTCGCCGGATTCGTCCTGGAACATGGTTTCTGTGGCGGCAGCGGGCGCTTTTTCGCGATAATCAATGGCTTCCGGATCTGATCCGTCGCCCCTGGAAATCAGCATGAAACCGCCACCGCCAATGTTGCCGGAACGGGGCTGGGTGACAGCGAGTGCAAAACCGGCGGTAACGGCTGCATCGATTGCATTGCCGCCGTTTTTCAGCACTTCCAGAGCCACCTCGGTGGCCAGTGTATGGCTGGTGGCAACCATGCCCTGGGTTGCGGTAACCGGGTGAAACCGCTCACCCTCGAGAATGGCCTGTCCGAAGGCCGGCGCGGTGGTGATGAAAAAGGTCAAGGCGGCCGCAATCGAAAGGCGGCCTGAGCGCCCCGTGGCGAGGTTTTTGATTGTGCGTTGGTAGAGGCCTCTGTCCATATCTCCATTCCTCGTTTCTGGCGTTCAGATAGGCTATGATAGCCGGTCATTTTCATAGGTGCGTACCGTTAACCTGCCGTTAATGTCGGCGGTGATTCCCCGACGCACCTGCTTTCCCGGATTTCAGTTAAGGAAAGGCTTTCATGGAGCATACCTATCGTCTTGTGATTTCCTGCCCCGACCGGGTGGGAATTGTCGCCAAGGTGAGTAATTTTCTGTCGACGTACAATGGCTGGATTACCGAGGCGAGTCACCATTCCGACACGCAAACCGGCTGGTTTTTCATGCGGCACGAGATCAAGGCCACCTCGATTCCGTTCGGTCTGGACCAGTTCCGCGCCGCGTTTGAGTCGATTGCCCGCGAATTCAATATGAACTGGCACATTGCCGACTCGGCCCAGCCCAAGAAAGTCATCCTGATGTGCAGCAAGGAATCCCACTGTGTGGCAGATCTGCTGCACCGCTGGCACAGCAAGGAGATCAATGCCGAGATTGTGGCGGTCATCTCCAACCACGACGACCTGCGCCGGATGGTGGAGTGGCATGAGATTCCCTACCACCACGTGCCGGTAAGCAAGGAAAACAAAGAGGAAGCTTTCGCCCATATTGATGAGCTGTTCCAGAAATATGAGGCCGATGTGGTGGTCCTTGCGCGCTACATGCAGATCCTTCCCGGCGAGCTCTGCGAGAAATACTCCGGCAAGGTGATCAATATCCATCACAGCTTCCTGCCGTCCTTCGCCGGTGCGCGCCCCTATCACCAGGCCTACAGCCGCGGTGTTAAGCTCATTGGTGCCACCTGCCACTATGTGACCCAGGATCTCGACGAGGGCCCGATCATCGAGCAGGACGTTATCCGGATCACCCACAGCGACTCTATCGAGGATATGGTTCGCCTGGGTAAGGATGTGGAAAAGAACGTGTTGGCCCGGGGCCTGCGCTCACACATTGAAGACCGGGTGATCACCTACGAAAACAAGACAGTGGTGTTTGATTAAGGCTGCCTCACAGTTGCCCCGGAAAGGGTGCGACTGTGGTAGACTTGGCGGCTTGTTGAAGAATAACTATGGGGCCCGGAAACGGCCCCGATACGACTTCCAGATAACGCAAAGGAACCTTTCTCGATGGGTGAGTTAGCCAAAGAGATCCTGCCGGTCAATATTGAAGACGAGTTAAAACAGTCCTACCTCGATTACGCCATGAGCGTGATCGTCGGGCGGGCGCTTCCGGATGTGAGGGATGGCCTCAAGCCGGTTCACCGCCGCGTTCTGTTCGCCATGTCCGAACTGAACAACGACTGGAACAAGGCCTATAAGAAGTCCGCCCGTGTGGTGGGTGATGTTATCGGTAAATACCACCCCCACGGTGACTCTGCGGTATACGACACCATCGTACGTATGGCCCAGCCGTTCTCCCTGCGGTATCCGCTGGTTGATGGCCAGGGTAACTTCGGTTCCATCGACGGTGACAACGCGGCTGCCATGCGTTACACCGAGATCCGCATGGAGAAGATCGCCCACTCCCTGCTGGCGGACCTGGACAAGGAAACGGTCGATTTCGTCGATAACTACGACGGTACCGAGCGGATTCCCGAGGTTCTGCCCACCCGGGTGCCCAACCTGCTGGTGAATGGTTCCTCCGGTATTGCCGTGGGCATGGCTACCAACATTCCGCCCCACAACCTGACGGAAGTCGTAAGCGGCTGCTTGGCGCTGATTGATAATCCGGATCTGACCATCGATGAGCTGATGGAATTCATTCCGGGCCCGGATTTCCCGACCGAGGGCATCATCAACGGCCGTGCCGGCATCGTTGAGGCCTACCGTACCGGCCGTGGTCGTATCTATATTCGTGCCCGCCACGAGATCGAGCACGACAACAAGACCAATCGCGATGCCATCATCATCACCGAGCTGCCGTATCAGCTGAACAAGGCCCGCCTGATCGAGAAGATCGCGGAGCTGGTAAAAGAAAAGCGTCTTGAAGGTATCTCCGAGCTGCGGGACGAATCCAACAAGGAAGGTATCCGGGTGGTGATCGAACTGCGTCGGGGTGAGAACCCGGACGTTGTGGTCAACAACCTGTTTGCCCAGACCCAGCTGGAAACTGTATTCGGCATCAACATGGTTGGCCTGATCAACGGTGAGCCGAAAACCCTGAATCTGAAGCAGCTGCTGGATGCGTTCGTTCGTCACCGCCGTGAAGTAGTGACCCGCCGGACCATCTACGAACTGCGTAAAGCCCGTGAACGTGGCCATATTCTGGAAGGTTTGACGGTTGCCCTGGCCAACATCGACGAGATTATCGAGCTGATCAAGGCCTCGCCGTCCGCCGCCGAAGCGAAGGAAAAGCTGATTGCCAAGGGCTGGTCACCGGGCGATGTCATGGCCATGCTGGAACGTGCCGGTCAGGACGCCTGCCGTCCGGACGACCTGCCAGAGATCTATGGGCTGCGTGAAGGTCTGTATCATCTTTCACCGGAACAGGCCCAGGCCATTCTGGACTTGCGTCTGCACCGCCTGACCGGTCTGGAAACCGAGAAGCTCCAGAACGAATACAAGGAAATTCTCGACAAGATTGCCGATCTGCTGGACATCCTGGGCGACCCCGAGCGGCTGCTCCAGGTGATCCGGGAAGAGCTGGAAGCGATCGTTACCGAGTTTGGTGACGAGCGTCGTACCGAAATCACCAGCTCCCGTCGCGACCTGACCATCGCCGACCTGATTGATGAAGAAGACCTGGTGGTGACCATTTCCCACAGTGGTTACGCCAAGACCCAGGCAGTGGAAGACTACCAGGCCCAGCGTCGTGGTGGTCGGGGCAAGGCAGCAACCTCTATGAAGGACGAAGACTTCGTTGAGAAGCTGCTGGTGGCCAACTCCCACGATACGATTCTGTGTTTCTCCAACCGTGGCAAGGTGTACTGGCTGCGGGTGTTCGAGATTCCACGCGCCAGCCGTGCCTCCCGCGGTCGGCCCATGGTGAATATCCTGCCGCTGGACGAAGGCGAGCGTATTACCACGTTCCTGCCGGTTCGGGATTATCCGGAAGACCAGTTCGTGCTGATGGCCACCTCTGCCGGTGTGGTCAAGAAAACGCCGTTGCCGAACTTCTCGCGTCCGCGCAGCAGCGGCCTGATTGCCCTGTCACTGGATGAGGGCGATACCCTGATCGGTGCAGCCATTACCAAAGGCGATGCCGAGGTCATGCTGTTCTCGACCGCTGGCAAGGCGGTGCGCTTCAACGAAGAAGCCGTTCGTCCCATGAGCCGGACAGCCCGTGGTGTTCGCGGTATCAAGATGCCGCAGGGTCACCATGTGGTGTCGCTGATCATCCCGCAGGACGGTGGGGTTATCCTGACTGCCTCCGAAAACGGCTACGGCAAGCGTACCGCCATTGACGAGTTCCCGACCTACAGCCGTGGCAGCCAGGGCGTTATCGCCATGCAGTGCTCCGAGCGTAACGGTAACCTGGTGACAGCCCTGCAGCTGTTCGACGGTGACGAAATGATGCTGATCTCTGACAAGGGCACGCTCGTGCGTACCCGGACAGACGAAGTGTCGGTTCTTAGCCGGAATACCCAGGGCGTGCGCCTGATCAAGCTGAGCCAAGAAGACGAGCGGCTGGTTGGCGTTGAGCGGATTGCGGAAACCGACGACGAAGAGCTCGACAGTGAAGGCAATCCGATTGTTGCCGACGAGAGCCCGGAAGAAGGCCAGCAAGGCCAAGAAGGCGAGAGTGCCGGCGACGAATAAGCCGGCACTTGCCACGGACAGATTCAGCAAGACTTGAGAGAAAGCAGCAACATGAGCAGGGCGTATAACTTTTGTGCAGGTCCGGCCACCTTGCCGGAGAGCGTGCTTCGTCAGGCGCGGGATGAAATGCTCGACTGGCGCGGTACCGGCATGTCGGTGATGGAAATGAGCCATCGCAGCGACGAGTTTGTCCAGATTGCCGAAACTGCAGAAAAAGATCTGCGTGAACTGGCCGGCGTGTCGGACGACTACGCGGTTCTTTTCATGCAGGGTGGGGCGTCCAGCCAGTTTTCCACCATTCCTCTGAATCTGCTGGGCGAAAAAGGCTCTGCGGACTACGTGAACACTGGCATCTGGTCCAAGAAGGCCATTGCCGAGGCCAGTCGCTATGGCAAGGTGAACGTGGTGGCGAGTTCGGAAGACAGTGGCTTTACCACGATTCCGGATCAATCCTCGTGGCAGACCAGTGCCGACGCGGCTTATCTGCACTACACGCCCAACGAGACCATCGGTGGCCTGGAATTCGGTTTTATTCCGGATAGCCCGGGCGCGCCGCTGGTTGCCGACATGTCCTCATCAATGCTGTCGAGGCCGGTGGACGTCTCCAGGTTCGGTGTGATCTATGCCGGTGCCCAGAAGAACATCGGTCCCTCGGGATTGGTAGTGGTCATTATCCGCAAGGATCTCCTGGGTAAGGCCCGCCAGGAGACCCCGACCATGATGAATTATCAGGTGATCGCAGATAACGGCTCCATGTACAACACGCCGGCGACCTATTCCTGGTATCTGGCCGGTCTGGTGTTCAAGTGGCTGAAAGAGCAGGGCGGTGTGAAGGCCATGGGTGAAATCAACCTGCGCAAGGCCCGCAAGCTCTACGATTTCATCGATACCAACGAGTTTTACGCCAACCCGATTGATCCGCGCTTCCGCTCCTGGATGAACGTACCATTCACGCTGGCGGATGATGCCCTGAACGGTGAATTCCTGAAGGGTGCCAATGCCCGTGGCCTGCTGAACCTGGCCGGCCACCGGTCGGTTGGCGGAATGCGTGCGAGCATCTACAACGCGATGCCAGAAGCCGGTGTCGATGCACTGATCGACTACATGACCGAATTTGCGAAGGAGCGTGGCTGATCATGAGTGATGAGCAGGTTCGGCTCGGAGAGCTGCGGGACGAGATCGATCAACTTGATCAGAAGATCATGGAGCTGATCAGTGCCAGGGCCGCCTGTGCCCAGGAAGTGGCGCACGTTAAAATGACCGCCAATCCGGGGCAGGACGTCTTTTTCTATCGCCCCGAGCGGGAGGCCCAGGTGCTTCGCCGCATCAAGGAACAGAATCCGGGGCCGCTGTCGGGTGAGGAAATGGCCCGTCTGTTCCGGGAAATCATGTCGGCCTGCCTGGCGCTGGAAAAGCCCATGCACATTGCCTTCCTGGGTCCGATTGGCACCTTCACACAGGCGGCAGCGCTCAAGCATTTTGGTCACTCGGTGGTCAGCGTGCCTTTGCCGGCCATTGATGCGGTATTCCGGGAGGTCGAATCCGGCGCTGCTCATTACGGCGTGGTGCCGGTCGAAAACTCGACCGAGGGTATGATCAACCACACCCTGGATATGTTCATGTCCTCGCCGCTGAAGATCTGCGGCGAGGTTCAGCTTCGGATTCACCATCATCTGCTTGTGTCTCCGAAGCATGGCGACCAGGAAATCACCCGGATTTATTCCCATCAGCAATCGTTTGCCCAATGCCGGCAATGGCTGGACACCCACCGCTACGGCATCGAGCGGGTTACCGTCTCCAGCAATGCGGAAGCGGCCCGGCGCGCAGCCGAGGAGCCCGGCACGGCGGCTATTGCCGGTGATATGGCGGCCGAGCTCTATGGCCTGCAGAAGCTGGCGAACAGTATTGAGGATCGCCCGGACAATACCACACGCTTCCTGATCATTGGCCGGGAGGAAGTGCCTGCCAGTGGCCACGACAAGTCGTCTATCCTGGTGTCCATGCGCAACAAACCGGGGGCCCTGTATCAGCTCCTCGAGCCGTTCCATCGTCACGGGCTCAGCCTGACCAGAATCGAAACGCGGCCCTCGCCAAGTGGCACCTGGGCCTATGTGTTCTACATCGATTTTGAGGGACATATGGAAGACGAACAGGTCCGGAAGGTTCTGGCAGAAGTGGATGAAGAGGCCGTTGAGCTCAAACGCCTGGGTTCCTACCCGATTGGCGTTCTGTAAGTATCTGCACCTGCGTTTCTGAGCAAAGAGTGTCGAGGACGATTTATGGCCATTGATTACCAGAGCCTGGCGGTTCGCGGCGTACAGGCCCTCTCACCGTATCAGCCGGGCAAGCCGATTGAAGAGCTGGCCCGTGAGCTTGGCCTCAATCCGGCAGAGATCATCAAGCTGGCGAGCAACGAAAACCCGCTGGGGCCGAGCGAAAAAGCGCTGTCGGCCGCGCGGCAGGCCCTCTCCGAGCTTTGTCTGTATCCCGATGGCAACGGATTCAACCTGAAGCAGGCGCTTTCGAAGCGTCTGAACGTCGGGATGGATCAGATTACCCTTGGTAACGGCTCCAACGATGTACTGGAAGTCATTACCCGTTGTTTCGCCGATGCAGATTCCGAAGTGGTTTTCTCCCAGTACGCGTTCGCTGTCTACCCCCTGGTGACACAGGCCATCGGTGCCAGGGGTGTGTCTGTGCCTGCCCGGGAATGGGGGCACGATCTGGACGCCATGGCCGTAGCGGTTACTGATCGCACTCGCCTCGTGTTTGTCGCCAACCCGAACAACCCGACGGGTACCGTTCACACGGCGGACGCCATCGAGGCGTTCCTGAAGAAAATCCCCGAGAACGTGCTTGTGGTTCTGGATGAGGCCTACTGTGAATACCTGACCGGTGATCAATACCCGGACGGTGTCGAGCTGTTGGCCCGTTTCCCGAATCTCATCGTTTGCCGCACGTTCTCCAAAGCCTGGGGGCTGGCGGCTCTGCGGGTAGGTTACAGTATCTCCTCGCCGGCCATCGCAGACATTCTTAACCGGGTGCGTCAGCCATTCAACGTGGATACGGTTGCCCTGTCTGCGGCCACGGCTGTGCTTGAGGATGAAGACTATCTCCAGCGTTCCCGGGATGTGAACACAGCCGGTCTGCGTCAGTTGCAGGAGGCATTCGACCGGATGGGGCTCAGTTACATCCCGTCAGCCGGGAACTTTGTTGCCGTGGAAGTGGGGGAGCAGGCCATGGGCGTGTACCAGTCCCTGCTGGCCCACGGCGTGATTGTTCGGCCCATCGGCGGTTATGGTATGCCCCGGCATCTTCGGGTTTCTGTCGGGCTTCAGGAAGAAAACGAGCGCTTTATTGATGCACTGGCGCAGGCCCTGGCGGCCTCGGGGTTGAGCGACTGATATGGCGCCGTCCGAGCCTCTGTTTAAACGGGTAGCGGTGATTGGCCTGGGGCTGATTGGCGGCTCCCTGGCCTGCGCGATCCGTCGCAATGGGCTTGCGGGTACGGTTGTTGGTGCGGATCATCGCACTGAGGAACTGCAGCTCGGTAAAGAGTTGGGTGTGATCGATCAGGCGGCGTCAACGGTGTCTGATGCAGTTCGTGGCGCGGACCTGGTTGTGCTTGCCGTTCCGGTACGAGCAACACGCGCGGTTCTTGAGCAGATTCGCCCGTCTCTGGAGCCGGACGCGATACTCACCGATGTCGGTAGTACCAAATCCAGCTTCGTAGCCGATGTTGAGGCCGTGTTCGGCGGCTTGTCGCCTCTGGTTATTCCCGGTCATCCCATTGCCGGTTCCGAGAAGAGTGGCATCCGGGCGGCAAATCCCGAGCTTTTCGCCAACCACAAGGTCATCCTTACGCCGCCGGACAATGTCAGCCAGCCCCACCTGGCTCGCCTGCAAGGGCTCTGGGAGGGCTGCGGTGCCACGGTGCTGACCATGTCGGTGGCGTATCACGATGAGGTGCTGGCAGCCACCAGCCACTTGCCTCACCTGATCGCGTTCTCCCTGGTAGATACCCTGGCGGGTGAAGATGAGAACATGGACATCTTCCGGTACGCCGCCGGTGGCTTCAGGGATTTCACCCGGATTGCGGCCAGCGATCCGGTGATGTGGCACGATATTTTTCTGTCGAACCGTGATGCGGTTCTTCGTGTCATTGACCACTTTACCCACGACCTCGAACAACTGCGCACTGCCATTGCCAATCAGGACAGTGCCACGTTGTTGCGGGTTTTCAGTCGCGCCAAGGCGGCGCGTGAACATTTTTCGAAGATGCTCTCAGGACAGGCTTACGTGACAAACAACAGTGAAAAGCAGGTAACGTTCCGTCTTCAGTCCGGTGGCGCGATCACCGGTGATATCCGGGTGCCCGGCGACAAGTCAATGTCGCACCGGTCCATCATGCTGGGTGCTCTGGCAGATGGCGTAACCGAAGTGAAAGGGTTTCTGGAGGGTGAAGACAGCCTGGCGACGCTCCAGGCATTCCGGGATATGGGCGTTACCATTGAAGGCCCGGACGACGGCTTTGTTCGCATCCATGGTGTTGGCATGCACGGGCTTCAGGCCCCCCGCGGGCCTCTGTATCTGGGTAACTCGGGAACCGCCATGCGGCTGTTCGCCGGTTTGCTGGCGGCCCAGCCCTTTGATTCCGAGCTGACCGGCGATGCGAGTCTCTCCGGTCGCCCGATGGGGCGGGTTGCCGATCCTCTCAGGGCGATGGGCGCCGTTATCGATACCGCAGAAGGGGGGCGCCCGCCACTGAAAATCCGTGGTGGCCAGAAGCTGTCCGGTATTCACTATGAAATGCCGGTGGCCAGTGCCCAGGTCAAATCGTGTCTTCTGCTGGCCGGGCTTTATGCCGAGGGCAGTACATCGGTGACCGAGCCGGCGCCTACTCGCGATCATACCGAGCGCATGCTGGCGGGCTTTGGCTACCACGTCCACCGGGACGGCGCGACCGCCAGTGTTAGTGGCGGCGGCAAATTGACGGCGACCAATATTGACGTCCCTGCCGATATTTCTTCGTCTGCATTTTTCCTGGTCGCGGCCAGTATCGCCCCGGGCTCCGATCTGATCCTTCGCCACGTTGGAATGAACCCGACCAGGGTTGGTGTGATCAACATCCTGAATCAGATGGGCGCCAATATCGAGATTCTGGACGAGCGCGAAATCGGTGGTGAGCCGGTTGCTGACCTTCGGGTCCGCTCGGCGGAGCTGCAGGGTATCGACATCCCTGAGGATCAGGTGCCCCTGGCCATCGATGAATTTCCGGTGCTATTCATCGCCGCGGCCTGCGCCAATGGTCGCACGGTTTTGCGTGGCGCTGAGGAACTCCGGGTCAAGGAAAGCGATCGGATCCAGGTGATGGCAGATGGCCTTGCTGCATTGGGCGTGGACACTACCGTAACCCCGGACGGCATTATTATCGATGGTGGTCAGACCATCGGTGGCGGTACCGTGAACAGTCACGGCGACCACCGCATCGCAATGTCCTTTGCGGTCGCTTCCCTGCGCGCTGCGGGTGACATTACAGTGAACGACTGTGCCAATGTGGCTACGTCTTTCCCCGGTTTTGTGGAACTTGCGCAAGGAACGGGAATCAATATCTCGGCCGAGGGGGCTGAATAATGGTTGATAGCAGTGCGCCGGTGATCACCGTGGATGGTCCCGGGGGTTCCGGCAAAGGCACGATTACCCAGATGCTGGCCCGAAAGCTGGGCTGGCATCTTCTGGACAGTGGTGCTCTTTATCGGCTGACGGCGCTGGCCGCGGCTCGCCAGGGCGTGTCCATGGATGATGAGAGCGGGCTGGTAAAAGTCGCCGCCGGACTGGATGTGGCGTTTGAGCCCACGCCGGCAGGTGAGCCGGTAAAAGTCGTTCTGGCAGGGCAGGACGTGACCGCAGATATACGTACAGAATCGGCGGGCGACAATGCTTCAAAGGTGGCTGTGATCCAGTCGGTCCGTGACGCCCTTTTGCAGCGCCAGCGGGACTTCCGGCAGGCGCCGGGCCTTGTGGCCGATGGCCGTGATATGGGGACCGTGGTGTTTCCGGACGCGCCGGTAAAAATCTTCCTGACGGCAAGCGCCGAGGAGAGGGCTCAACGGCGCTATAGCCAGTTGAAGGACGCGGGTGTCGATGTTAATATTGACGCCCTTTTAGAGGAGATACGGGTTCGTGATGAACGGGATATGAACCGTTCCGCAGCCCCTCTCAAGCCCGCAGATGATGCGCAAGTCATTGATTCTACGGGATTGAGTATAGAA
>MDTG01439720.1_pt1 | contig 13141 bp, 9 predicted proteins | sample 811421 | NCBI WGS metagenome assembly MDTG01 (sample SAMN05326645, study PRJNA326480) | marine metagenome | isolation source: seawater | place: Pacific Ocean: South East | collected 2011
CGCGCACATTCCTCGTCAACGCCGCCCTCGCCGCGCGTCTCGGGTGGCGCGTCCTCCTCCGGATCGAGGACCTCGATACCCCGCGCGTCAAGCCCGAGACGATCGCGAGCACCCGGGACACCCTCGCCTGGCTGGGCCTCTCCTGGGATGACGAGACCCCGCTCCAGTCCGAGGACCTCGATCCCTACCGCGCCGCGATGCACGCCCTCGCCAAGAAGGGTCTTATCTATCCCTGTGCGCGCACCCGGCGCGACATCGAGTCCGCCCAGTCCGCCCCGAACGAGGGCGATCACGAGACGCCCTTCCCCCCCGAGCTCCGCCCGCAGGGATTCGTCCGGGGCGAGCCGGTCCCATTCGATGATGAGCAGACCAACTGGCGGCTCGCCGTCCGACCGGGCGAGGTCGCCATCGAGGATCGCCTCGCCGGTCCCAGCACGCACGATGTCGCCCGGACCGTCGGGGACTTCCTCGTCTGGACGAAGCGCGCCCAGCCGGCGTACCAACTCGCGGTGGTTGTCGACGACGCCCGCCAGGGCATCAACCGCATCGTGCGCGGCGACGACCTGCTCCCCTCCGCGGCGAGGCAACGCCTGCTCTGGGACACGCTCGCCCCTGTTTTCGGGTGGGACGAGTTCCCTGAGCAGTGGCACCTCTCCCTCGTCCGCGGCGTGGACGGGCGCCGTCTCGCGAAGCGGCATGGCGACACCCGGATCGATCATTATCGGTCGCTCGGTGTCCCACCCGAGCGGATCGTCGGGCTCATCGCCTTCTGGTCGGGCACGATTCCGGAGCGAGCGCCGATGTCGGTTCAGGCGTTCTGCGACGCCTTCGACCCCGGTACCATGCCACGGAACGATGTGGTCTTCACGGAGGCGGACGATCGATGGCTGATCTCGACCTGAACGCGATAATCCGGCGGGTCTTCCTGTGCGCAGCCGTCGGGCTGCTCGCGATGGTGATGATCGGTTGCGAGGACGACCCCCCGCCTGAGGGGTTCGAGAAGATCCGCATCAAGGACCAGACCTACACGCTCGAACTCGCGGCGACCGACGAGAAACGCACGAAGGGCCTCGGTGAGCGCACGGAGCTCCCCGAAAATGGCGGGATGCTCTTTGTCTTCAAGCGGGGCGAGCGTCGCCAGTTCCTGATGCGCGATTGTTTCATCGACATCGACATCATCTTCCTGGATTCCAACGGGCGGATCATCGCGTTCCACCACATGCCCAAGGAGCCGCCCCGAGGGGCTGACGAGGGCGAGGTGGGGGATTGGGACCCCAGGAAACCCGCGAACAGGCGGTACGAGAGCCGCCTGAAGCGGTACTCGAGCCGGGGCGCGGCCCAGTTCGTCATCGAGATCGCGGGGGGCGAACTCGAGGAACTGGACCTGAAAGTCGGGGAGAAGATCGAACTCGACACGGAGCGGCTGAAGGCGCTGGCGCGCTGAGACGATACACACCGTGCCGATGAGCGGGTCTGCGCGCACGGGAGCGGGCGGCGTCTCGGCATGGAGCGCGCCATGCAGCGGATGGGCACGGAGACCCGCCTGACGATCGTGAGCCGACTGGGGGCGGAGGCGACCGCCTCGGCCTGGCTCGAGCCGCTGCGCGCCGCGTGGCCTTCCAGCAAATCCGAGGGGCGCCCCGAGGGGCGTGTGGTCGGGTACGACTCGCTGTGCAAGGAGCTCTCGCCGCACGATCCGTGCGAGCCCGGGCACCGTGCGCTCGCGAGCCAGGTCGTCGTGGCGCTCGCGACGGAGCTGAGCGACGAATCGGACATCTACCGCCTGCTCGACGCGCTGCGCCGGTCGATCACCCCCGCGGTGCTGGTCGTGCGAGGCGAGTTGCACGACCGCCTCAGCCGCACGGTTGATCCCGATATGGGCGTGAGCGTGCTGGACTGGGACACCGGGATCGAGGCGATCGCCCGCTCGGCGCGCGCGCTCGCGGACCGGCAGCCGCTCATCGACTCGATGAGCCGGGAGGTTCGGCTCGCGCAGCTCAGCCAGCGGAGCATCGCTGGCGAACTCGACAAGCTGCACAAGGAGCTCCACGAAGCGGCGCACATGCAGCAGCAGTTCGTGCAACGCGCGGTGCCCTATGTCCCGGGCCTGAATGTGGGCGTGATCTACCGCCCCGCGACCTATGTGAGCGGGGATCTGTTCGATGTCGAGCGGCTCGACGAGCACCATGTGGGCGTCTTCCTCGCGGACGCGGTGGGGCACGGCGTCCCCGCGGCGATGCTGACGCTGTTCATCAGCCGGGCGCTCCCGAAGGTGGACGGGCTGGGCGGGAGCGCGCGCATCGTGCCGCCCGCGGAGGCGCTGTCGCGCCTGAACCGGGAATTCTGCGGGCGCCCCTCCCCGAGCGGGCGGTTCGCGACGGCGATCTACGCGGTGATCGATACCCGGACCATGACCGCGGAGGTCGCGGGCGCGGGGCACCCCGCGGCGATCGTCTCGAGCGAGGGGTCGCACGGGATCCGTCGGATCGAGTCCGAGGGCCCGCTGCTCGGGGTCTTCCCCGACGCATCGTTCGAGTCCGAGACGATCGAGCTGGGGCGCGAGCACCGGATGGTCTTCTTCACGGACGGCTTCGAGACCGCGTTCCCGGACGAGAAGGCGGGCGCATCGAGTCTCAAGCTGCCGACGGATTTCTACATCGAGCGCCTGGCGCGCCTCGCGTCCCATGCGGGCGACGCGGACAGCCTGGGCGAGGCGCTGTCGTCGTTCGAGGGCGAGCTCGACCAGCAGATGGGCTCGCTGCACCGCCCGGATGATGTCACCGCGTTGATCGTCGGGTTCGACCGCGAGGCGGGGTCGGCGGGCGTTTCCGAAGCCGCCTGACGCGTGGTCAGCCTTGCTGCGCGGCGCGGCGTTTGCCCCGCTCGGTCAGCACATCGGATTCCAGCACGCCGTCCCGCAGCCGAACGATGCGCTCGCAGTGCTCCGCGATGTCATCGTCGTGGGTGACCATGATGATGGTCATGCCCTTGGTGTGCAGTTCCTCGAAGAGCTTGAGGATCTGGGCGCCGGTTTTGGAGTCGAGGTTGCCGGTGGGCTCGTCGGCCATCAGGATGACGGGCTCGGTCACCAGGGCGCGGGCGATCGCGACGCGCTGCTGCTGCCCTCCCGAGAGCTCGCGGGGTCGGTGGTCGAGCCTGTCGGCGAGGCCCACGAGGGAGAGCGAGTTCTCCGAGCGGGCTTTGCGGATCTTCGAGTTCGTGCCCTGGTAGAAGAGGGGGACCTCGACATTCTCCTCGACGGTGAGCTGGGGGATCAGGTTGAAGGCCTGGAAGACGAAGCCGATTTTCTCGCCCCGGAACTTGCTGAGCGATTCGTCGTCCATCCCGCGGGCGTCCTTCCCGTCGAGGATGTAGCGTCCCTTGGTCGGTCGGTCGAGGCAGCCCAGCGTGTTCATGAGGGTGGACTTGCCCGAGCCCGAGGCGCCCATGATCGCGACATACTCGCCCTCGCGGATCGTCAGATCGATGCCCCGGAGGGCCTGGACCATGACCGAGCCGTCGGGCTTGTAATAGGTCTTCTCGACGCCGATCAGTTCGACGACGGGGCGTCCGTACATCCGCTCCAGCTCGGGCGGCTCGGGGACAGGCGTGACCTCGATATCGGGTTGCGGGGGTGCGTCGGGCATCTGGCGATGGTATCGCCCCTCGCGCCGGGCGGTTTCAGGTTGGGTCAGGAGTTGACGACACCGCCCGCGTGGAGGACCTCTCGGAGCAGGTTTTCCTCGCCGTAGACGGTGAGGACATCGCCCTGTTCGATGGTCGTCAGGCGTGTGGGGGTGGGCTCGAAGTCTCCGGAATCGTGCAGCACGCCCAGGACGAGGACGCCCTGCTTGCCCAGCGCGAGGGCTTCGAGGCTCTTGCCGATGAAGGGGTGGCCCGGGTCGATCTCGAACTCGCTGATGACATACCCCTCGCGGGCGCGGAGGATCGTCTCGTAGTCCAACGCGCGCACGACGCCCGCCCGCTCGAGCGTGTACCGCACCGTCGATTCGATGACGGCGCGGACGAACCCCAGGCGGTAGATCAGGAACACCGCGGCGAGGATCGTCCCGATCGCGAGCACGCGGACGCCCGTCGAGTGCTGCTGGAGGCCCAGCACGCGGTCGAGCCAGTCGGTGTCGGACTGGAGCAGGGTGACGATCAGGGCGCCCAGCGCCCCGGTGATGCCCAGGTTCCCGAGGATGATCAGGTGCGTCGCGATCCGCCGGCGCACGGGGTGCGTCGCGACCATCTCCGCTTCCGCGGTCGTGTACCCGACGCCGAAGAAGCACGAGACCGCCTGGAACTCCGCGACGGAGCGGCTGAGCCCCGTCATCATCAACGCCGTCGCGCCGATCCGCACGACGAACAGGGACACGATCGCGATGACGAGCAGCGCGATGATCGGCACGGCCCGCTCCTTTCACGCGACCCGGTTCAGTCGTCGGCGCCCTCGCTGTCGTCGGCCAGGGACGCGTCGCTGAGCTGCAGGCCCGCGAGCGCGGTCAGCGTGTCCGGCGCGCTGACGAAGACCTTCTCCAGCCCGGTGACCATCATCACCGACCAGACCTCGTCGGTCATCGCGGCGAGGCGGAGCTGCTTGCCGGCGCCGTCGAGCACGCGCTTGAGCTGCAGGAGCTGGGCGATGTTGGAGCTGTTGATGTAACTCACGCCCGAGAAATCGAGCACCACGCTCGGGACGGACCCCGCCTCGGGGTCGTCCGCGGACGAATCGCCCGTCGCACGGTCCGAGAGCCGATCGGTCAGGCCCGCGAGCTCGTCGGAGAGCGCGGGCTCATCGCTGAGTTGTGCGAGCACGATGTTGTCCGACCAGTCGATCGCCATCCCAGGCTCCCTTGCGACGCCCTGCCTGCGGGCCGTGTTCAGTCTACAGGCTCGGACGCGGGCGGGGAAACTCACGCCTCCGACGCGTCGACCTCGCCCTCGGCCGGGAGCGTCTCGTCGTCGGACTCCACGACCCGGGTCGCCGCGATGACCGCGTCCCCGTTCTTCAGACCCGCGACGCGGACGCCCTGCGTCCCGCGCCCGTACCGGCTGATTGAGTCCGCCGGGATGCGCACGAGCTGGCCCATCCGCGAGATGACCACGACATCGTCGGATTCGCTCACCGCGAACGCCGCGACGGGGGTCCCGTTCTTGGCGCTCAGCTTCATGTCGATCCGCCCCTTGCCGCCCCGGCTCTGGGAGCGCTGGCTCCCGTCCTCGCTGGTGACGCGGTACTCATCGACGCCCGTTCGCTTGCCGTACCCCTTGTCGGTGATGGTGAACAGGTCGGGGATGTTCCCGTGCTCGTCGGGCATGCTGATCGTGGGCCCGTCCCAGTCGGACTTGTCCTCGCCCGCGGGCTGCATGGGGACCACCGCGGCGCCGATGATCTGCACGCCGTCCGCGAGGTCGATGCCCTTGACGCCCGCGGCGGAGCGGCCCATGTCGCGCAGCCCGCCCCGGTCCTCGTGCTCGTTGAAGCGGATCGCCATCCCGGCGCTGGTGACCAGGATGATGTCGTCGTTCCCGCTGGTCAGGCGGACATCGAACAGCGAGTCGCCCTCCTTGAGACCCACCGCGATCAGCCCGCTCTTGTTCACATTCGCGTACGCCTTGAGCGGCGTGCGCTTCACGATGCCCCCCCGGCTGATGAACAGCAGGTGCTCGCTCCCGCTCTCGAAGTTCTTCACGGCGCGGTACGCGTAGGTCCGCTCCCCCTTGCGGAGCTGGATGTAGTTCTGGATCGCCCGCCCCCGGCTCGTGCGGCTCAGCTCGGGCAGCTCGTACACCTTGATCTTGAACACGCGACCCTGGTCGGTGAAGCAGAGCAGGTCGTCGTGCGTGGAAGCGACGAACAGGTCGCTGACGACATCCTCCTCGCCCCCGCCCGAGGCGCGGATGCCCTTGCCGCCCCGGCCCTGCGCCTGGTAGGTCGACAGCGGGACGCGCTTGACGAACCCGCCGCGCGTGATCGTGACCGCGACCTCTTCCTCGCGGATCAGCGCCTCGATGTCGATGTCGCCCGCGCCCTCCTCGATGTCGGTCTGGCGTTTGCCGTAGTCGCCCGCGCCGTAGCGGGCCTTCATCTCGGCGCAGTCGTCCTTGATGATCGTGAACACGCGCCCGTCGTCTCCGAGGATCGCCTCGTAGTCCTCGATCTGCGCGACGATCTCGTTGTAGTCCTTGATGAGCCGCTCGATCTCCAGCCCGACGAGCTGGATCAGGCGCATCGACCCGATCTGCTCCGCCTGCACGCGCGTCAGCGCGATCCCGCCCGCGGCTTCCGCGAGCTCGAGCCGCTTGACCATGCGCTCCGGGAGCTTCGCGAAATGCTCGTGGCTCGCGGGGATCCGGTACCGGCGCGCCATCAGCTTCTCGATCGCCTCGGCCCGCGTGCTGCTCGAGCGGATCAGCGCGATCACCTCGTCGATGTCGCACACCGCGTAGATCATGCCCTCCAGGACATGGGCCCGCTTCTTCGCCTCGCGGAGCAGGTACGCCGTGCGCCGCCTGATCACCTCGTAGCGGTGGTCGATGTAGAGCTGGATGAGCTCCTTGAGCCCCAGCGTGCGCGGCTGGCGGTTCACCAGCGCGATGTTGATGATGCTGAAGGTCTGCTGCAGGGGCGTGTGCTGATAGAGCTGGTTCTCCACCACCGCGGGGTCGGCGCCCTTCTTGAGCTCGACGACGATGCGGCTGCGCGCGTTGCGCCCCGATTCGTTTCGGACATCGCTGATGTCCTTGAGCCGATCGTCCTTGACCGCCTCGACGATCTTCTCGACCAGCGTGTTCTGCACGAGGCTGTAGGGGATCGAGTCGATGACGAGTTGCTGCCGCCCGTTCTTGAGCTCCTCGGTGTGGACCTCTCCGCGGACCGTGACGCGCCCGCGCCCGTGCTCGTAGGCCTCGAGGATGCCCCGGCGCCCCTGGATCACGCCCCCCGTGGGGAAGTCGGGCCCCTTGACACCCTCGTAGACGGTGTTCCCGTCCTCATCGGTGACATCGGTCATCAGTTCCAGGAGCGAGATGTCGGGGTTGTCCACGGTGCGCACGATCGCGTCGAAGATCTCGCGCGGGTTGTGGGGGGGCAGGCTCGTCGCCATGCCGACCGCGATGCCCATGCCCCCGTTGATCAGCAGGTTGGGGAACTTGCCGGGCAGCACCACGGGCTCGGTCAGGCGGTCGTCGTAGTTCGCCTGCACATCCACGGTGTCGAGGTCCAGGTCCGCGAGCATGTCCAGCGCCGCCTGGTGCAGGCGCGCCTCGGTGTACCGCATCGCGGCGGGGGGGTCGCCGTCGATCGACCCGAAGTTGCCCTGCGGATCGACGAGCGGGACGCGCATCTTCCACGCCTGCGCCATGCCGACCATCGTGGGATAGATCACCGACTCGCCGTGCGGGTGGTAGTTGCCCGAGGTGTCGCCGCAGATCTTGGCGCACTTCAGGTGCTTCTTTCCCGGACGGAGCTTGAGGTCGTTCATCGCGACGAGGATGCGCCGCTGGCTGGGCTTGAGCCCGTCGCGGACATCGGGCAGCGCCCGGTCCATGATCGTGCTCATCGCGTAGGTGAGGTACGAGTCCTGCAACTCGTTCTCGATCTTGATGTCGATCAGGCGCCCCGCCCCGACATCGGGCGAGCCGGTCTCGGCGCCCGTGTTCTCGGGCGCGCCGTCGGGGCCGGGCTGGGCATCGGATTCGCTGGGATCGCGGGGGAGATCACCGTCGGCCATGGACTGTCAACTCCGCGGGAAGGGCCCGCTGCTCGAGGGGCATCTGGCCCCGAGCGCGGGCCAGTGTGTGCGGTCGGAACGGCTCCGCGTCGCGCCCCGTCCGCCGGTGCGGATCGGGCTCGCTCAGGGCTGTTTCGGCGCACACCGATGACCCCGCGAAACCGCGAAAATTATAGGCTCAACGCGCGCGCAAACCGAGCCGGGGAGACCCCGATTCCGACGCGCCGGCGCCGGCCCGTCGCGGCCCTCAGGGCCGCCCCGCGGCGGCACCGTTCCGCCCCGCGACCGCCTCGAAACTCTCGAGCGATTCGGTGACCGCGAGGAGCCCCAGCGCGGAGGCGGTCAGCGGCATCGACTGGTCCCACAGCGCCGTGCGCACGCCTCCGACCGCGACCGCCGGATCCGCGTACATGTGCGCGACACGCTCCCCCGCGGTGAGCTGCGCGAGGAACCGGAGCGATTCGCTCAGGTCGATGAGGTTGGCGACGACCTCGCCCGAGCCCAGAGTCCCGCGCGTCAGGCTGGGCTCCCCCAGCATCGTCCCCAGCAGCGCGACGGGGCGGGCGCTCTGCCAGGTCGGGAGGGGGCTGCCCCCCGCGTCGAGGACGAACCCGCCCGCGAGGTCGCGGTCCATGTCCGACAGGTCCGCGTCGTTGAGCTGGAGATCGAGCAGCCGCGTGCGCAGGGCGCGGAGCGCGGGCGCCGAGGGCGGGTCGATGCCCGTCTGGGCCGCGAGCGCCAGGTCCGCCCAGGCGAGGTCGGGCATCAGGCTCAGCAGGGCGGATGCGGGCGTGTCGCGGAAGGCGGCTCGGATCGCGGCGTCGGCGCGCATGAGGTGAGCCTCCCGGTTCCAGGGCTCGAAGCCCGCGAGGGCGACCAGCGCGCGCGCCACCACGCCCTTCGCGGTCGCGGGGAGCAGGGGGTCGAATCCCTCCGACGCGCTGTAGGCGCCGTCGACAACGGGAAGGCAGCGTTCGCGCAGGCCCCGCAGCTCCGCGGACCGTTCGATGGTGCCCGGGTCGAGGGCGGCGAGGGCGTTGACGCACGCCGACGCGGTCGCGGGGTCACCCCACGGCGCGCGCTCGCTGCCCTCGACGACCGCGAGGGCGGCGAGGGTCGCCTCGCCCGCCCGTCGGGCCTGCGCGCTCTCGCTCGGGTCCGCGGCGCGGAGGCGCGCGTACCGGAGCAGGGCCTCTGCGGCGAGCGCCTGCGCGAACGGCGATCCGCCCCCCCGGTCCCAGGTGCCCGCGACGGGATCGAGCCCGTCGCGCAGGCCCAGGCGCTCGACGCCCGGCCAGGCCCGGGCGCGGAGGTGCGCCGCGATCCGGTTCGCGAGCGCCGCGAGGTCATCGGTCCGCACCGGGGGCACGATCGCGCCGCCCCGGTGCAGCACCAGCGGGGGCGCGTCGGGCGTCGTCTGTGCGGCGTGGCGCACCCGGAAGAACGAGAGCGCGTAGCCCGCGCCCGCGAGTTCCTCGTAGGGCGTCAGCGCCGAGGCGGGGTCGTCGGCGAGTTCCGCAACGAGCGTGACGAGCGTCGCGGACGCGGTCCGGCCCGTCGCGAGCATCTGGGCGGGGGTGCGCGCGCGTCGGAAGCCGTCCCGGCTGAGCAGCATCCCCTCGAGACCGGGGCGGAGCCATTGGTCGAGTTCCGCGGCGGTGACGCCCGCGGGGACGGGGGTCGGGGCGCCGGTGGAGAGTTCGATCGACAGGGTCGTGCGCGCCAGATTGGCGCTGAGCCGCTCGCGTCGCAGCGCATCGGGCGGGCCCTGGAGCTGGGCGACGGTGCGCTCGATCGCGCGCACCGCAGCGACCCGGAGCGACTCGTCGACCTGCTCGCGGGACTGCGCAACGGTCGTGTGCTGCCCGACGACGCGGCCCTCGAAGCGGACCGTGACCGACGCGACCCACGCGGCGGGCACGGGCGTCCCGTCGAGATCGGGCACGCCTCCGCGATCGAGCCACCCGCGCACGGTGCGGAACGCGTCGAGTGTCTGCTCGAAGGTGACCTCGGGGAGGGCTTCGTATCCCTCCGCCGCGAGCGGAGTCGCTCCTCCCGAAGGCTCGGTCGCGGCTCGCGAGTCTGCAACGCGTTCGGCGTTCCCGCTTGAACCCGGCGCCGCGGTGCCATCGCGTGTGATGGGGCTCAGCAGCGAGGGGCGGTCGCTGGGCTGGTCGACTGGTTGGTCGGCGGGCGCGTTCGGCGGACGGTCCTCCGGCGTTTCCGGACGCGACTGGGCCCCGGCGGGCGATGCCCAGAGCCCCACGAGCAGCAGCACAAGGGTCAGCGGTGTTGCCCAGACGCGACACCGGTTGTTGATGCGCGGCAACCCCGTTCGGGGGCGGGCGGGGAGCGTCCGAGAAAAACGAGCCTTGCGCGGGCGCTGCGAGGTCTGGCACGCGGGGTCTGGCACGCGGCACGGTTGTTGAACCGTGATCGGCACATCCAAAGAGAGGTGCCGAACCATGCGCAGACTGCTGAGCCTGACCGCGAACGAACGCAAAGTGATGTACCTGTCGCTCATGTGCTACCTCGTGCTGTGCTGAGCGCCGGATCACCGGGCGTGTCCCGGGTTCGACGGTCCGTCCCACGGAACAACCGATCTTTCGCGTCGGTCCGATTGTCTGGGCGGGCCCGGTTCTCCCGCGATTGAGACGGGCTGCCGACGCGAGACAGGCTGCAAACGAAACGGGCCCCGACGCGTGCGCCGGGGCCCGGTGGTCGTTTCTCGATGCCCGGGTTCCCGCTCAGGGGTGTACCGGGCGGGCGGTGAACCGGTTCCGGACGCCGGGCGTCAGAACTGGATCTTGTCGGTGCCCATGGACCCGTGGTCGTCCATACCGCCTCGGCTGGGCATGTCGGAGGGACGGAAGTCCATGGACTCGCCGCCTCCGCCGCTGCTGTCGCCCCACTGGGCGCGCTTCAGCGAGAGCCCGATCTTGCGATCGGAGATGTCGACGCGGAGGATCTTGACATCGATCTCGTCGTTCGCCTGGACGACATCCTGCGGGTTCTCGACCTTGTGGTCGGCGAGCTCGGAGATGTGGAGCAGGCCCTCGAGATCCTCTTCCAGCTCGACGAAGACGCCGAAGTTGGTGATCTTGGTGACCTTGCCGCGGACGACCATGCCGGGCTGATAGGCGCTGGGGATGGCGTCGACCCAGGGATCCTCGCTGAGCTGCTTGACGCCCAGGGAGACGCGCTGCTTCTCCTGGTCGACATCGAGGACGACGCACTGGACATTGTCGCCCTTCTTGTAGAGCTCGTTGGGGTGGGTGATCTTCTTGGTCCACGACATATCGGAGATGTGGAGCAGACCGTCGATGCCGGGCTCGATCTCGATGAACGCGCCGTAGTTGGCGAGGTTGCGGACCTCGCCCTCGACGAGGGTGCCGGCGGGATACTTCTCGCTGACGAGCTCCCAGGGGTTGACCTCGGTCTGCTTCATGCCGAGGCTGATTTCCTGCTTGTTCTTGTCGATCTCGAGGACGACGACATCGACCTCCTGGCCGGGCTCGACCACCTCGGAGGGGTGGTTGATGCGGCGGGTCCAGGACATCTCGGAGATGTGGACGAGCCCCTCGATGCCGTCCTCGAGGCGGACGAAGGCGCCGTAGGACATGAGGTTGACGATCTCGCCCTTGACGCGCGACCCGACCGGGTAGCGCTGCTCGATCTCCTCCCAGGGGCTCTCTTCCTTCTGCTTGAGGCCCAGGGCGATCTTCTCCTTGTCGTGGTCGATGTTGAGGACCTTGACCTCGATGCGCTGGTCGATCTTGACCACCTCGGAGGGGTGGTTGACGCGGCCCCAGGACATGTCGGTGATGTGGAGCAGGCCGTCGATGCCGCCCAGGTCGACGAACGCGCCGAAGTCGGCGATGTTCTTGACGGTGCCGGTGACGATGTCGCCTTCCTTGAGGGTCGACATGAGGCGGCGCTTCGCCTCGCCGCGTTCGCGCTCGATGAGCTTGCGGCGGCTGATGACGATGTTGCGGCGCTCGGTGTCGATCTTGAGGATCTCGGCGCGGATGGAGCGCCCGATGAACTCACCGATGTCGTGGGGTCGGCGGACATCGACCTGCGAGGCGGGGAGGAAGACGGGCACGCCGATATCGACGAGCAGGCCTCCCTTGATCTTCCGCATGCAGGTGCCCTCGACGGGGTCGCCTTCCTTGGTGGTGTCGACGATCTTCTGCCAGGCGATCTGGCGATCGGCCTTGCGCTTGGAGAGCTGGATCAGCCCGCCCTCGCCCTCCATGGACTCGAGCAGGACATCGACGGTGTCGCCCACCTTGAGCTCGCTGAGGTTCGGGAACTCCTCCTTGGGGATGAGCCCCTCGCTCTTGAGGCCCACCTCGACGACGACATCGTCGCCCGAGAAGCCGATGATCTTGCCCTGGATGAGGGTGCCGGTCTCCAGCGAGTCGATGCGCTCGTCGAGCAGGTCGTCCATGCCCTTGGCGGCGCGGTCGCCCAGTGCCTCGGAGAGCAGAGCCTCGGCGTCGGCGTCCTCGATCCCGAGGGACGCGATCAGCGTTTCGTCGATCATGTGTTTCCTTTGCCGCCGCGTTCGTGCGGCGTGTCCGGTCCTGATGCCTCGTCCGATCCGGCCGGGAGGGGTCGGACGCAGCGTGGACCGAGCAGCGAGCGGGGGAGAACCCGTCTCGCGTCGCGTCTCGTGACGCGGCTTGGGCCTTGCTGTTCCACCCGGTGCGCGCGCACCGGCGTGGCCCGGCGGGTCTGGAGTTTAGGCGGCGCCCCGGGTGATCAAAAGCGCTGCGGGGCGCCAAATCGCTCGAGGATTCTCGGCAGCGCCTGGGCGAACGCGCCGCGGGTCATCACCTCGTCGGCGCCCGCGTCGCGCATCTCCGCCAGCAGATCGGTCGCGACATGGGGACCCCACGCGACGATCGGGATCTGTTGTGTTTCTTCTGATGCATCGGGGCCGCGCAGCACGCCCAGCAGTTCGCGGGCCTGATCCGGGGCATCAAGATCGAGGAGCACGGCGCGGACCTGGGAATCGGCGAGGCGATCCCGGAGCATTTTCTCGTTCCGCGCGGGGCGGCACGGGACCCCCATGTCGTCGGCGAGGGACTTGATGCGGGTGGCCCACATGAGGTCGGCGGCTGCGTAGAGGATCAAGGCGGGGCTCCTTCGGCTCGCGGCGTGTGGCGGTCGAGTCGTTTCGTACCGGGGGCCCGCCCGATAGGGGGAGCCCGGTGTCTGAAAACGGGCGAGTCAGAAATCTGCACGCGCCGTGCGATTGTGCGAGAGCCTATGTCGTCCGATGGCACCGAACCGCTGTACCATCACAGCCGTACACAATCGTCCGGTGCCGTGCGGGTGCCGGATCGGTGTTATCCACCGCCCTGCGCGGGCGGGATGCCGGGCTTCCGGACCGAGCG
>MDTG01449253.1_pt1 | contig 13141 bp, 7 predicted proteins | sample 811421 | NCBI WGS metagenome assembly MDTG01 (sample SAMN05326645, study PRJNA326480) | marine metagenome | isolation source: seawater | place: Pacific Ocean: South East | collected 2011
AAATCATATACCATAGCAAACTTGTTTATTGACTGTGAATAAAAGGTGTTTGGCCCGGGTAATAACTGCTCAAGGCATAGCAAAGCGGTGAATACCCCTTCATGGGCGGGTCAAACACCTCTTTTTTTGAATAAAAAAAGGCTGTCACATCTCACAGCCCAAGAGGTTGATCCTTGCACGTATACTCGGACCTATAGTTGACACATCTCTCAACTAAAAAAGAGGTTGAGCTTAGCACGTGTGCGCAGCTCGGAAGTACAAAAATATTCATTTCAAATAAGGAAACACTTAAATTTGATATTGGTCAGCGGCTAAGGTCAACGACCCACCTCTTAGATATAGGTTAATATCTAAAACTAGACAGGTATTCTAAGCCTGTCTGGTTTTTAATTGACTCATTACGAAATGCAGAGCTAAGTTAGGATGCTTATTAACCTCACTAATAAATTGTATTGTACATTGGTCAAACACAACACAGGGACATTAGTACCTTATGTCTCAACTGTTGTGAATTGCTTTCAACCCCGAAGGGCTCATGAGTTCATCTGGAATTATACAACCCACGAATAAATTGTATTGTACATTGGTCAAACACAACAGAAGGTTTGATGGGAAGTGTAAGTCTTGTGTTATGAATTGCTTTCAGATTGTATTGTACATTGGTCAAACACAACTCTTTGAGTCTTCAACAGGTTTCCTAGCATGTTGTGAATTGCTTTCAGATTGTATTGTACATTGGTCAAACACAACATACCAGACACTAATAGTTGCTGAGCTTCTGTTGTGAATTGCTTTCAGATTGTATTGTACATTGGTCAAACACAACCCTACGCTAAAACCAATGCAGAAATAATTGGTTGTGAATTGCTTTCAGATTGTATTGTACATTGGTCAAACACAACTGCTTTTATTGTATCCTTCATTGTTGAAGTGTTGTGAATTGCTTTCAGATTGTATTGTACATTGGTCAAACACAACCAGCAGCAGCAATAGCCGCAGAAGCCGCAAGTTGTGAATTGCTTTCAGATTGTATTGTACATTGGTCAAACACAACCAGAAATAATGTGGAAACTATTCCTGCAATGTTGTGAATTGCTTTCAGATTGTATTGTACATTGGTCAAACACAACAGTTTTGATTTCATGAATCCAGTATACATTGTTGTGAATTGCTTTCAGATTGTATTGTACATTGGTCAAACACAACCAATGACAAGGTTTGAAAGATACCTATTATGTTGTGAATTGCTTTCAGATTGTATTGTACATTGGTCAAACACAACGCTGGTTATAAGTGTGCCGAATACGGCCCCGTTGTGAATTGCTTTCAGATTGTATTGTACATTGGTCAAACACAACTCAATAACAGGTGTGAGTATTACAGGAGTTGTTGTGAATTGCTTTCAGATTGTATTGTACATTGGTCAAACACAACAAGCTTTCTGATAATATGGTTAAATGGTTCGTTGTGAATTGCTTTCAGATTGTATTGTACATTGGTCAAACACAACGTAGACGCTTATATTTGAGTAGTAAATCACGTTGTGAATTGCTTTCAGATTGTATTGTACATTGGTCAAACACAACCGTACAACTTTCAAAGTAAAACTATCAACTGTTGTGAATTGCTTTCAGATTGTATTGTACATTGGTCAAACACAACTGCTGAGGAGTACGATGTGTTTCGTCCAGAGTTGTGAATTGCTTTCAGATTGTATTGTACATTGGTCAAACACAACATACATGATTTATGTGACAAATTCAATATGGTTGTGAATTGCTTTCAGATTGTATTGTACATTGGTCAAACACAACATACCGTGTTTGACCTTTTTCATTTTCAGGCAGTTACGCTAAATATTAGAATAAAAAAATGAAAGCTAAAAAAGCTCTAATTGCTGGGGCGTATCAGGCTTTTCAGATTCTGCTTGTCCTCTAAAAAATTCCATCATGCCAAACTGTTTGTCCGTTAATTGAAAAATAATCACTTCTCCACGAGGCGGTAAATTTCTTTTTACGCGTTTGATGTGAACCTCAGCATTCTCTCTACTAGCGCAATGACGTGTGTAGATGGAGTATTGCATCATCGTAAATCCATCATCCAATAATCGTTTTCGAAATAAAGTTGCTTGTTTCCGATCTTTCCTAGTATCGGTTGGTAAATCGTAGTATACAAATACCCACATGATTCGATAAGCGTTAAATCGTTCTGTTGATTTCATACATGGTGGAGAATCTTGAACCTAATCCAAAGTTTGAAACTTTGGATTAGGTGATTTCATTAAATAATCGGATATGCAATCTTGCGTTTCTCCCCTTCAAAACACTGCATCAAACTTGCTGTAGTGCGTTGCATGCCCACCATCAACGGGCTTTTACTTTCTTCAATGACTACATCAATGGTTGGAATAATCAGCAATTCTCTTTTCAATTCGGGTGTCAAATCATCTAAGTCCACATCTTGATATTCTTCTATGATATCCAGTACGATCAGATCAACATAAGGTCTGTAAGGTTCCATCACATCATCAGCCAGGCAAAATGCATTGTATTTGTTACGGTGATGAATTCCTAAAGCAGGCAACATACCACTGGCTACAATACTTCGGGCAACCACTGCTCGCAAAATAGCATACCCGTAATTCAACAGATTATTGGGTGGCTCACCATACCGAACTCTTCTGAAACCGCTTTCAGGCCCCAATAACTTAGCCCAATAATTGGCCGCAGCTCTTCCTTCGTAATTGTCAGGATCTCCGCTGCGTACTTTCGAAGACCAATACAACATGTTTTCAACATCAATTCCCAATCGCTCTAAAACACGTGCTTGATTATCTATTTTACACTTTACCGTTTGTTGCCATAGATTTTTACGAAGAGGTTCGGATGCATCTAGCTGATACCTCAGCTTTTCAGTATAAGTATGGTTGGCTGTCATGGGCATAAACAAACCCGATGGCATGTGGCGCGTATCGCAATTCAAGATAGCTGCATTGTTATCGAGTAAGGCTGTTAGCAATGCTTGTGTAATGGTTACGCGTGGATGATCTAAGATAACCATGCCCACATCTTCAATGGGCACTGTTTTGCTCGGTTGAGCTAGCTCTTCGGGATATTCAACTTTGAGTTGTTGTCTTTCTTTTTTCAGGTAGGCTGGGTTTCCGAAATAGAGTGTTTTTTTGATCATGTAGGTTGTTTTTGTTTTCCATCTGAGATTGAAAAAACAATGCCAAACTGGAAAAATCGACAACTAAAAGATACAACTACTTAATTACGTGCGTGTTAACAAAGTAATCTCGACTCGAGATTTTTAGCTTTTCCAAAGTTTGAAACTTTGGAAAAGCTACTTGGATAAAACTGTAGCTTATTCAATCCCCGTAATTTGAGGTGGGTTTCGATGAACAAATTGAAAGTTTGAAGTGCCATCAAAAAGCTCCAACACTTCATCTCGTTGTATAAAAGTGGGGTTATCTGTAATTAAAGTGCTGTATGAACTGTGCGCCCAGTCTTGTGGGTTTGAAACTAAACTTGCTTCCACCGGATTGTGATGGATGTAGTGGATGAGTTTGATTAGGTATTTGGAGTCTGTAACAGCCTTTCTTTTGAAGTTCTTCATGAAAAGGCTTCCTTTTCGGTTGTTCACTTTATTAAAACTCTGTGTGTAAGAACTAAAGAGTTTTGAAAACTGCTTAGATATTTCTTTTGAGAAGTTTTGCTCTTCTAGATTTTCCAAAGTTTGAAACTTTGGAAAATCTCTATTTTGCTTATTGAAGGCTTTAGAATAAGCATTAAAAAAATTGCTGAATTGTTTAGATAATAGACCTGACAGGTTTGGATTTATTTTCAAAATCTGGAATTTTGATTTTGCTTCTAGCTCTTCCAAAGTTTGGAACTTTGGAAGAGCTTTTAATAATTCCTTTTCACTTTTGATCTTCACCAAAAAATGAAAATGATTCGGCATAATACAATAGCAATAGGTTTGAGCTATTGGTGAAATATAAAGCTGATACTTTTCTAAAAAGAAGCGGTAATTCTCTGCATCCAAAAAAAGCCTCTCGTTCCCATTAGCTCGATTGTATATGTGATACATTCTATCTGGCTCAAGTTGTGCTTGTTTATTGTGCATGGTTGAAAATTGAATGCTATTGAACCACCTCCAAAGTTTGAAACTTTGCAGGTGGTTTTTGATTGTATTTTACTTAACCCGAAGAGATAAAACCAGACAGGTTTCAGAAACCTGTCTGGTTTAATTACGCTCTAGAAATGTTCCCTAGTCGATCTACTTTTAATTTGATGCAACAATCTTTTATCATCTGGTCATCCATACTTCTCTCCATCTTATTTAATGAAGAGAATTCCTCTTTATTAACAATAGAAATCGCGACATCATTTCTAATAAAGAAAGATTGTGCCTTTGAAAAGCTTACAACTTTGTAAATTCTATTAACTTTTTCGCTACTCAGATTTCTAAAATCGATGTTAGAAATATCTTCTACTTCATCTTTAGTCGGTACATACACAATGTCATTTGGTGATAAATGAAATAATAATCTATTTCCTTTTTCATCCTTATCAGGCACACTACTAAGCCCTTGTTTCTGCCTTTCAATTACAATATTCAATGGTATGGTTTCGTATATCCTTTTTTTAGTCTTGTTATCAAAATAAATAGCAAAAAACAAGTTAGTACCCTTAGCAGCTTCGACATACTTGGTCTTTTTATTCCCCTCATAGCCTACGGGATACTTAGTTCCAACCTCAAAAATACGAACCTTTAATATTGGCTTATGCGGTTTTCCATCGTTAAAAAAATGAATACTTCTATTCATGTCTTCTATTCCCTCTGGAGAAAAAGCCAAGTCTGGTTTTCCACCTTTACTGAGTAGGTAATTTTTTAAAATCTTTTGTATCCCAGTATCTGTTATAGAATCAATAACTTTTTGATTAAAAGAGGTGTCTAAATTCTTGCGTGTAGCTGTCAATATCTTCCCCTTTGGAACTTTTATTCTAGGTAGTTCAACAAAACCCGAAACTGTTTCTTTATGCATTGGCTTTCTAATAGCCCAATTCACACCTTTTTGCTCAACTTTAACTTTTTTACCATTTTCTATTTTCTCATAATAATTTGTGGCTTTGTTTATTACCCTAAGGTTCTGCTTAAAGCTAACAACAATTCCTTCTAGTTCATTTTTGACATCTACTGTAAAGCCAGACCATGGTTTATTAAAAATCCATTTGTAATTACCATCTTTATCTGGCTTTGTTTTGAAACACAAGCTGTTTTTTAATTGAGTCCTAAGTTCTATTTGCTTTTTCTTTCTTGCCTCACTTTTTAAATCTTCAACTTTTGCAGAGGTGTTATTCAAGTAGTTCACATGACTCCTAGTTGCACATGCTATAACCAATGCATCCATTGCATGATGGCGATGATCAATACGCTTCTTTTGAAATCCTTTAGAAAGTTCTAATGGCACCGTAGGTAAATACTTTTGATACTTATCGTTCCAAGAAGTAAAATCATTGCTCTCTGTCAGCTCATTCATTCGCTGAAACCTAGGTAAGATTAAATCATTCCAAACACCATTTATACCCCAATCCTGTTTTAACTTACTGGTAATTTTACCATTAATAGATATAATGTTATTGGAGTTTACACCATCGTCATTTTTATCAGACCTTACAATATTTGACAAGAGATTTGTAACGAATTTGCTTATATATCGTGTATCGTTCAATTGGCGCTCAATCATTTTATCAGGAATATCTTCCAACAGCAGCTTACTTCTCTTTGATCTATTTTTATGGAAATGGTTATTGACAAATTCGGTATATACTTCTTCATTTAAAATCTCAACCACTCCAAAAACAGTTGAAACCTTTTGACCGTGATGATTTTTTATAAACTCTAAACCTAACTGCCTATCCTTTAAGCTATTTACTTCAGACTCACAAATCACCTTATTACTTATACTATCATCAAAATATCTACTTTGAGGAATAACGTGTTCAATTTCGTATGCAGAAGTAAAAAGCTTATTTAATGGAATAGGCCTACCTGTATATGGCGACTTGTATTTTTGTTCTAACCAAAGTTTGTAACGTTGAATTTCAGATTTTGAAGGCTCAGCTTTATGACTGATTCTTTCTATCTCATCAGGAACATCAATTCCTGAATTAAGTACTCCTTCTTCATATATTTTTAAAGCTTCTTGCTGCATTGGAGAGTAAGGACGTACATTTTCTACTGATTTATCATTTAACAACTCTGATAATATTGACTTGATACGTAAATTGGTATTCTCATTTTCAGCAATCGTATTTGATATTCGCTTACGTTTGTCTGATGGGTTTTTTAAATCGCGCCCAAGCTCGATATGGATCTCATCAAAGAAATCTTTTTCTCCTTTTCCAAACTGATTCCAAATATCTTTTACAACCCTCAATGTTTCTGTAACAACCTGTTCTACAATAGGATTACGCAATGAATGCTGTTTAAATTCACGTAAATAATCATCTAGATCAGCAACCGAACTCCATTTTCCAGCATCACTAGCCTCAGAGTGACGATCGTATACAATGTATTGAGCCAACCATAACTGTAGCCCTTGGAAATGTACATGCTCAGTTAAATTTATTGCCTTTTCACGGACTCTATTTTGAATCTCCTCATCAAATTCACCTGAAATTAATTTATCAATACGAGATTTAATTTTAGAATCAATATTATCCCATTCCCAATATTTGCCCGTTCTCATCAGTGGCAAAAGCTTCTTAATTGCTTTTTCAGAATACCTACCATATTCACTCACATAAGGTTTATGATTTTTAAAACTCTCTTTAAATGAATTTATGTCAATGCTATTTCTATCTGCAAAGGTCTTTAAAGCCTTTTCAAATTCGTTTTTATCTGTTACGGAATAAATAATATGCCACAGTTGCTGCTCAATTTTTCTTGTAAAAAAATCAACTGGTACATTTTCTACCTTTTCTAATCTCCTGCCAATTTCATAGCCCGTTTCATTCATGGGATATTTTTTAGACTTTTCATCTTCTTTATCCTTTGAATCATCAAATACATAGTTCCAACGATATTTAGCAATTTCTTTTGCTAACTCCGTTTTTAAAGCTTTTGGTTTCGCATTTGGGAATTTTGCATTTACTAAAGGTTCAAGGAAATAATTCAAAATGTCTATATGATTAACTTCTTTTTTGGACATCAGAAAACCGAACAACTTTTCTTGATCTTCAGTGCTTTTAATGAATTTTGATGTTAAATCGGCATCATCTTTTTTAGAATAAATTTTTAGGTTATACATCCATTGCCATACCCTAAATTCTTGGTAGTAAGGATTAGATTTTGGAATACCCTTAAGAAATTGAGTTTGCTCTAGTCCGTCTTTAATCTTGTATGTTTTATACTCCAAAGAGCAATTTCCAATTGATGTCTTTTGACTTTTCAAGGGGCGTTGGTAAAAAATAATGTCATTTAAAAACAAGTGAACAAAATCATTCTTGCTTTTTAACTGAAGCCGGTGCCCTTCATTACTTCTGTACAATTCTCTTATGCAGCCATTGTATAAATCGGTTGTAAATAATTCTGGCTGTAATTCAATTTGTTTTTTCAGAATAGCTTTTAATTCTTTCTTATAAAACTTCCTTTCAATAGTGCGAACTAACTTACCTCTTATTTTCTGAGACGGATTTTGTAATAAAGCTTCGTAAATATACGCTCCCACTGTTTTATCTGAATTTATAATTTCTTGTTCCGTTTTCTTTTTAAGTAAAGTCCAATCATCTTCCTTAGGAGCTCGAAAACTTCTTTTCGGCTCACCCTCTTTATTGGTCTTTATAGATCCATCATCATTAACATCAGTAGTTACAATGAAGTCTTTGACTTTTCCCTTCCAATCAGATAAATCAGTTTTGCTTGAACGTCTATATACCCATCCATTTTCAAGAACTAATGAATACCAAGTTTCTCCCTTTTTATTGAGCTCTTCATCTGATTGGATGTCAACAATCTTAAGAGAGTGAAATTCTACAAGTTTATTTGGGTTCTCTTCTTCTTCTTCCCCTCGCAACTGATAATAGCCTCGTTTCTGATTAAAATTGAGAATTATCCATGCTAATTCTTCTTTTTTAATTTTTTGAGTTATGGCTTTCTTACGTAAATAATAAATTGTCCAATCATACGGAATCTTCGAATCATGGCCATTTGCAACAAAAGCTTCAACCATTTCATCAAACGACTCTTGAAAAATAAATTCAAAATTGCCCTTCTCATTTTTATTCCATGCCAGCTTAGGTTCTAGATTTTCTCTGAATTGCCCTAATCTTTTTTCAAAATCTATTTGCAGAGCATAATGTTTTGGAAGAAATCCAAGAACGTTTAGAACTCTATGTAATCTTTCCCTTCGAAGTAAGTGTCTTTCACGTAACCTTCTAACTCCACGATAACTCGTTCTTTCAGCTGTTTGAGAAATTGTATTCCCTTTTCCGAAATCACCGATTAAATCTTGGCTCATTGGAATTATTCGACTTCCGATCCCTAGTATTTTACCTTGCTTTTTCTTAAAATCTTGTTCAATCAAAGCCCATCCAATGGAGTTAGTTCCCAAGTCCAATCCTAAAATTCTTTTCATTATATAGAGGTTATTTTATTATACTTGTATTACAATTTGAAAGCAATTCACAATAAGGATTATTCCGTTGTGAAAACATTTAGTGCCTCGGCTATCTCCGGGGCTTTTTCTTTTCTATTACTTTCCTTTGAAATTCGGTGGTGCAGATTTGAAGTCATTTCACTGGTTTTTGGTTTTAGAGTATTCTAAAATAAGAAGTTTTATTTCAATAAATAAGCCAATTGTTCTCATTCTGGTAAATTAGAATCATTACACACTAGTTAATGATTTGGTAAATGGCTTAAACTTTAAGGGCGGTGAAGCGTTTTTGATAACTTCGAATCTACATTCCTTGAATTATGGAAATAGAAGTAGCCAGAATAAATGATAAATTCCACTTTAAAGCTGGAAATGGATTAGCTGAAATTCCTATTGGAGCGGCAGCATCTATGGGTGATACAGAACATGGTTTTCGCCCGATGCAATTGATGTTAACCGCTTTGGCTAGCTGTATGTCTATTGATGTTTTGAACATATTATACAAGAAAAGACAAACAGTTGATGACTACCGAGTTAAAGTAGCAGCAACCCGCACAGAAGGTGTTCCATCAATATTCAAAACCATAACGGTTGAAATACATGTGAAAGGCGAGGTGAAAGCATCTGACTTTACTAAAGCCATTGAATTAAGTAGAGATACTTACTGCTCTGTCTACAAAATTTTAAAAGAAACTGCCACAATCGAAATCAAACCCATTTTAAATGAAGAAGAACAGCAAACACTTTGAAACGCTGGCCATACGAACACAAATGGAGCGCACCCATCAGAAAGAACATTCGGCTCCTTTGTACCTAACTTCTAGTTACTGGTTTGAGTCGGCTGAAGAAGCAAAAAGTCTCTTTGCTGGTGAACAAGAGGGTAATATTTATTCGAGATATACCAACCCGAATAACAGCGAACTTGCAGAAAAACTCTGCCTACTTGAAGGTACCGAAACTGGATTTACTACTGCAACGGGTATGGCCGCTGTTTATGGTACATTTAGCGCTTTGCTCAAACAGGGTGACCACATAGTTTCATCAAGTGCCATCTTTGGAAATTCATTTAGTGTAATAACTGAAATTTTACCCAAACAAGGGGTTGATTTCTCTTTGGTTCCTGTTGATGAGAACGAGGCATGGGAAAAGGCAATTACTCCTAAAACGAAGATGTTGTTTGTGGAGTCACCTTCAAACCCAACTTTAAAGATTGCTGATTTAGCATTCTTAGGAGAATTAGCCAAAAAACATGAACTGATTTTGGTTGTAGACAACTGCTTTGCTACTCCATATCTGCAACAACCAACGAAATTCGGAGCTGATCTAGTTTTACATTCAGCAACAAAATACATCGATGGGCAAGGCCGTGTTTTGGGTGGTGCCATTTTGGGCAAGAAACAATACGTTGATGCTTGCTTTGACTTTGTAAAGAAAACGGGAGCTGCTCTCTCGCCATTCAATGCTTGGGTACTTTCTAAGAGTTTAGAAACCTTGGCTGTTCGAATGGACAGACATTGCGATAATGCCGAAAAAGTAGTTGATTTCTTAGATCAAAGCGATGATGTTGAAGCAGTGCTTTATCCGTTTCATCATTCCAATCCAAGAGTTGAAATTGCCAAAGCACAAATGAAAAAAGGCGGTGGACTTGTGGGTTGTTTAGTAAAAGGTGGATTAGACAGAGGTAGAAAATTCTTGAATGCTTTGGAGATGATTTCGCTTTCAGCAAATTTGGGAGATACGCGAACTATTGCAACGCATCCGGCATCAACAACACATTCAAAAATGACTGAAGAAGAACGATTAGCTGTTGGAATTGAAGCTGGTTTTGTTCGTTTTTCTATTGGGTTAGAAAATGCTGATGACATCATAACTGATATCGCGCAAGCTTTAAAAGCTTCCAGATAAATTAAACCGGTATAAAGTAAAAAGCATCACTTCAATTGGAGGTGATGCTTTTCTGTTTTATGCACTTAAGAACACTGTAAACTGTGCTCCTTTGTTTTCGCCTTCGCTGTGAGCTTCAATTTTCCCGCCTTGTTTTTCGGCAAGTAACCGAGAGAGGTATAAGCCTAATCCACTTGATGATTCACCCATCGTACCTTGTTTACCGTACTTCGTAAACTTATTGAAAATGTGCTCTTTCACTTCAGGATCAAAACCCAAACCTTGATCAATTACAGATAAAATATACTGCCCATCTTCTTGTCGACCTTTAATACGAATCAAGCCTCCTTTGTGTGAAAATTTAATGGCATTTGTAACCAAATTATCAATGATGTGCTGCAAAAATTCGGGCTGACATCTTATTTCATCACTTGGAGAAACAAGTAACTCAACTCTTAAATCTTTTTGCTCAATATTAGGTTGGTGTACCTTTAATTCGGAATTTATGAACTGATGGATTAAAATAGGAGAAAGTGATTTTTCACTTATTCCAATGCTATCCGTTTTTAGCAATAAGAGCGTATCTCTTAAAATATTAAGTGTTTTGTTTCCTAACTTTTGAAGCTCGTGAGCCTCCATTTTAATGGTTTCATCTTTGGCGTCTAGTTCCATAACCTCACTGAGATTAATCATTGTACCTATAGAACTTCTGATATCGTGAGAGATTAAACCAATAATGTCTTCTTTCTCACGAATTACCCGATCAGTTACTTTAATGGTAGCTCTTAAGTCTTTTAAAAGCTGACCCATTTCATCATTGTACGAAGTTGGAATGGTAATAATCTCCTTCGATTCTCTGTATTTTTTCAAAGCTTCAGATGCTAGGGATACTGGCTTGATCAATTGATTCAAAACCCAAAGTGTAATTCCTGTAGCAACCAACGTTAGCGCCAATACAATTCCAATAATTTCTCCATTTGTAAAAGAGCCATTCGTACTGAAAAGAATAAACAGTATCACTCCAATTAAAGGAATGTGTATACCTAAAAAAGTGATGATTAAAAATTTGTGAGCGTATGATTTAAGCCAACTGATTTGGTTTAAAAAAGAATATATTTTCATAACTAAGAGGAGCTGATTGATTGAGAACTGTAAAAATAACCCGCTACCTATTAACTGTAGAGATTTAACACAACTGATTGATAATCAACAAAAATTAAATTTCAAAACAGATAATAATTCTGAATTTACAATAAAAGCATAGCTTTAATTCTACTTAAAGAGCCACTTTTCGAGTTTCTGTTAAACCATTCTGCAAATGAACTTGAACAATGTACACTCCGTGATTATCAACTCGGAAGAAATAATTAGATTGATTGACTTTGGCACTATGAATTAATCTGCCTGAAAGGTCATACACAGAACACGATTTAATGGATGCATCACTAATGAGTTCAGCAGCTTTGTTTTTTGGTATAATTACCACTTGATTAGAAGCTACCGATTCAATTCCAGTAAAGTTTGAATCTGGCGGAGCTAAAAGATCTTCACACTCATCAGGAGTTCTTTCTAAAACCCTCTGAATCAACAATTCGAAACGATTTTTATAGGTGTTTGCGTTGAGGTTTATAGCCGATAAATCAGAAACCAATTGCAACGTCTGATTTTCTTTATCACGCAACAACAGCTTTAGATTATCCCAATCACCTTTTGTTGAGTCTAAAACCAAGGTGTAAGCTCCATCAGCTGGAATCTCAAAACCTAACAGAATACGCTTAGATTGGTTAAAATTTATGGGTTCAATACTTTGGAATACGAAATCACGATCATCAATGCTTGTGTAAGCGTTAAAACCATTCCAATTGTACATTTTGCTGATGTCGTAAACATAATCTACACCATCAGATGCATTGGCATCAATATAAACTCGAAATGCATCAGAAAGTCCGTTTCCTTCTAAATGGAAATAAGCCACCTGATGATTATTTGACGAACTTCTGAAAGTTGTGTTATCTCCATCGCGCATGGCATTGGTAAAGCTGACAGTTCCATCGTTTAATGCTTCAACAAAAAATCCTTGAGCAGAGCCAATGTAAATGTTATCACCAGATGTATATGTCTCGTATTGACCACTGGTTAATGATCCTCCAGAGCGCACATAAAAGTAAACAGCATTGGTAATATCACCCGTTCCACCATTGTAATTCGTAGAAAGAAAATCGTCTAAAGAAATAGCACTCGGATAAGGATTTCCGATCAAATTCCAATCGTTACCACCTGATGAAGGGTCAGTAACAGAATCGGTTTCTACAACACTGTAAGTATAAGTTCCGTTGTTGATTTCTCCGGTAAAAGAACGCGTGGTATTTGTAGGAGAACCGGGCATTAAATATCCTCTGGAAATATCCATAATTCCATCTGCTCCATTCGTTGCCAAATTAGATGCTGACCAAGTTCCCGTATTTCCCAAACAACTCCATGAATTACCCAACTGAAAATCGTATCTCCAATCTTGAATCACTTCATCAAAAACGAACATATCGCAGTGATTACTACCCGTAAAAACGCTAGTTAAAGTTGCCGATGAAATGGGAGAAC
>MDTG01224182.1_pt1 | contig 13139 bp, 10 predicted proteins | sample 811421 | NCBI WGS metagenome assembly MDTG01 (sample SAMN05326645, study PRJNA326480) | marine metagenome | isolation source: seawater | place: Pacific Ocean: South East | collected 2011
CGCCGCGGCCGGCCGTGGCGGTCCGCCGGCAGAATCTCCGGCAGCTCGTCCACCAGCCACTTGGGCGGGCAGGCGGTGGGTGTGCCCAGCACGATGCGCAGCCCGGCATCCGCCAGCACGGCAATCGCCCAATCCAGCCAGGCCCAGTCGAACGCGCCGCGCCGGGGCTCGATGCGGCTCCAGGCGAACTCGCCGATGCGGACCACGCCGATGCCCATGTCGACCATGCGGGCGGCATCCTCCGGCCACCAGGCCTCGGGCCAGTGTTCGGGGTAGTAGCAGACCCCCAGCAGCGGCGCGCCGTCGAGCGATGCCGCGCCGCGATCGTCGTTGGTGGCCATGGAATGACTGCTCCGCCGCGGGTGACCGCCGGCGAGCATAGCACCCGCGCCGGGCAATGACGGTACACTCCGGTCACCATGACCAGGAACCGGACACATGGCGGCTCCGACCGCTGAGGCGCCAACGGGGGCATCCGTGGCCCGCGCGTTCGCCGCGCACTTCCCGGACGCCGCCGCGCCGCGGCTGGCGTTCGCGCCGGGCCGGGTCAACCTCATCGGCGACCACGTCGACTACTGCGGCGGCACCGTGCTGCCCATGCCCATCGAGCAGGGCACCTGGGTCGCCGCCGCGGCCAACGAGTCCGGCATGCTGCGCGCCGTCAGCGTCGACCGGGAGCCGGCCCTGGCCTTCCCCCTGGACCGCCCGCCGCGTTTTCCCGACGGCCACTGGGGCCGGTTCCTGCACGGCGCCCTGGCCGTCCTCGAAGCCGACGGCGCGGCGCCGACCGGCGCCGACGTGCTGGTGACGGGCAACATCCCGTGCGGCGGCCTGTCGAGTTCCGCCTCGCTCAGCGTGGCCCTGCTGCTGGACCTGGACGGGCGCGGCGACGCGGGTCTGACGGGCCTGCCCCTGGCCCGGGCGGCCCAGCGCATCGAGCACGAGCATGTCGGCGTCGCCTGCGGGCTGATGGATCAGGCCGCGGTAGTGCTGGGCGAGGCCGGCGCCGCCCTCGAGTTCCACTGCGCGGACGCGACGGCAAGCGCCGTCCCGATACCGGAGGAGGAGATCGCCATCCTGGTGGCGGACAGCGGCGTGCCCCGCACCCTGGCGGGCAGCGCCTACAACGAACGGCGCGACGCGCTGACCCGGGCGGCGGAACTGGCCGGGATCGAGTTCACCCGGCTGGCGACGTCCCTGCAACCGGGTACGGCCTTCGGCGACGCCGAGCTGGAGCGCCTGGCGCGGCACGTCACCGGCGAGCAGGCCCGGGTCGAAGCCGCCTGCGCCGCTGCCCGGGCCGGCGACTGGCCCCGCTTCGGGCGTCTGCTCGATGCCAGTCACGCCTCCCTGCGGGACGACTATGCGGTGAGCTGTCCGGCCCTCGACCGGCTGGCGGAGGCCTTCCGCCGCCAGCCCGGCTGCTTCGGCGCGCGCCTGACCGGCGCGGGGTTCGGCGGCGCGGTGGTGGCCGCGGTCCGACCGGATTCGGTAGCCGCCTGCCTGGCGGCGGTGACCGCCGGCCTCGGCGCAGACAGCCGCGGCGCGTTCCGCGCCCGGTCCCGGGGCGGAGCCCGGCGCGGTGAGTGAACGGCGCTGGGACCCCCTGAGCGAGCGCTGGGTGATCGTCTCACCCGGGCGGGTGCGGCGGCCGTGGCAGGGTGACGAAGCGCCCCCGGCCGCACCGGGTCTGCCGGCCCGGGAACCGGACTGCCATCTGTGTCCGGGCAACCGGCGCGCCGGCGGCCAGCGCAACCCGGACTACCCGGGCGTGTTCGTGTTCGACAACGACTTTCCGGCCCTGGCCGGCGCCGACGGCTCGGCGCCGGCGCTCGAGGACCCGGCGGCCTCTCCCCTGCTGCGGCACGCGCCCGTCACCGGCCGCTGCCGGGTGCTGTGCTACCACCCGGATCACCACCAGTCCCTGGCCACCCTGCCGCCGGCGCGCCAGCGCGAGGTCGTCGGGGCCTGGATCGACCAGCAGCGGGAGCTCGGGCCGGCCCACGCCTGGGTGCAGATCTTCGAGAACCGGGGCCGCATGATGGGCTGCTCCAGCGACCACCCCCACGGCCAGATCTGGGCCAGCGATCACGTGCCCAGCCTGCCGGCCACCGAGGACGCCGCCCAGGCCCGGTACCTGTCGAGCCACGGCCGGCCGCTGCTGCTGGACTATGCCGAGCGGGAGGCGGCCCTGGGCACCCGGGTGGTGACGGCCAACGAGGGCTGGCTGGCGGTGGTGCCCTGGTGGGCGGCGTGGCCCTTCGAGACGCTGCTGCTGCCGCGCATGCCCCTCGGCGGGCTCGAGGATCTCGACGCCGCCGGCGCGGACCGGCTCGCCGAGGTGCTGGGCCGGCTGCTCGGCGCCTACGACGCGCTGTTCGGCGTCGCCATGCCCTACTCCATGGGCTGGCACGGCCGGGGCCGGGACCAGGGCCGGCACTGGCAGCTCCACGCCCACTTCTATCCGCCGCTGCTGCGCTCCGCCACGGTGCGCAAGTTCATGGTGGGCTACGAGATGCTGGCGGAAGCCCAGCGCGACCTCACCCCGGAGCAGGCCGCCGCCCGGCTTCGGGAAGTGCTGGCGTAGTGCTGCGCACCGCGCTAGCCGTCTGACGGGGACGCGCCGGCGGGGCACAGCTCGATCAGCAGCGCCCGGCCCGGCGGCAGCGCCGGCAGCGGCACGCCGACGGCGCGCAGCTCCGCATCGGTCAGCCGCAGACCCTCCGGCATGTCGATCCACGGCGGCTGCGCCGGCGCGCCCCGCCGCACCGCCGGGTCGAGCAGCGGCACCCGCACCTGCAGCGTCCCGCTGACGTGGCGGATCCGCAGCGGCGCCGTGACCGCCGACGTCGCCGGTGCGCGCCGCAGCACACACACCAGCGCCCGGCAGCGGTCCCGGGCGAACACGCCCACCGCCGTCAGCGCCGGGTCCGGATGGGGCAGCACCAGCAGATGGCCGTCGTGCAGCCAGGGCCGGACGCGCTTGTGCAGCGTCACGCAGGCCCGCACCGTGTCCCGCTGTGCCGCCGCCAGCGTCGTCGGGTCGAGCTCCAGCCCCATGGAGCCCAGCACCGCCATGGCGGCCCGGGCGTGCAGCGACCAGCGCCGTCCCGTCTGGTGGCTGACCTCGGGGCCGATGTGACTGCCCATGACTTCGGGCGGTGCGAACAGCCCGTAGGCGGCCATCATCGGCAGGCGCAGATCGGGATCGTGGGCATCGGACAGCCACACCCGCTGCGTCCGGGACAGCGCCCGCCAGTCCGCCCGGCCGCCGCCGGACGCACAGGCCTCGATGTCGAGATCCGGGCGCGCCGCCCGGACGCGGTCGAACAGTGCCGTCGCCGCCGGCACCAGCGGCCGGCCGGCGCCCTGGGGCACGTCGCGGTTCATGTCCCACTTCAGCGCCGCGATCCGCCGATCCGCCACCAGCGTCTCGAGCACGCCGGCGACATGGTCGAGGCAGGCCGGCTGACCCAGGTCCAGGGCGAACTGGTGACGCCCCAGGGGCTGATCCGGCTCACCGAGCACCCAGCCGGGATGCGCCTCGAACAGGGCGCTGTCGCGATTGACCATCTCCGGCTCCACCCACAGCCCGAACTCCATGCCCAGGTGGCGGACCCGGTCCATCAGCGGCCCCAGGCCGTCCGGATACGCGTCCGGCCGCGGGGTCCAGTCGCCGAGGCCGCGGCGGTCGTCCCGGCGCCGGCCGAACCAGCCGTCGTCCAGCACGAACCGCTCGACGCCGAGATCGGCGGCGGCTTCGGCGATGGCGGCGAGCCGGTCCGGATCGTGGTCGAAGTAGATGCCCTCCCAGGTGTTGAGCTGCACCCGCGCCGCCGGCGGGCGGCTGCGCAGGCGGCGCGCGCCGTCCTGGAACACCCGCCGCAGCCCGTTGAGGCCGTCCGGGGACCAGCCGAGGTAGAGCGGCGGCAGCACCGCGTCGTCGCCGTCCCGATCCACCTCGGCCGCGTCCAGCGACACCTGGGCGACGAAGCCGCCGTCCCGGCGCTCGGCGACGTGCCAGTCGTAGTTGCCGAACCAGGCCAGATGCAGGCCCAGCACCGCGCCGGTGTCCTCGCCGAAGCCGGCTTCGCCCACCACCTGACCCGGGAACGCGTCGTGGGCGGCACGGGCCCCGGCCCGGCTGGTGCGGAAGCCGCCGCCGGCCAGCGGCACGCGCCGGACCGCCAGCTCCCCGGCCCAGCGGCCGCCGAAGGTCAACTGCTCGGCGGCGTCCGGTGGCAGCGGCACGGTGTGGCACAGCCGCCCCGCCGCCGGCCCGGCGCGCAGCGACAGCTCGAACAGACCCGGGGCGAATACCGCCAAGCCGACCGTGACGACGGCGCCTCCGGGGTGGCGGTAGATCACCTCGACGGCGTCGGCGCCCGCATCCCGACCCTGCCAGCGCCAGGGCCGCGCCGCCGCAGGACCCTGCCAGCCCGGGACTCCGGCCCAGCCCAGGGCCGGGTCGGGAAACAGCGGCATCGCCGCCGGCGCGGCCACCAGGCTGGCCGGTTCCGGGCGCTGCAGCAGCGCCGCCGGCGCCTCCTCCAGCACGGCCCCCAGGTGCACGATCTGGGGCGGCGCCAGGTCGCTCCAGGCGAGCCACAGGCCCGCCTCGCCGGCATCGAGGCGGCGCCAGGACAGCGAATCTGCCACGCCGTCGCCCGTCGTCCCACTCATCCGCTGAACACGCCGTACAGGCCGAGCTGCACCACGATCAGCGCCACCGCCCACCAGCGGATGTCGCGCCAGCGCCGCCGGTCCGGGGCGTCGGCGAAGGCGCGCGCCGGCGGCAGGCGCAGGCTGGCGACGGCGATGCCGAGGAACAGCAGCGTCGTGAACAGGTAGGCCGGCCACACCGGCAGGGCGTCCATCACGAGCCGCGGCTCCACGGGCGGTACACCAGCCGTTCGAGGTCCGCCGCCGGCAGCGGCGCGGTGCGCCGGCTCACCAAAACGATCAGCACCAGGGCATAGCAGAACGTCACGAACGCCACGTACAGCATGTTCCAGCCCGACGCCAGCAGCGCCCCTGCCAGGGGCACGCCGGTGGCCAGCGCCGCCAGCCCGGCCGCCGGGGTGGCGCTGCGGGTCAGCGCGCCGAGCACCAGCAGGGCCAGCAGCGGGCCCTGGAACAGCGACAGCAGCGTCTGCACGAATACGTAGATGCCGCCCATCTCGCCGATGAACGGCGCGAGGGCCATCGCCGCCAGCAGGATCACCAGGGTCAGCCAGCGGCCGAGGACCAGATCCCCCCGGGGATCGGCCCGGCGGCGCAGCACCCCCCGGATGTCCCGGGTCATCATTAGCGCCGTGGAGTTGATGCCGGAATCGATGGACGACTGCAGCGCTGCGATCAGCGCGACGAACATCAGCCCGGACAATCCCGGCGGCAGCAGGTGCCGGACCACCCAGGGCAAGGCCATGTCCGGATACTCGATGCGCGCCTGCATCACCAGGGCGAGCAGCCCGGGAAACACGATCAGCAGCGGCACCAGGGTCTTGGCGAAGGCGGCGAACATCATCGACGCGGAGGCGTCCCACTGGCTGCGGGCCCCGAGGGTGCGCTGCAGGATCGCCTGGCTGCCGCACCAGTAGGCCGGCGACAGCACGATGGCGAGCCCCAGCACCACGCCGGGCCAGGGAAACTCGGGATGATCCGCCGGCAGATAGGCGCTGAGATGGGTGGGATTCTCCGCCACCAGCCGGTCGGCGAAGGACGCCGCGCCGCCGGCCTCGGAGATGCCCAGGGCGACGATGGCCACGCCGCCCAGGAACATGATCACCACCTGCACCGCGTCGGTGAAGGCCACCGCCGCCAGCCCGCCGGAGATGCTGTAGAGCCCGACGACGGTGCCGGTGACCACGATGCCCACCCAGATCGGCCAGTCGAGATAGGTCTGCAGGGTCAACGCGATCGCCCACAGCGCCACGCCGATGGCGAACAGCGCGAACACGCTGGCGATCAGCGCCGCGAGCAGGCGCACGGCCTGGCTGTAGCGGGCCCCGAGGTACTCCGGGATCGAATAGACGCCGGCCCGCCAGTACAGCGGGATGAACACCAGCGAGGCCAGGATCATGGCCGGAATCGCGCCGACCCATTCGAAGTTGGCCTGGGCGATGCCGACCTGATAGGCCCCGCCGGCCGCGCCGACGTAGCCCTCCGCGCTGACGTTGGTGCCGATGATGGACAGGCCGATGATCCACCAGGTGAGCGAGCGGCCGGCGAGGAAGTAGTCCCGGTCGTCGTGCACCCGGCGGCCGAGCCGGACGCCCATGACGACGATGGCCAGCAGATAGCCGACCACGATGACCAGGTCCAGGACGTGCATTGCCGGTGGCGTCCCCCTCTCCCAGGTCGGCATTGTACACACAGCCCCCGGCGGGCCGAGGGGGACGACGGCGCTCCGCTCGGGCTAGACTAGATGGATGAACCTGGTGATGTACGCCATACCCTTCTTCATCCTGCTGATGGGCGTCGAATACGCCTACGGCCGCGCGCGCGGCCGGAACACCTATCGCCTGGCGGACACCGTGAACAGCCTGTCGCTGGGCACCCTGTCCCGGCTGTCCGGGCTGGTGAAGCTCGGCGTCGCGGGCCTGGTGTTCGAGGCGCTCCGCGGCTGGACGGGCATGGCTACCCTGCCTGCGGAATCCTGGGCGGTGTGGATCGTCGCCTTCATCGGCTACGACTTCTGCTACTACTGGTCCCACCGCTTCGGCCACGAGTGGAAGCTGTTCTGGGCCTCCCACGTCGCCCACCACCAGAGCGAGGAATTCAATCTGTCGACGGCGCTGCGCCAGACCAGCACGGGCAACACCTTCGTGTTCTACGTGCCACTTTACCTGCTCGGCTTTCCCACCGAGATGATCGTGACCGTCGGCGCCCTCAACCTGATCTATCAGTTCTGGGTGCACACCGAGCACGTACCGGCCCTGGGTCCCCTGGAATGGATCTTCGTCACGCCGTCGAACCACCGGGTTCACCACGCGCGCAATCCCGGCTACCTGGACCGCAACTACGGCGGCGTGTTCATCGTCTGGGATCGCCTGTTCGGCACCTATACCCCGGAGCGGGCCGACGAGCCCTGCGTCTACGGCATCACCCATCCGCTGGCGAGCTGGAACCCGCTGTGGGCCAACGTCCACGTGTGGTACGAGACCGCTCGGGACACCCTGCGCACCCGCCGGCTGCGGGACAAGATCAAGCTGTGGTTCTCGAGCCCCGGCTGGCGGCCCGACGACCTGCCGCCCTGGCAAGACGACTGGCAGCGGCCGAAATACGATCCGCCGATGACGCCGGGCGCGGGCCCGCTGGTGTTCGTCCAGTACTGGATCGTGACCGTCGCCGCGCTGGCGCTCATCGTCCTGGCGGCGGACCTGCCGCGGGCCTTCGTGCTCACCGGCGTCGTCGTGCTGGGCTACTCGTTCTTCGTTCAGGGCGCCTGCCTGGAAGGTCGCCGCTACGCGACGGCGCTGGAAGGCATCCGCGCCGTGCTGATCGCCGCGGCCGCCTGGCTGTGGCATCCGCTGCTGGGCACCACCCTGACCATCGTCGTCATGGCCTATGGCGCCGTCAGCCTGCTGGCGACCCTGCGCCTCGCCTCCCTCCGCTCGGAACCGCCGGCACTATGGACAAGCGGCCAGAGCTGACCCGGGAGCAGCTTCAGCTCATCTACGACAACACCAGCGACCTGGTGTTTCTGATCGCCGTGGAGGGTCCGGACCGCTACCGCGTGGAGCACGTCAACCCCGCCTACCTGGCCCGGACCGGCCTGGGGGCGGAGGAGATCGTCGGGCGGCGGCTCGAGGAGGTGCTGGCGCCGGAAGAAGCCGACTACGTGCGCGACCAGTACGGCCGGGCGATCGACGGACGCCGCCCCTACGCCTACGAGACCCGCGTTCCGCTGCGCGGCGACGCCACCTACCTGGACACCACCCTGGTGCCGGTGTTCGGCGACGACGGCGCCTGCAGCCATCTGATCGGCGTGTCCCGGGACGTCACCGGCAACAAGCGGGAGCGCCAGGCGCTGGCCCAGGAGAAACGCCGGGCGGAGAACTACCTGGACATCGCGGAAGCCCTCATCGTCGCCCTCGACACGGACATGCGCATCACCATGCTCAACCGCAAGGGCTACGGTCTGCTCGGCTACCCGGAAGGCAGCCTCACCGGGCACAACTGGTGCGAGGTATGCATCACGCCGGAGAAGCGGTCGGCGTTCGAGCGGGGTTTCCGCAGCTTCATCGAGCGGGGCGAGGCGGACCGGAACATCAACTACGTGCTCACCCGCAGCGGCGAGCGCCGGCTCATCAGTTGGGCCAACGCCATCATCCGGGACGAGAACGGCCGGATCACCGGCCTGCTGTCGTCCGGTGAGGACATTTCCGACCGCAAGCGGGCCGAGCAGGCGCTGATCGCCAGCCAGCGGGTCCTCGCGGCGGACGAGGTCGTGTCCGGCGTGGCCCACGATTTCAACAATGCCCTGCAGGGCGTGCTCGGCAACATCGAGCTGGCGCTGGCCCACTCGGACACCGAGCGGTTCCGCGAGCACCTCCACAGCGCAGCCAAGCTGGCCGACGATGCGGCCCGGCGGCTGCGGTCCCTGCGCGGGCCCAGCAATGCCCGCCAGGACGAGAGCGCCGAGCGCCTAGAGGTCAACGAGATCGTCGAAGACGCCATCGCGCAGACCCGTCCCCTGTGGAAGGACGAGGCCCAGCGCCACGGCCGCAGCATCTCGCTGACGCCGCGACTCGCGCAACCGTCACCCGTGGTGGAAGGCAACCGCAGCGAGCTGCGCACGGTGCTGTACAACGTCATCAAGAACGCCATCGAGGCCATCGGCGAGCTGGGCGAGATCCTGGTGGCCAGCGAGCAGGAGGACGGCCACGCCGTGATCACCGTGCGCGACGACGGCGTCGGCATGGACTCCCGCACCAGCACGCGGGTGTTCCAGCCGTTCTTCTCCACCAAGGGGCTGGAAGCCGGCCGCGGGCTCGGCATGAGCGCCGCGCACAGCATCGTCCGGGCGCACCGGGGCGACATACTGGTCCGGGAGACCAGCCCCGGCCAGGGCACCGTCATCGAGATCCGCCTGCCTCTGGCGGGCGCCGCCCGGGCGGACGCCGCACCGCCCGGGACGCGGAATCGCACCGGCGCGCCCGGCCGCATCCTCTGGGTGGACGACGACGCCGACATCCGCGCGCTGGCCGAGAGCTACCTGGGTGCCATCGGTCACGAGGGCGACGTGGTGGACAGCGGCCAGCACGCGCTGGCGATGCTCGACGGCAACGACTACGCAGCGGTGATCACCGACGTGGGCATGCCGGGCATGAGCGGCCTGGACCTCGCCCGCCACATCGCCGTCCGGCCCGGCCCGCGGCCGCCGGTGATCGCGGTGACCGGATGGGGCGACGCCATCAGCGAGGACGGGCGGCTGCCCGAGGGCGTGGCCGCGGTCATGTCGAAACCCGTGCGTCTGCAGCAGATCCGCGAGATCCTCGACGATCTGCCGGACCCGGAGGGCGCGTGATTCGAAGGGAGCCGCCGCACAACCGCCGGACCAGAACTTCAACGAGCCGGAATATCAACGAGAAGGGGGAGACCCGATGAGCGACCTGGACAAGGACCTGTTCAACCTGGCGATGTCCGACGAGGCATTGCCGCTGATGGACGCGGTCAAGAAACACATCGCCGAGAACGTCGAGCCGATCACCGAGGAGTTCTTCGCCCTCGACAAGGAGAAGACCGACCGCTGGTCCTGGCATCCGCGGCAGCTCGAGCTGCTCGACGGCGCCAAGGACAAGGCCAAGGCCGCCGGCCTGTGGAACTTCTTCCTGCCGGAGTCGGAGTACGGCGACGGTCTCACCAACCTGGACTACGCCTACATCGCCGCCGAGCTCGGCAAGTCGCCGCTGGCCTCCGAGTCGCTGAACTGCAGCGCCCCGGACACCGGCAACATGGAAGTGCTCGAGCGGGTCGGCACGCCCGAGCAGAAGGAGCAGTGGCTGAAGCCGCTGCTGAACGGCGAGATCCGTTCCGCCTACGCCATGACCGAGCCGGGCCTGCCGTCGTCGGACGCCAAGAACATCTCCACCAGCGCCGTGCTCGAGGGCGACGAGTGGGTGATCAACGGCGAGAAGTTCTACATCTCCGGCGCCGGCGATCCGCGCTGCAAGATCATGATCGTCATGGTCAAGACCAGCCCGGACGCGCCGCCCAGCAAGCAGCAGTCGCAGATCCTGGTGCCCATGGACACGCCCGGCGTGAAGGTGCTGGAAGGCATGGAGGTGTTCGGTCACGACCACGCCCCGCGCGGCCACATGCACATCGTGTTCGACAACGTGCGCGTGCCGAAGGAGAACATCCTGCTGGGTGAGGGGCGCGGCTTCGAGATCTCCCAGGTCCGCCTGGGCCCCGGCCGCATCCATCACTGCATGCGCTCCATCGGCAAGGCCGAGCGGGCGCTGGAGCTGATGGTCAAGCGCGGCGCCACCCGGGAAGCGTTCGGCAAGCCGCTGATCAAGCTCGGCAAGAATCTCGAAGTGGTGTCCCGCGCCCGCATCGAGATCAACGCCATGCGCCTGGCGGTGCTCCAGGCGGCCAAGGCCATGGACGTGCTGGGCAACAAGGAAGCCCGGGTGTACGTCAGCGCCGTGAAGGCGATGGTGCCGGAGAAGGTCTGCCAGATCATCGACGACGCCATTCAGATCCACGGCGCAGCGGGCATCTCCCAGTGGACGCCGCTGGCGGAGCTGTACACCGACATGCGCCACCTGCGCTTCGCCGACGGTCCGGACGAGGTGCACCACATGGTGGTGGGCCGCGCGGAGGTCCAGAAGTACGGCCTCTGGTAGAAACCGCGGCAGGCAGCCGTCACGCCGGCCCGGCGTCCAACCGCCGGGCCGCTCCCGGGGTCCCTTCAGCAGCGCCGGAGGCTGACCGGGACCCCGGACAACTTCGCAGGTATTGATGCGCTACGGCCCGATCCTGTTCGTCATCAGCGTCACCATGATCGCCATGGGCGACCTGATGCTGCTGCCCGCGCTGGTCGGCGGTTTCTCCAGCCGGCACGATGCCCAGCCGTTTCTGAATGCGGCGGCCGCGATTCTGCTGCCGGCGCTGCTGCTGTTCGCCGTCTCGAGGCGCCCCGACGTCCGGCTGGTACCGCGCCAGGCGTTCTTCATCACCACCGTGGTCTGGCTGATCACCGCGCTGGCGGGTGCGCTGCCTCTGGTGTTTCACGAGCACCTGCGCCTCACCGACGCGTTCTTCGAATCCATGTCGGGCATCACCACGACCGGGTCCACGGTGCTTCACGGCCTGGACACCATGTCGCCGGCGATTCTGCTGTGGCGCTCCATGCTGCAATGGCTGGGCAGGCTCGGCTTCATGCTCATGGCCATCGCCATACTGCCCCTGGTCGGCGTGGGCGGCATGCGCCTGTTCCGCTCGGAGTCCTCGGACTGGAGCGAGAAGTCACTACCCCGGACGCGGGACATCGCGGTGCGCATCGCCTGGCTGTACCTGACGCTCACCGGTCTGTGCGGTCTCGCCTACTGGGCGTTCGGCATGTCCGTGTTCGATGCGATCAACCACGCCATGACGACCCTGGCCACAGGCGGCTATTCCACCTCCGATCAGTCCATGGGCCGGTTCGGCTCCGACGGTGTGCTGTGGACCGGCACCGTATTCATGATCCTCGCCAGTCTGCCCTTCGTGCTCTACCTGGAGAGCCTTCGCCGGGGGATCCGGGTGTTCGTCCGGGACGACCAGGTCAGGTTCTTCTTCAAGATGGTGCTGACCGTGGTCGTGGCAGGCGCCGCCATGCTGTCCTGGCAGCAGAATCTTCCCGCCTGGGACGCCGTGACCGTCGTCGCCTTCAACGCGGTCTCGACCATCACCACCACGGGCTTCGCCAGCACGGACTACACGCTGTGGGGGGAATTCTTCGTCGCGGCTTTCGTGTTTCTGATGTTCACCGGCGGTTGCTCCGGCTCCACCGCCGGTTCGATCAAGATCTTCCGGCTGCAGATCGCACTGCATCTGTTCCGCATTCAGATCAAGAAGCTGATTCACCCCAACGGCGTGTTCGTCGCCCGTCTCAACGGCGAGCGGGTCAGCGACGACATCGTGTCGGCCATGGTGGGCTTCAGCCTCGCCATGATCCTGACGGTGGTGCTGGTCACCCTGGCACTCACCGCCCTGAACGTCGACTTCATGACCGCGATGTCGTCCGCCGCCACCGCCATCACCAACGTCGGCCCCGGCGTGGGCCCGCTGGTCGGCCCGGCGGGCAACTTCGCCGCGCTGCCGGACGCGGCGAAGTGGCTGCTGGCCGGCGCCATGCTGCTCGGTCGTCTGGAGCTGATGACGGTACTGGTGCTGTTCTCCCGCAGCTACTGGCAGGGGTGAGCAACCGGGCCGGCGATCGGGCACAGCGCACTAGCGCACCCTGGCCATGGTGAGGGCGTCCGCCAGCACGCCGTCTCGCATGGCGAACCGGCGCAGCCGACCCTCGACGTCGAAGCCACAGCTCCGATACAGGCCGACGGCCCGCCCGTTGTCCGCGAACACCGTGAGTTCGAGCCGGCGCACACCGAGCCAGTTGTCCGCCAGATCGATGGCAGCCGCCATCAGCGCACGCCCGACGCCGCGGCCGGCATAGGCGTCGTGCACCCCCATGCCGAGACTGGCGGCATGGCGGCGACGCGGATTGGCTTCCAGCACCAGGCCGATGTTGCCCACGGGATGCTGGTCCAGGCAGGCCACCAGCAGCCGGCGGTTCGGATCGAGGTGCGCCAGTCGGTCACGCCACAGCGCTGCGGAGGGCAGCGGCATCTGCAGCGTCCACCGGCAGGCCCGGGGCTGGGCGTAGATGTCCCGCAACGCCTCGTAGTCCTCGGGCTCGACGGCGCGGATGAAGATTTCGCTGGGTGCTGACGTTCCGTCCATGAAAAAAACCCTCGATCGGCGGCTGCGCAATCGAGGGTTTCGTCTCAACTGGCAGCCGGTTGGGGACTGCCAGATGCGCGCACGCAGCTAGGGAACCTCTGCACAAGCACGTTGAGATGATTGATACTGCTTGAGTTGTTGTCGAGGGTTTTGGATTAGATGAAGCAGACGACGTTCGCATCGGC
>MDTG01363866.1_pt1 | contig 13139 bp, 13 predicted proteins | sample 811421 | NCBI WGS metagenome assembly MDTG01 (sample SAMN05326645, study PRJNA326480) | marine metagenome | isolation source: seawater | place: Pacific Ocean: South East | collected 2011
ACTGGAGCTAAAGGTATTATGACATCTGGAGATGTGCAATGGATGAAAACTGGAAGAGGAATTATTCATTCCGAAATGCCTGCTATGAAAGAAGGTAAGTTATTAGGCTTTCAACTTTGGATCAACATGCCAGCTAAAATGAAAAAAAATAAGCCAGAATACCTTTATATAAAAGGAGATGAACTCGGGAAACACAAAGATAATGAAAAAATCGTAAAAGTAATTGCAGGAAAATATGAAAAAGCCGAAGGCCCAGAAAAAAATCATAACGTTGATCCAATTTATTTTCATATAATTTTAAATGAAGGAAAAGAATTTAATCACGATATACTTTCGGAACATAATTCTTTTATTTATTTGCTTAAAGGAGAGTTAAAAATAGGTGGTAAAAACCATGATAAGCCTTCTAACTCAAACTTAATTTTGTTGGAGCGAGGTATCAAACTTAAAGTGAGAGCAAGTAAAAAATCTGAGTTCCTATTCATTGCTGGTAAACCTATTGGTGAGCCGATAGCTAGAGGTGGACCATTTGTAATGAACACAAAAGCTGAAATACTTGAAGCTATTCAAGATTACAATAATGGAACGTTTGCTAAATACTAAAAGTTAAAGTACTTTCAAGAATGTCTAAGTCTATAATTATTAACAAACATGGTGGACCTGAGGTTTTAAAGATCCAGGATGTAAATATAGGAATGCCAGGGCCAGATGAAATAAAAGTTACTAATTATGCAATAGGTTTAAATTATATAGATACTTACAATCGATCAGGTTTATATCCTCTTAAATTACCAAGCGGCATAGGTTACGAGGCGGCAGGAAAGATTGATGAAGTTGGATCTAACGTTAAAGATTTTAATAAAGGCGATAATATTGCTTACGCATCACAGCCTATTGGTGCTTATTCAGAACAAAGAATTATTCCATCTAACATTGCTATTAAATTACCTAATGGCATCTCCCACGAGCAAGCAGCAGCTTTGATGACCAAAGGTTTGACTACTAATTACTTAATTACAAAAAGTTATAAACTTAAAGCAGGAGAAACTGTTCTTTTTCACGCTGCAGCGGGAGGAGTAGGTCAAATATTTGCACAATGGGCAAATAGTATTGGAGCAAAAGTAATTGGAACGGTTGGATCTGATGAAAAAATTAAAGTTGCTAAAGAAAATGGATATGCACACGTTATAAATTACTCAAAAAAAGACTTTTCAAAAGAGGTAATGAAAATTACGAATAATGAGGGAGTTCCAGCAGTATTTGATGGGGTGGGGAAAAAAACTTTTCAAGGGTCAATCGCTTGCCTAAAAAAAAGTGGAATGATGGTAAGTTTTGGTAATGCATCAGGACCACTAGATCCTGTAAATGTACCAAAAGATATTCAACCCAAGGGTTTATATTTAACAAGGCCATCTGTGGGCCAATTCTTTGATACACAAAAAAAACTTCAAACTGGTGCTAATGAAATTTTTGAAAAAATTAAATTTGGTAAAATAAAAATAAAAATTTCAAAAAAATATAATCTTGAAGAAGCTGAACAAGCACACATTGATTTAGAGTCTAGAAAATTAACAGGCCCTGCGATTCTTATACCCTAAATGAGTGGTAAAATAATTTCACCTTGTATAAGCATTTGCAAAACTGATCCTGTAACAGGATACTGCTATGGATGCGCACGTACTAATGAAGAAAAGAAAATTTGGAAAAGTGAAGTTACAACTGATAATTGGAAAAAAAATAACCTTAAAGCGATAAGAGCAAGAATGAAAGGGTGGCAATTAAATACCTTTGATGAGTCCTACGATCATAAAATTAAACAAGGTATTTCTCTTTTTAAGAAAAGACTTTTAGAGGAGTAATTTATAAATCTTTTTTCATAGAGTCCATATCGCTTAAGTGATACTTCAGTGCTTCATTTGACATTCTTACTTCCTGTAAAAACAAGAAAATTGATATAATCATGCATATACAACATGATGCAAAACTTAATCTAGCGTAAAAAATCAAATCCAAATATAAAAGTAACACCGTTAACATGTTGAAAAGAAAGCCAAAAGACGAAAAGCCCATAACATACTTTAGATAATTAGTTCTTTTATTTAGTACGTGGAGTTGATTTTCTAATTCTGGTGGAACTTTTTTTTCAAAGGTGTATTTATCATGAAGTTGTCTAATTAAAGCACTTAAGGTATGGAAACGATTACTATACATAGTCATCATTAGGGGTATTGCTGGAAACATTAAAGCAGCAACTGTGTAATCAATATCCATATCGAATCAAATTGATTATGGAGATAGTGTTTGGTATTTACAAGTAATATTTCATGAACCATTTTAAAATTTTCATCGAATTATCAAGATTAAATAAACCAATCGGTTTTATGCTTTTATTTTGGCCATGTTCTTGGGGGTTAGCTTATGCATATAGTTTTAATCAAAATCTTAATTTATTTTTAATTTATTTAGTCTTATTTTTTTTAGGCTCTTTGCTTATGAGGAGTGCTGGGTGTATTTTTAATGATATAGTAGATAGAGAATATGACGCAAAAGTCAGAAGAACAAAAAAAAGGCCGATAGCATCTAAAAGGATAGAAGTAAGTCATGCTTTTGTTTATGTAATTATATTATGTGGTCTTGCATTTTTAATCCTTATTCAATTTAACTTTTTAACCATCATTTTAGGCTTAGGTTCAATGTTACTTGCGTTTACATATCCATTTATGAAAAGAATTACTTATTGGCCTCAATTATTTTTAGGAATAACATTTAATTGGGGAATTATAATGGCATGGACCGCAGTTAATAACGATTTTTCGTCTCAAGTAGTAGTTCTGTACATCTCAGCCATATTTTGGACATTGGGTTATGACACGATTTATGGAGCACAAGATATGTCGGACGATGAAATTATCGGATTAAAATCCACATCAATCAAATTTAAAAAAAATATAAAATTATTTGTTTTTGTTTGTTATTTTTTGTCAATTTCGATGATTATTTATTTATTTAGAAATTTCATTGGTTTGAACGCTTTTTCATTAATAACTTTACTTTTTGTAATTAGCTTAGTTTATCAAATAAAAGTTTTTAATGAGAATAATCCGAAATCTTGTTTAAAAATGTTTAAATTGAATAATTATAGTGGGTTTATACTTTTTTTAAGTATCTTATCAATCAATTTTTAAAATGAAATTTGAAGAATTAAAAATTATATTAAAGCGACTTTATAAAGAATATATCAAGAAACATTTGAAGAGAATTTTAATTGCTTTAATCTTATCTTTGATTGTAGCTGCCAGTACGTCTGGTATAGCCTGGCTTCTTGATCCTGCGGTAAAAAAGATTTTTATTGAGCAAAATAAAATTTTTGCTTGGACTATTCCTCTCTTAATAATTGTTGCTTTTTCTAGTAAGGGATTGTCACTTTATTTTGCAAGATTGAATATCATAAGAGTAGGCGAAGAAGTAGCTGGAGAACTGCAAAAAAAAGTTGCGTCTAACATCCTGATTTCAGATATCAAAACTTTAGACAACAGGCATTCAGGAAAATATATTTCAAATGTAATGTATGATACCCACCATGTAAAAACTTTAGTGAGCACTGGTGTATTAAATATTATGAAAGACAGCTTTTCAGTAATTGGTTTAGTTACATTAATGTTTTATCAAAATTGGAAGTTAGCTTTGTTTGCAATTTTGATGATGCCTCTAGCTGCTGGATTAGCTAGATCATTAGGAAAAAGAATTGGTAAAGCAACCTCAGTAGCTGGTGAGTCTTCTGGAAATCTAGCAACTTTTTTAGCAGAAATTTTTAAGGCCTCTAAAATGATAAGAATATACCAAAAGGAAAATGTAGAAGATAAAAAAGCAAAAAACGTAATAGATGACCTTGTTGAAAAAAATATAAAAATTGGAAGCGTGATGATACGAGCCACACCAATTATGGAAATCTTAACTGGTTTTATGATTGCAGGCTTTATAATATTTTCAGGGAAACTTATTTCAGCAGGTGAACTAGGGGTGAACAATTTTTTTTCTTTTTTAGCTGCTATGATGCTAGCCTATCAGCCCATAAGATCCTTAGCCACTTTAAACATGGCTGCATATCAAGGAGCAGCTGCATTTAAAAGAATCAGTACTATAATTGATAATAAAGTTGAAATAATTGATAATAAAAATTTATCTAGACTAAATTTAAAAAATTCAGAAATAAGATTTAGTAATGTTAGTTTTAAATATGACTCTACCAAGGAAAGGGCAATAAAAGACATTAGTTTTGGAATTCAGGGGAATACTATAGCCGCATTTGTTGGTCATAGTGGTGCTGGAAAAAGTACAATTTTAAATTTATTACCAAGGTTCTATGATCCTCAAAATGGTAGGATTGAAATTGACGGCCAAAATATAAAGGAAGTGTCTCTCAACTCATTAAGAAAAAATCTTTCAATGGTTAGCCAAGACGTAATTTTATTTGATGATACAGTTAAAAATAATATCTCATACGCAAAAGCAAACGCCTCCCATGAGGAAATTGTGAAGGCTTGCAAATATGCTGCGGCTGACGAATTTATTCAAAAATTACCAGATGGCTACGATACATTAATAGGTGAGAATGGAGTTCGATTATCTGGTGGGCAAAAACAGAGAATTTCAATAGCAAGGGCAATTTTAAAAGAATCTCCGATTATTCTTTTGGATGAAGCCACTTCATCACTTGATACTGAGTCTGAGGAGATTGTTCAGAATGCAATATTAAATTTAACGAAAAATAAGACAACTTTAGTTATTGCTCATCGTCTTTCTACTATTCATAACGCAGATAAAATATTTGTTTTAAAAAATGGAGAAATAATCGACTCGGGAAATCATGATTTTCTAATTAAAAAAAGTGACGAATATAAATTATTGTATGAAAAACAATTAAAATAATTGATGATTTTTTTCTATCGAATTGTAACAAATTTATTATATCCTATTTTAATTTTGTTAATTTATATTAGAAAAATTTTAGAAAAAGAAGATCCAATAAGATTTAAAGAAAAAATTTTTTCTTCACATTTTAACGTTCAGAGATTAGAGAATAAAAAATTAATTTGGTTTCATTGTGCAAGTGTAGGCGAGTTAAAAAGTATAATTCCAATTATTAAAGAGATAAATGTTGGTAATAGTGATTTTGAATTTCTAATAACAACCGTAACGCTTAGTTCAGCAAATTTAGCTAGAAGTGAAATAAAAAAAATTAATAATGTAAGTCATAGATTTTTTCCTATAGATGTCCATTTTCTAATAAAAAAGTTTATAAGTTCGTGGAAGCCTAATGTAATTTTTCTTGTTGACTCAGAAATATGGCCAAACTTAATTATATCAGCAAAGAGAGCTAAAATTCCTATAGCCTTAATTAATGCAAGAATAACAAGAAAAACTTTTAAGAGGTGGATGTACGTACCGAAATTAGCTGAAAAAATTTTTAGATCTTTTGATTTATGTCTTTCATCTAACCTGGAAACAAAACAATTTTTGAAAAATTTAAAAGCTAAAAATATTGTTAATACTGGAAATATAAAATTAATTAAGTCTAATAATTTAAATCTACCAAGATTTGAAAAAATAAAAAATCAAAAAATTTGGTGTGCGCTTAGTACTCATGAGGGAGAGGAAAAACTCTGTATTAAGGTCCACAAAATTTTGAGAGAAAAATTTAAAAATTTTACTACAATTATTGCACCCAGACATATTGAAAGATCATCAAAAATTAAAAAGTTATGCGTTGAAAACAATTTAAATGTTCAAATAATTGGAAAAGATAATAATTTTTCTTTTGATAAAGAGGTAGTAATAATTAACTCTTTTGGAATTTTGTTTGAATTTCTCTTAAAATCAAGAAGTGTTTTTATTGGGAAGTCTACCCTTAAAAGGCTAGAAAATGATAGCGGGCAAAGTCCGATTGAACCAGCACAACTTGGATGTAGAATTTATCATGGTCCATATGTTTCAAATTTTAAAGATATTTATGAAATTCTTAACAAAAATAAAATTGCTAAAGAAATTAATACATATGAGGAATTGTCTAATAATTTGATGGAGGATTTTGAGAAAAAAATTGAAAAAAAACCTTCGCTTTTCATGCAAGATTTGAGTGAGAAAACTTTAGAAAATACAATGAAATATTTAAATAAATTTTTGTCTAATGAAAATATCAAAACCGAAATACTGGAATAATAGAAGTTTAATCTCAATAATACTTCTGCCGATATCTACCATTTTTGAAATTTTTGTTTTTTTAAGAAGTAAATTCATTAAACCTCGTTCTTTTAATATTCCTATAATCTGTGTAGGAAATATATATGTTGGTGGAACCGGTAAAACACCCACTTCATTATTTTTAGCAAATAAGCTCAAAAAAAAAGGGAAGAATCCAGTTATTGTAAGGAAATTTTATAAAGATCATCGCGATGAATACGAATTAATAAAAAAATATTTTAGTGGTTTTTTGACTAACAAAAAAAGATCTGTAGCGATAGAAGAATCAATTATAAAAGGTTATGACTCTGTAATTTTAGATGATGGAATGCAGGATTATAAAATAAAAAAAAATTTAATTATGGTATGTTTTAATCAAAATCAAATGATAGGTAATGGTTTTGTCTTCCCTTCAGGTCCATTAAGAGAAAATTTAAAAGCCTTAACAAAAGCAGAGATCGTTCTTTTAAATGGTAAAAAAAACATTCAATTTGAAGAATTAATTTTGAATGTTAATAAGAACTTAAAAATATTTTATTCCAATTATAAACCTTTGAATTTGGATATCTTTAAGAAAAAAGATTTATGTGTAGTTTCTGGAATTGGAAATCCAGAAAATTTTATACAATTATTAAAGAGTCACGAATTAAAAATTTCAAGAGAATTTAATTTTCCTGATCATTACGATTTTAAAAAAGATGAATTACTTAACATTATAGATTACGCTAAAAATAATAATCTTCAAGTAATTACAACTGAGAAAGATTTTTATAGATTAAAAAAATATAATTTAGAAGAAATTGATTATCTAAGAGTAGAACTTACAATTGATCAAGAAGATCTACTTTTAGAGTCGCTTTTACATATATATGATTAAAAAATTAAAATATTTTATTCAGGCAATAATTATTTATATTTTTTTTATAATTGGAAAATTATTGGGAAAAACTATTAGTAGAAAAGTTTTTTCATTCTTATTTTTCAAATTTGTTCCTTTTTTCAAATCTAAAAAGATAATTGAAAAAAATTTAAGAATTTTTAAAAATAATATTTCTGTAGATGAAATTAACTCTATTACTTTAGAATTTCTAAAAAATTATGGTATGACATTTATTGAATACGTTTTTTTAAATGATTTTCGGAAAGATAATTCTCATATAACTATTAAAGGAAAGGAAAATTTACTTAAAATCCTACAGCAAAATAAATCTGTAATTTTTGTTTCCGGCCATTTTGCAAATTACGAGTTAATGTCAATGGAGATAAATAAAATGAACATAAAACTAGCAACCATCTACAGGCCGTTGAACAATTTTTTCCTTAACCCTTTGATGGAATATTTAAGAAGAAAATATGTTTGTAAATATCAAATAAAAAAAGGAATTAAAGGTGTCAGAGAAGCTATTGATTTTATTAATAAAGATTTTAGCATTGCTTTAATGATTGATCAAAGAGTCAGTGAGGGAGAAAAAATAAACTTTTTTAATAAATTAGCTTTAACTACAACATTGCCAGCTCAACTCTCTATTAAATATAATTTACCAATAATACCAGTTTTTATTGAAAGGATTAATGTGAATAAATTTCAACTTATTTTTCACAGTCAAATAAAACCTGATAACTTTAAAAATAAGTTAAGTTTAACTAAAAAATTAAATGAAATACTTGAGCAAATGATCTCAAAAAATCCTAACCAATGGATTTGGACACATAATAGATGGAAGTAAGGTCATTTTTTTAAACTTTTATACCTTTCATTTGCCTCTTTAACTGAATAATAAGCTTCTTGAAGGTCTACATTCCAATAATTTAAATCTTTTAGCATTATCTCTTTTCCTGATATTGCACACAAGACAAAATCTCCTTCCTCCATAACATCAAATGAGTTGTGTTTAAAAAGAAGTTTAGCTTTTTTTTTATTCATCAATAAATTATACAATATATAATTTAACATGAATATCGGATTAATAGGTAGTGGAGGGCGTGAACATGCAATTTGTAAGAAAATATCTGAGTCAAAATTAACCAAAAAAATTGTATGCTTCCCAGGAAACGCTGGAACATCTAAACTAGCTACAAATATTAATATAGATTTTTTAAACTTTAAATTACTCCTTAAAATTATCAAAAGATTAAAGATTGATTTAGTAATTGTAGGGCCTGAGGAGCCTTTAGTAAAAGGATTAGTTGATTTTTTAGAAAAAAATAAAATTAAAACTTTTGGGCCCAAAAAATTTGCATCAAAACTTGAGGGGTCAAAAGCTTTCATGAAAAATTTATGTAAAAAAAATAATATCCCAACTGCAAATTATAAAGTTTGCAAAAGTATAAAACAAATTCACGAATTTCTTAAAAAAAACAAATTTCCAATCGTAGTAAAAGCTGATGGTCTTGCCGCCGGTAAAGGAGTAACTATTTGCAAGAAAAAAAGTGAGGTAATGAGTGTCTCTAATGAAATTTTTAAAGGTAAGTTTAAATCGTCTAAAACTATAGTGTTAGAAGAGTATTTAAAAGGTATCGAAGCAAGTTATTTTCTCGTTGTAGATAAAAAATCTTTTAAGTTTTTTGGAACTGCTCAAGATCATAAGCGTGTAAAAGAGGGTGATAAGGGTCTTAATACTGGAGGTATGGGAGCATATTCTCCAGCAATAATTATCAATAAAAAAGTTGAAAAAAAAATCTTAAAAAAAATTGTATTACCAACACTCAATGATTTAAAAAAAAGGAAAAAATTTTACAGAGGATTTCTTTATGTTGGGCTAATGATTAAAAATAACGAGCCATATTTAATAGAATACAACGTAAGAATGGGCGATCCAGAATGTCAGGCAATATTACCGAAACTTAAAACCGATATTGTAAAAATATTTAATAGTGTTGTAAATGATAAATTAAAAAACCAAAAAATTCTTTGGAAAAATAAAAAAAGTATGACGATTGTTTTATGTTCAAAAGGCTACCCAAAAAATTACAAAAAAAATATATTAATTAAAAACTTAGAGAATTTAAATCTATCAAATAATGATGATATTTTTCACGCAGGTACAAAATTAATTGACAAAAAGCTTTTTTCTGTTGGTGGTCGTGTTCTAAATTTCACTACTACAGGAAATAATTTTAAAAAAATAAGAGAGAGAATTATTAAATTGATAAAAAAACTTAATTGGAAATTTGGTTTTTTTAGAAAAGATATTGGTTGGAAGGTCATAGAAAAAAATGAGAATAATTAGTGGAAAATATAAAGGAAGAAATTTAAATTTTGTTTCATCAAAAATTACACGACCATTAAAAGACTCTGTAAGAGAAAATATTTTTAATATTTTAGAACACTCTAACAAAATTGATTCAAAGATAAACAATAGTGAAATACTTGATCTTTACTCAGGTACTGGATCATTTGGCATAGAGTGTATTTCAAGAGGAGCCAAAAAAGTTACTTTTGTCGAGAAAGATGAAAATGCTATTAGTATTTTAAAAAAAAATTTAGATAAGCTATCAATTAAAAAAAAGGCATCAGTAGTCGAGAATGAAATTGAAAGTTTTTTAGGAAAAAAAATAAGAAATAAATTTGATATTTTTTTTTTTGACCCACCCTTTAATGATAAAAGTTTTCTCAAAAATCTTAAAGTCATAAAAAGTTTTAAAAATTATCAGCCTAAACATATTCTGATTATACATAGAGAAAAAACTACAGCTGAAAATTTTGATAATTTTTTAAAAATTCATCTAAAAAAAGAGTACGGTCGGTCAATGATTCTTTTTGCATCATTTATTTAAGAATAGATCTTGTAAAATTTTTTACCTCTTCTACAGCGGGTTGATCAAAAGGATTAATTTTTAAAATTTTGCCAATCATAGCTGTTTCCAACATAAAATAAGAAAAAAGTCTGCCAATTGTCTTTTCATCAGTTACATTAATTACAATTTCTCTAAATGGTATATTTTTTTTTTTGAGAGATTTTATTAGAGCTTCTTTTTGAGCTATCTTAATCTCGTTTAAGTGCCTATTATGTAAAAAATTTGATTTCTTTGTTAAATTATTAATTTTTAAAGAAGATGTTTTTTTTTCTTTAATACTAAATATATAAAAAATTTTATCTTTGGGTCCATCTAAATAAAGTTGCAATAAGCTATGGTGATCTTTTGGAGTTTCCGAAATCACCGGAAAAAAACCATTCTCATTCTTTCCTAAACTTTCAGCAATAAGTTGTTGGTACCAGAATAAAAATTTATTTAGCTTAGATGAATAATTTAAAAAAACTATATTTTTCTTATTACTATTTTTTAGCAAACTACTCAATGTCAGAACACTTTCTTTGAGAAAATTGATTTTATAAGATTTTAGGTGCTCTCTTATGTTTTTTCTCATTTCTTTTATGTTAAGACCAAATAAATATGAAGGTAATATTCCTACCTCCGAGAGAACTGAGTATCTGCCGCCTATATATTTTTTGTGTTCAACAAAATATAGATTTAATTTTCTTGAGAGACTATGTAATGTATTATTTGTTTTTTCTGCAATTAAAATTAAATTTTTTGCATTTTTTTTTAAAATTTTTAAAAAAAACAAACTTGAGATAGTTTCGATAGTCTCGCCCGACTTTGATATAACTATAAAAAGAATTTTATTTAAATTTTTTTTTGATAAAAGACTTAACTTTTCACTATCTAAATTATCAATGAAAAATATTTTTTTTTTTATTTTATGTTTTAAAAAATCATGTATTGCTTCTGATCCAAGTATAGATCCGCCCATTCCTATTATAGCGATTTGTTTAAATTTTTTAAACTTGTTTAATTCTTTTTTAATAAAGTTAAAATTATACTTTTTACTTAAGATATGAAAAGTATTTGTCTCTTTATCAATGTTATTTAAAATGAGGTCAAAATTATTTTTAAATAATTTTTCAAAACCGACTATTTTTTTTTTTATGAATTTGCTTGGTATATTGTGTTTATAAACTATACTTTTCATCTCCTAATTTTATCAATAATTGATTCTTCTGTTGAATTGCTGCTGTCTTGATTTACTTCCTCGGTTGATTTAAGTATTTTTTTTAACTTTTGCTCATCTTCATTATTTTTAGACTCTTCAATGGAGCCTGGTTTAGGTATTTTATTGTAATCAGGAGGTGTAATTAATGGCTCTCTTTTTTTTACTAGAAACTCATCATTGGTTTTAACTTTTTCATTTCTTAAAACTTTTCCAGCTTCTTGAAATCCTGAACAAGATATAAAAAATAAAAATAAAAATAATATTTTAAATTTTCTCATTTAATTTTTTCTTACAAATAATTCCTTTGTTATATAGATTAGTATACCAAATGTTATAAATATATCTGCAACATTAAACGTGAACCAATGAAAATTAGCATAATGTATGTCTATAAAATCTGGAACAGCATTATAAATTAATCTATCAAAAAAATTTCCTAATGCACCGCCAATTATAATTGAGAAAACTATTTTATCAAATTTATCTGATCTAATGCCAAATAATATTAAAGCGAAAATAACACCAGCAATTATAAGTGATATCAAATTGTAAAATAATAATGAATTTGAACTTAATAATCCAAAACCTATTCCTGTGTTCCACACAAGGTCAAAATTTAAGAAATTATTAATATAGAAGACATTTTCATTAAATTTTTCAAGTATAATTATTTTTGAATATCTGTCTAAAAAAAAAATAATTAATATTAAGATTATTAAGTAAAAGTTTTCTTTTTTAATTATTTTTTTTTTATCTCTATGAGGTCAATCAAAATTTTAACTTTCTATTTTACTGGAGAACACTCGAACATCTTTCACATTTTTTTTCTAAAATTTTCCAACATCTTTCACATTTTTGTCCTTGGGCTTTTTTCACTTCAATCTTAATTTCGTCATTATTTGTCAATTCTTTTTCCGCTTTTGAAACTATAAAATAATCTGCTAAATCTAATTTGTCGAGAAGCTCAAATTGATCTTTCTTCAAGATCAATTTAATTTCAGCCTCTAAACTTGATCCAATTTCTTTGTTAGCCCTTTTCTCTTCAATCGCAATATTTGCTTCTTGTTTAATCTTAAATAGATTGGACCATTTTTCATTTAGTTTATCATTCTTCCAAGTTGCTGGGATTTTTACAAAATTATTTTCATGAATGCTTTCAGAATTATCTTTATTCATAAGACCATAGATTTCCTCAGTAGTGAAAACTAAAATTGGAGCGAACCACTTTAATAGGCTCTCTAAAATTATGTTTAAAACAATTACACAATTTTTTCTTTTCTTTGAATTTATACTGTCACAATAAAGAACATCTTTTCTTATATCAAAATAAAAAGAAGATAGGTCCAGTGTGCAAAAGCTCAGCAGCTCTTTATAAAGTTTATGAAAATTATAATTTTTTAAATTTTCTTCAACAGATTTATTTATTAAAAATAGTTTGTGTAGAATAAATTGCTCTAATTCATCAAATTCATTTATTTTGATTTTTTCAAAGTTTTGTTTATTGAAATTATCTTTTAAGTTTCCGAGCATGAACCTAAAGGTATTTCTAATTTTTCTATATGATTCTGCATGCTGTATTAAAATATTTTTATCTATTCTTAAATCTTCGGCATAATCAGATGCTGAAGCCCAAACTCTAAGAATATCCGCACCATAATTTTTCAGGATGTCTTCCGGCGAAATGACATTACCCATTGATTTAGACATTTTCATTCCTTTGCCATCCACAACGAAACCATGAGAAAGAATACTTTTAAATGGTGCTTTACCTCTAGTTCCGCATGACTCTAATAAAGAAGAGTGAAACCATCCTCTATGCTGGTCAGATCCCTCTAAATACATGTCTGCAGGCCATTTTAAATCTTTTCTTTTCTCTAAAACGAAACTGTGTGTTGATCCACTA
>MDTG01134603.1_pt1 | contig 13136 bp, 11 predicted proteins | sample 811421 | NCBI WGS metagenome assembly MDTG01 (sample SAMN05326645, study PRJNA326480) | marine metagenome | isolation source: seawater | place: Pacific Ocean: South East | collected 2011
ATTGAAATGGATTTTTCTTTTTTAAAAAAGACAGGTAATTTCATTAAACAAATTAATTTAATTTAATAGATTTAAGTTTTTGATTCAGTAAATCAGTAATTTCTTTTGTTATATTTAAATTCTCATCAGCAAGTAGAATACTTTTTTTTTCTAAAACTAACCTTATTTTTTTTTCATTCATATAATCTTTTATAATTGGATTTAAAGTCTTTAAAAGCTCAGTTCTCGCTTTTGATCTTTGTTTTGCAATAGAGTCTAAAAGTTTGTTTCTTTCAGTTTGTAAAGATGAGACTTTTTTTCTTAAAGCTGATACTTTTTTTTTATATTCTTCAGCTGAAATTAGTTTTTTTTGTTTTATAATTTCTTTTTCTTCATCTTGTATTGCTTTCTCTTTACTTTTTAAATTTTTTATTCCATTATCCAATTTTTTTTTTAAAAAAGTTTGAGCTTCTTTACCAGCTTTACTTTCATTTAGAACGTATTTGAAATCAACATATCGTATTTCAGCAATTAGCCTACTCTCGAAGCTAAATAATATTAAAAAAGTAAATATGACTGCATTTAATAATTTCATGCTAAAAAGTGGTTCCTAAATTAAAATTAAAGCTTTCAGTTACATCGGTTGATGCTTTTGAGATATTAGTAGATAAAGTAAAATTCATTGGCCCTAAAGGTGAGTTCCAGTTTATAACTGCTCCAGTCGAAGATCTTATCTTATTACTTTCATCAATAGAGTCATCATAATCAACTCCCCAAACATTTCCAAAATCTAAAAAGAAACCAACATCTGTTTGGGTAGCTTCAGGTAAAAAATTTGGAAAATTAGCTTCAAAATTTAACGCTGCTGCATAATTTCCAGCTATATGATCTTTTCCGTCTAAAGGTCCTACTTTTCCTTTTTCAAAACCTCTTAATCTTGAACTACTCAAACCTCTACGTTTGCTTAGTCTTACGTTGTCAGAACCTAGTCCATTGATCGCAGACAAATATATTTTTGCTGCACCAATTACATCTTGCGTAATTGTTTTATAAGAACTTGCAGATATAGTGTTAGCGATAAATGACTTATCTGCGTATATTGGTAAACTTTGGCTAAAACTTATTATGGAGCCGTCTGTAGGCATAAATGATCTGTTTCTTTTATCGAATGAAAAACCATAGGAACCTGAGATTTCATCAAAAGTTCCACTTTGTTTTTTTAACGAAGCACTTGCACTATCTTGAGTTTGTAAATCATCATGAGCAGCATTAATTCCTAAAGTAGTATAAACATCATTATATTGTTCAAATGTAGTACTTATTCCTGCTCCAATTATTGTATTTTCGTAACCTTGATCTGGTTGATCATTAGTCTCGCTTGATAAATAGTATCTAATAGCATTACCTAAAAAGTCGTAGTTTGGGTCAGTATAGTTTAAAGTTCCTTTAAGAGACTCTTGATCAACCTCTATATTAAATCCAACATTTTTACCCTCACCAAGATAATTGTTTTCCTTAACATTAAAAGCAAAACTTCCTCCATTTGTACCTACACCTGCACCTGCGCTGATTTCTCCGGTAGGTTTCTCCTCAACTGAAATATCAATAGCTTTTAAATTTTTTTCTGATCCATCAGTGATTTTGTAATTTACGTCTTTAAATATATTTCTAGCTTTAAGGTTAGCAATAGATTTATTTAAACCTAATTGAGTAAATGGATCGCCTTCATCAAGTTCCATCTCGCTTCTAATAACTGCTTCATTAGTTATATTGTTTCCTAAAATATTAATCCTTTCTACTAATATCTTTTCTCCCTCATAAATATTAAATTTTATTACAATAGAGTTTTTTTCAATAATTTCTTCAACATTATGTTCTATAAATTGTAAATTATTTATTTCAATTAATTCGTCAATTCTATCTAAAAGTTTTTTAACTTTAAACGGGGAATAGTAGGATCCAATAGTTTTTTTATATTCTTTATTTAATGAATAAAATATATCTTTATCTAAAACTGGATCTGCATTAGTGATTATCTTTTTAATAATATATCTATTACCTGCATCTATAGAATATATTAGCTCAATGTCTCCATCCGATTTGTTTATCTGAGCTGAATTAGATTGAATCTTTACGTCATAGTATCCATTGGATTTATAGTAATTTTCTAATAATCTTTTATCCATATTAATCAAGTTTTCATTAAACTTGGTATTTCTAGAAATTACTTTCCAAAATTTATGTTCTTCACTTGCAACTATATCTCTCAATCTTTTATCTCTTATTCTTTTATCTCCCACAAAAGTAATTTTTGAGATTCTAGTTGCCTCACCTTTTTTGATTTCAAATATTAAATCTAAATTTGAATTATCTATCTTTTTAATTTTTGTATCTACCTCTGTAAAATTATATCCCTGAGATGCATAGATCTTCTTTATGGTTTCAACATCATTAGCTATATTATTTTTAATGTACGAGTCTTTTTCTTTGGATTTAATTAATTTTTTTATTTGTTCTTTATACTTATTACTTTCTTCACCAATTAGAATTAGTTGGTTAATAACAGGATGTTCAACCAATTTAATATTTAGAATGTTATTAGAAAGTTCAATTTGAACATCTTCAAAAAAATTTGTTGAATATAAATTATTCAATATTTTATTTATATCTTGCTCATTGTAGTTTTCATTAATCTTAATATTACCATAAATTTTTATCGTTTCATTGCTGACTCTGCTATTTCCAGTAATATTAATTTTATTCACCACTTCCGCAACTACTGGAAGAGAGTATAAAAGATAAGTTAGAGTTATGATTAATAATTTACGCATTTTTAAAATTTATTTTTCTATAAACTGTGCTTCTTGACCATTCATCCACCTGAAGTATCTGGTTTATGTTTTTAGGTTCTTTTATAGCATATTTCTTATAATTTCTATCGTTTAGAACCTTTAATAGATAGTTATAAAAGGTGTTAAAACTTATTTTTCCTTTTAAAAATTGATCAACTAATATTTCATTAGCCGCATTGATGATGATTGGAGTGGAAATATGCTCATTTATTCTATCCTTCAATTTTATGATCGGAAATCTTTTTGTTTCTACCTTAACAAAGTTTAAGCGCTTAAATGAAATAAATTTTTTACTGTTTGTTTTGGGTTTTATAAAATTTTCTATATTAAGATCTTTGTCAAATATAGCGTTAGCTAATGGTATTAACATTGTAGTGTCATGATAAATAAATTTACAAAGTCCATTTTTAAATTCTATTATCGCATGCACTAATGATTCAGGATGAATAACTATATCGATTTTTCTTGAATTAATTGAAAACAATTTGTTTGCCTCAATTACCTCTAAAATTTTATTCATCAAAGTTGCTGAGTCAATTGAAATTTTTTTTCCCATTTTCCATTTCGGATGTTTAATTGCTTGATGAGGTTTTACCTTTTTTAATTTTGAAATTTTATAATTTAAAAAAGGGCCTCCTGACGCTGTAAGATAGATTTTTTTTACATCTTCTATTTTACTGTTTTCTAATAATTTCATTATAGAGAAGTGTTCAGAGTCAACAGGAATAATCTTAGTGTTATTTTTTGACGCCACTTTTTTAATTAAATTCCATCCACATATAATTGACTCTTTATTAGCAATTAACACTTTCTTACTTTTTTTTACTAATTCAATTGTAGGTTTAAGTCCAGCAATTCCAGGAATAGCCATAATAGTGATGTCTGATTTTTGAAAATAATTTTTTTGATTTTCTAATTTATTTATAATTTTAATTTTTTTTTTTTTAAATTTTTTTTTAACTTTAAGGTACGTCTCATAGTTGGCTATTATAAAAACTTTAGGTTTAAACTTAATTATTTGATTGCAAATTAAATTATAATTTTTATTTGCTGCTAGAATATTGACACTAAAAAAATTTTTTTTTTTACTTAAAATTTTAAAAGTATTCAAACCAATTGATCCTGTAGATCCTAAAATTGAAATATTTTTTTTCATATTAATATATTGCTAATAAAGTTAGAAAACCAATAGGCATGCCTAACAAAATACCATCGATTCTGTCTAAAACTCCGCCATGTCCTGGTAAAAAGTTTCCTGTATCTTTCAGCAAAGATTTCCTTTTTAAAAATGAAAAAAATAAATCACCTGCTTGACAACTTATCGAAGTAACAAGCCCAACGATCAAAATATTAAGCTCTATATTTTTAGTTATAGAATAAATTAGTATAGTCGAAAAGGCGCCAGAAAATATTAAAGAACCTATCGCACCAGAGATAGTTTTTTTAGGACTTATTTTGGATAATTTTGGACCTTTAAAAATTTTTCCAAATGTAAAGCCTCCAATATCAGAGGCTATACAACTTAGTAAAATTACAAAAATTAAAACTTTAACGTACAATGATGATGAAAAGGTTAAAAAGAGAGTGCAAAAATAAAAAATATAGATTATAAAAATTAAATTAAAAAAAATATTCAATACTTTTTTCTTTTTGAAAATTTTTATCATCATACTAGAAAATTCTAAAATCGATAATATTGCGAAAACTATTAAAATATAACCTAATAAATAATTATTTATAAAACAAAAAAATAAAGTTAAAAGTAACAATATTGATGTCAAAATTCTTTTTTTTAAGTTTTTTTTCATGTTTTAAATTGATCCAAAGTTTCTTTTTACTTTTTTAAAATTATTAATTATTCTCTCAAAGTCTTTACTGTTAAAGTCAGGCCATAATTTATCAGTAAAATATATTTCTGTATAAGCAAGTTGCCATAACATAAAGTTACTTAATCTTTTATGTCCTCCAGTCCTTATCAATATATCAGGATTGGGTAAATTTTCTGTATATAGATTTTTACTTAACGATTTGACGGTAATTTTGTCTTTTGTTTTTTTACATGCATTAACTATCTCATCTCTAGATCCATAATTTATTGCTAAATTAACAATTATTTTTCTATTTTTTTTTGTTTTTTTAACAACATCTTTTAATAAAACCTTAATTTTCGAAGGTAATTTATTTATATTGCCTATAATATTTATTTTAATTCCACTAGAAATTACCCTTTCCAATTCTTGCTTAAAATAATTCATTATTAATTTGAATAAAAAATTTATTTCCGATTTTGGTCTTTTCCAGTTTTCAGTTGAAAAAACATATAAAGTTATAATGGGAATTTTTAATTTAAATGATTTTTCTACAATTTTCTTTACAGTTTCTACGCCATTGAAATGACCGAAATTTCTACCTTTATTTCTTTTTTGGCCCCACCTCCCATTACCATCCATAATAAAGGCAACGTGATTGAGTTTATTCATATTTGTAGAATCTCTTTTTCTTTATCAGATAAAATTTGGTCTATAGTTTCAATACTGTTATCAGTCAATTTTTGAATATTTTTTTCAAAAGTTTTGTTTGCATCCTCTGAAATTATTTTGTCTTTAAGTTTTTTTTTTAATTCTTCATTAGCTTCTCTTCTTATATTTCTAATTGAAATCTTACCCTTCTCTCCCATATTTTTTAAAACTTTTATTAAATCTTTTCTTCTTTCTTCAGTTAAATCAGGGATCCTTAATCTTATAATTTGCCCATCTACTTGAGGATTAATACCAAGTTCTGATTTTTGAATTGCGGAGTCAATAAGAGTTACGTTTGTTTTATCCCAAACTTGAATTGATATTAATCTCGCTTCAGGCACACTAATTGTACCTAATTGCTCTATAGGCATTAATTGGCCGTAAACATCAATCTTTATTGTATCCAACATGTTAGGATTGGCTCTTCCAGTTCTTAGTGTTGATAAATCTTTTTTTAAAGATTGTATGCTCTTATCCATTTTTGAAGAATAATTTTTTTCGTCAAAATCTGAGCTCATTTAAATCCCTTCACCAACTTTATATCTAATAAAATCTAGTATTTTAATCTCTTTATCAATATTATTTTCTTTTAGTATATCAGATACTTTCTTTTTAGGATCCATAATCCAAATCTGATTTAATAGAGTGTTATCATTAATAAATTTGGTAATTTTTCCTTTAGAAATTTTTTCTGCCATTTCAGCGGGTTTTCCAGAGTTTATTATCTCGGCTTTTATAATTTCTAGTTCTTTATCAATGATTTCATTTTTAATACCCTCTTTGTTAATGGCAATAGGATTTGATGCAGCTACATGCATTGCAATTTTAGTACCTATTTCTTCATTTTTTCCTTTAGTTAAACCATCTAATTTAACGACTGAAATTATTTTACCTATGTTTTTTTCAATTGCTGAATGAACATAAAAGAAATTTAAACCTTTTTTATTATCAAAAAAACTTGATCTTCTTATGGTAATTTTCTCTCCTATTTTAGATATTAGAGCAATTAAGTTGTCTTTTACTGTGATGCCGTTTTGCATCTTGGCTTCATTAACTTTATCTAAATTTCCCATTTTTGAAAAATTTATTTCTGAAAGTTCTTTGCAAAAAGATATAAAATCTTTATTTTTTGCGACAAAATCTGTTTCACTATTGATTTCAATTATGGATATTTGGTTGTTGTTTTCTTTTACTAAAGCTAATCCCTCCGAAGCGGTCCTGCTCATTTTTTTTGATGCTTTGGCAATTCCTTTTTTTCTTAAATATTCTACTGATTTTTCAATATCCCCATTTGACTCATCTAAAGCAGACTTGCAGTCTTTAAAACCAACACCAGTCAATTCTCTTAGTCTTTTTATATTATCTAACAAATCCTTTTTTGACATCTATTTAAAAATTGAAATTACTTTTTCTTTTTATCGGATTTTTTTTCTTCTTTGGCTTTTATTTTATTGGAATTTTTTTCTTCTTTGGCTTCTGGGCTTTCTATAGATTTTTCAGCATCTTTAATTGTGTTCTTAAGTAATTCACAATAAAGATTTATAGATCTTCTCGCATCATCATTCCCGGGTATTGGAAAATCTATACCAGTCGGATCTGAGTTGGTGTCCAAGATAGCAATTATTGGTATCTTTAATTTTTTTGCTTCAGCTACTGCTAAAGACTCCATGTTTGTGTCAATTATAAAGATTAAGTCGGGTGTTTTTTTCATTTCTGAAATCCCCCCTAATGATCTTTGAAGTTTTTCTTTTTCTTTACCAAATTTTAAGATTTCTTTCTTTGTGAAACCAATATTTTCTTTTGACAACTGTTCATTCAATTTTTTCAATCGCTTAATTGAATTTTGAATAGTATTCCAGTTTGTTAGCATTCCGCCAAGCCATCTATAATTAACATAAAATTGTCCAGTTTCTTTTGCTAGATCGCTCACTTGTTCTGTGGCTTGTTTTTTTGTGGATACAATTAATATCTTTCCACCGCTAGAAATTACTTTGTGAACTTGTACTAAAGCATTTTTTAAAAATTCTACCGTTTGAGTTAAGTCAATTATGTGTATAGAATTTTTCTCTCCAAAAATATATTGTTTCATTTTTGGGTTCCATCTTAGAGTTTTATGCCCTAGATGCACGCCTGCTTCTAACAATTGTTTAATATCTACTTTAGGTACGTTCATAACATTTTCCGGTTAATCCACCACAGCTACTCCAAGTAAATGGACCGGGGGGCAATGCCCTTAAAACTGTGTGCGAAATTAATTATTGATATATACAACCAAGATAAAAAATCAACCGTCTAAACAATTATTTTCTTTACGTATTCCTTGCTTTTCATCGTTTTTAGCTGATTAAAATCAAATTTTCTAGGGTTTTGAAGGTTATAATGTATTCTCTGATTTTTTTTATTAATAATTAAATTTATTTCAGTTTGACCCTCTTTTTTCAAAATTTGTTTTAATTCATCAACGTTATAATTGTCTTTTAATTCTATGGTTATCTTAGGGTAAGGTTTATTTATCATATCATCAAGACTTAAAATTTTTCTAATATTTATTCTTCTTTTAGATATATCGGTTATAGACTTATCTTTTTGCAAGGTTAAAACAAAAGACTCGGACTCTTTAAGTTTATCTCTATTATTAATTAAAATTTCAGCAAATAAAAATAATTCAAATTCACCTTTATCATCACTAAATTTTACTATTGCAAAGGGGGTTCCTTTCGCACTTTTTTTTTCTTGTATTGACATTATAGTGCCTGCAACAAAAGCTTCGCTCTCATTATTAATTAAAAATTCTTTATAAGAAGTAATTTTTAATTGATTAAAAATTTCTTTGTATTCATTTAACGGATGGTCTGAAATATAAAAACCCAATGACTTAAATTCTTCTAGTAAAAGTTCTTTTTTAGTCCATCTTGTTGAATTGACATAATCGAAATCATCTTTTTCATCGTTATTGCTATCAAATAAATTGGTTTGATTGTTTAATTTATCATCATTTATGTTTTTTATTTTTTGAATTATCTTTGGAATAGAATTTAAAATCTTATTTCTATCTTCATCAAATTCATCAAATACCCCTGCTTTAACTAGGCCTTCTAATTGAAGTTTATTGACATCTTTAATGTCAACTCTATTGATAAAATCAATTATAGAACTAAATTTTCCATTTTGTTCTCTTTCTTTAACTATATTTGATATTGCGTCAAATCCCACATTTTTAATCGCACCTAATCCATAAAAAATTGTATTTGTTTCTGCTTTAAATTCTGCGAAACATTTATTAATTTGTGGTCTTATTATTTTAATTTTTAATCTTTTTAACTCCTCTACGAACTCTCTTAATTTCGAGGTATTAGTCAATTCAGTAGACATTGTTGCTGCAATAAAATCCTCTTTATAGTAAGTTTTTAGAAATGCGGTTTGATAAGCAATTAGGGCATATGCTGCGGCATGGCTTTTATTAAATCCATATTGGGCAAAAGGTTCGATTTTAGTAAAAACAAAATTTGCTACATCTTTTTTAATTCCGTTCTTAATTGCTCCATTAATAAATCTTTCTTTTTGTTTATCTAACTCAGCTTTTTTCTTTTTTCCCATTGCTCTTCTTAATATATCAGCCTCACCAGCAGTAAAACCTGCTAAGATTTGGGCAATCTGCATAACTTGTTCTTGATAAATGATAATTCCATAAGTTGGTTTTAATATTTTTTCTAAAGTTGGATGAATATAGTCAGGTGTTTTTATGCCATTTTTACAATCATTATAAATTGATATATTGCTCATTGGTCCTGGTCTGTATAAAGCAACTAAGGCGATAATATCGTCAAATCTATTTGGTTTCATTTGTTTTATAGCTTCTCTCATCCCTGTGCTCTCTAGTTGAAATAAACCTGTGGTTTCCCCAGTTGATAAAAGACTAAAAACTTTTTTATCTTCAAGATTAATTTTACTAATATCTAAATCTATTTTTTTAAATTTTAATCTTTTTAAAGTTTTATCAATTACAGTCAAAGTTTTTAAGCCAAGTAAATCAAACTTTACCAAACCTGCATTTTCTGAAGAATACATGTCATACTGAGTAGATGGTAAAATTAAGTTTGAGCTTTGATCTACATATAAAGGAAATTGTTCAGCTAATTTATTTCCTGCGATTACTACGCCTGCAGCATGAGTGGCCATATTGCGGTTAAGTCCTTCTATTTTAAGAGAAAGATTGATAAGTTTTTCAACTTTACCATTATTTTTAATTTCGTTTTTAAATCGCGGCTCTCTATCAATAGACTCTTGTAAGGTTAGAGGTCTTGATGGGTCGAAAGGTATCATTTTACAAATTTTGTCTACATGACCATATGATAATCCTAAAACTCGTCCAACGTCTCTTAGTGCCATTCTAGCTTTAAATTTTCCAAAAGTAATAATATGGGCTACACCATCTTTGTACTTTGATTTTAAATATTCAAAAACTTTATCTCTCTGTTCTTCGCAAAAATCTATATCAAAATCCGGCATAGAAATTCTATCTGGGTTTAAAAATCGTTCAAAAATTAAATCAAACTCGATTGGATCAAGATCAGTTATATCCAAACAATAAGCCACTAAAGAACCTGCCCCTGATCCTCTCCCAGGTCCTACTGGGATAAAGTTTTTTTTTGCCCATTTAATATAATCAGATACAATTAAAAAATAACTTGAATAGTCCATTGAATTGATAATTGCAAGTTCATGCAACAACCTATCTTCATAAACTTTTACAACTTTATCAGAGGGTTCTTTTTCATTTTTTTTTAGAATAAAATTATTTAATCTTTTTTGTAATCCTTTTTTAGCTTGGTCCATAAGCTCATTTTCAACAGACATATTTTTATTATTAGAGATTGATGGCAAGATAGGTTTCGATTTTTTTGGTTTAAAGCTAAATCTTAATGGAAAATTGAAATTATTCTCTAATGCTTCAGGTATATCTTGGTATAATTTTTTAATCTCATCACTTTTTTTAAGATAATGTTGATTACTATAGCGAAATCTATTTTTATCATCTATAAAGTTTTTTTCACCTATGCATATTAAAGCATCATGAGCTTCTGCCATGTTAGAGTCTAAATAGTAAACTTCTTGTCCCGCAATTATTGGAAGGTTAAAGGATGATGATATATTAAGTAAAAAATTTTCATAACTTGACTCTTGAGACTCGCCATGTCTTTGAATTTCAATATACAATCGATCTTTATAAGAAGTTTTAAGCTTATTAATTATTTGCTCAAAATGTTTGATTTTATTTGCAAAGAACAGTTTACCAAAAAAATCTTTGTAGTTGCCTGTTAGCAATATTAAATCTTCATTATTTAAAATTAGATCTTCAATTTCACAATAAGGGTCATGAGATTGTTTATTGTTTAGATAACTTTTTGAAGATAATTTTGTGAGGTTTTTGTAGCCTTGTTCTGAAGTTGCGTATAAAGTTATTTTTCCTAATTTGTTTTCACTTAATATATTTATTTGGGTACCTATGATCGGCTGCGTTCCACTTTTGCTAATTTTTTCAGCAAATTCTAAAGCTCCACACAGGTTAAAACTGTCTGCCAGACCTATTGCTTTAATTTTATTGGTCTTACAATAATCGGCTAAATCATCTATCTTAATAGCGCCTTCACAAATTGAGTATTGAGTGTGTACTTTAATATTATTAAATTCTTTATTATGATCGAGCATTAGCTCGTTTTATATTACCTTTTAAAATACTCAACTTATAATCTGCCTTGTTAGCAAGTTCTCTATTGTGAGTTGCAAAAATTATAGCTTTGTTTAATTTTTTTAATTTCAAAAAATAAGAAAATATATCAGCTGAAGTTTTATAATCTAAATTACCTGTAGGCTCATCGGCTAAAATTAAATTAGTCTCTGAAACCAAAGCCCTTGCTATAGCCACCCTTTGTTGTTCTCCTCCAGATAGTTCATTAGGAAAATGATTTATTCTATTTGAGATTCTTACTTCTTTTAAAATTTTTTTAGCCTTTTCAATTGAAGTATTAGTATTTTCACCTTTAATAATTAAGGGCATCATCACATTTTCAAGAGCATTAAAATCTGTTAGTAAATTGTTATCTTGAAAAATAATGGATATATTTTCTTTTCTTGCTTGATTTTTCTCCTCATCGGTAAAAAAGGTAGTGTCTTTATTTTTTAATAATATTTTTCCTTTACTTGGATCATCAAGCAAAGCAAGTAAATGTAAAAAAGAGGATTTTCCAGAACCTGAAGGGCCTACTAAAGCTATTAAATCTCCAGATTTTATTTTAATGTTTACTTTATCAAAAAGATCAATAGTACCATTTTTGTGCTCATACGTTTTTTTTAAATTAATTGTTTCTAATAAAGTTTTATTCATATTTCAATGCTCGGAAAGTTTTCATCTTAGAGATTGCAGTGGCAGGTAGATAAGATGCCAAAGCAGATATAATTAAAGAAAATACAAAAATTACTATAATTGAATAGATGTTAATTTCACTTGGAAGTTGGTCTAAAAAATAAACATCTGAAGGAAAAATTTCAAAATTAAATGCATTAGATAGAAAAAGTCTAATCTTTTCAATATTTAAAGCAAAAATTACACCTAATATGATACCCGTAATTGTTGCGAGAAATCCAATTGTAAAACCAGTTAAAAAAAATGATTTTTTTATTGAGTTATTGCTAAGGCCTAGTGTTTTCAAAATTGCAATTTCTTTTGTTTTATTTTTAATCAAAATAGTTAATCCTGAAATAATATTAAACGCAGCAACAATTAGGATTAATGTTAATATTATAAACATTACATTTCTCTCAACTTTCAATGCGCTAAAAAAAGACTTATTTAAATCTGACCATGAATAAACAAAATAATTTTCATTTAATTTCTGTACTTGATTTTTTAACGAGTCTGCCTTCATGGGATTTGTTAGGTAAATTTCAAGATTTTGATCGTATTCCTCTTTATTAAAGATAGAAAGAGCGTCAGAGAGATTTAAAAAAATAAAATTTTGATCAAATTCATAGAAACCGGTATTAAAAATTCCAGCTACGGTAAATGTTTCTTGTTTCGGTAATCCTCCAAAAGGAGTGGTAATGAAAGCGGAAGACATTAGATTTATTTTATCACCTACTTTGATATTTAGGTTAAATGATAATTCTCCACCTATAAAGGCAGAATTATCTCTAAATTTGCTCAAATCTCCCTTAGAAATATTTTTTTCTAAAAAATTCAAATTGTTATTATCTTTTAAGTCTACTCCTTTGATAATGACTCCTTTTGCATTACCACTGTTAACTACAATTCCTTCTCCAGAATATGTTTTAGAAATATTAATATCTTTAAATTTTCTTTTGAGTTCTTCAATAAATTCATTTTCAATTTTAAAACTATTAGACTCAATTATTATATGAGGGTTTAAACCTAAAATCTTTTTCGTTAAATCATTTTTAAAACCATTCATAACTGACATTACAATTATTAATATCGCTACACCAAGCATGATTCCTAAAAAAGAAAAAATAGAAATTACTTTTAAAAATCCTTCTTTTTTTTTAGGACGTAAGTTCCTTAATGAGATTAATCTTTCTACTTTAGTAAACAATTTATTTTTTCTTAAGTTGAGACTTAATATCCTCTAAGCTTAACATGTCACTTTTTGAATTAAGTTCTTTAAATTCAAATTTATCCTGCACAGACTTAGAGCCTATTATGATTTGGTAAGGAATACCTATTAAATCATGTTTTTTAAATTTATTAGACATATTTTCATCTACATCA
>MDTG01346417.1_pt1 | contig 13136 bp, 13 predicted proteins | sample 811421 | NCBI WGS metagenome assembly MDTG01 (sample SAMN05326645, study PRJNA326480) | marine metagenome | isolation source: seawater | place: Pacific Ocean: South East | collected 2011
ATTTTGATGGATAGTAGGAAAATAAAGGATTCTAATTTGCAGAAGGATTAGGCTGGTGGTTGGTATAATCAGTTTGGCTGCACCGAAAAGAAGAGGAAACATGTGATTCGATTTGAAAATGTTGGCATGCGATATGGGACTGGCCCCGAGGTTCTCAGCGACATATCCTTCGGCCTTGAATCTGGATCCTTCAGATTTGTCACTGGGCCAAGCGGTGCCGGGAAATCATCCATGCTCAAGTTGATGTACCTTGCTGAAAGGCCAAGTCGTGGCTTGATTCGGCTATTCGACCGGGATGTGTCAGGCTTGAGCCGGAATGAAATGCCCGCACTGCGGCGCCAAATTGGGGTTGTTTTTCAGGAATTTAGGCTTATCGACCACTTGTCCGCCTTCGACAATGTAGCGCTGCCTCTTCGAGTTGCAGGAATGCCCGAGGATATTATCGCCAAGCATGTTACAGAGCTCTTAAGCTGGGTTGGCCTTGCTGGTCAGCTCGATGCCAGGCCGGTGACATTATCTGGTGGACAGCAACAAAGAGTTGCAATTGCACGCGCAGTAATAGGGCGGCCACAGCTATTACTTGCTGATGAACCGACAGGTAATGTTGATGATGCCATAGCCGTTCGTCTATTGTATTTATTTGAAGAATTGAACAAAGTTGGCACTACTATAGTGATCGCCACTCACAATGAGGGGCTTGTGTCACACTTTGACTATCCAGTTCTTCATTTAGAGGATGGCATTTTAACAACCCCTAGTCGCAATGCAGAAATTTGACATGTTCAGTGGACGGCTGGATTTGCCCTTGAGCAGCGATCCCGCAACACGCCTCCTGCCGTGGATAATAAGCGTAATGGTCTTCCTAGCCATGCTGATGCTGGCTGGAGCACTTGTTCTCACCGGTGCCACCTCATCATGGGAAAAAGGCTTGAGCGGGCGGTATACGGTCCAAATTCCACCAATTGAAGGTGAAAGCACTGTCCAAGTTGACCAACGGATCAATCGTGCGATCCAAATACTTGAACGCACCCCAGGGGTTTCTGCCGCAAGACAAGTCCCCCCTGCTGAGGTTGCTATATCCCTTGAGCCATGGCTAGGCGCAGGGACTTCGGTTGTCGATTTGCCGTTACCACACCTAATAGACGTAAGTCTTGCAGATAGGCCGGCTGTAAACCTTGAGCAATTGCGAGAGCAGTTGGGGCTAGCCGTAAAAGACTCAGTAGTCGACGATCATGGCGCTTGGCGCCGGCAGATAAAAGAGCTTATTTATTCGCTGCAAGCTCTAGCTGGAGGAGTGATTTTGCTGATTGCTGGGTGCGCAGTGTCGGCGGTAGTATTCGCCACTCGCAGTGGAATTGCCGTTCACCATGATATTTTAATTGTATTACATTTAATTGGAGCAACCGACAATTATATCGCACGACAATTCCAACGGCATGCGTTACGGCTTGCTTTCAAGGGGGGGGTAGTGGGTGCACTGTTGGTTGGGGCGACCTTAGGTATTTTTTTCAAGGGTGTTGCAGAGCTAGACCCTATGCTGATGCCTGATTTGCGATTTACTTTGTGGAATTGGCTAATTTTGTTGGCAGTTCCAGTTGTTATTTGTGTGATTGCTATGCGTACGGCACGAGCTACCGTGCTACGTGAGCTTCGGCGGATTCAGTAATGCGTCGAAGGCGAGTCAGTTATTGGTATAAGTTAAGATTGGCATTTCGTGGTCTTTTAGTCATTTTTGTGATTTGGTTCTGTGGCTTCGTGATTTTTGCGCAATCGCTGCCGGATACCGTTGCTACACCAAAAATCCAGACAGACGCAATTGTGGTGTTAACCGGAGGAAGCTTGCGACTGGAGACAGGCCTTGATCTCTTGACCGACAATAGAGCGAGCAAATTATTTGTTTCAGGGGTACACCGTGGCGTCGATGTGCAGCAATTACTCCAAATAGTGCAACGGTTTCCGGACGCTTTGACTTGTTGTATAGCACTTGGGTACGATGCTAATAATACTGAGGGTAACGCCAAGGAAACTGCGGCTTGGTTAAAAAAAGAACAATACCATTCCATACGGCTTGTGACATCGAGTTATCACATGCCGAGAAGTTCCGCCGAATTTCGCGCAGAGATGCCAGAAATTAAGATTATTGAACACCCCGTCTTTCCAAAATCATTTAAGTCTAAAAATTGGTGGTTTTGGCCTGGCAGCACAGGATTAATTGTTGAAGAATACAACAAATATTTGATTGCGTATGTTCGTAGGAAATTGCTTCTTATTTTTTTTTGGCGTAAGTGATCAGAGTCTAATATGCTTCGTGCTGCAATCTTCTATTTGCTTTTTTATGGGTGGACTATTGTTCTGAGTCCGTTCTATGTACCTTTGATGCTTTTGCCTCGTCGCCAATTCCGAACGGCAACTCGGTTTTGGGTGCGTGGGGCGGTACTAGCAATGCGGGTAGGTCTTGGCATAACTCATGAGATTCGTGGCCGTAAAAATTTACCTCCGGAACCCTTCCTAATTGCATCCAAGCATCAATCAATGTGGGAGACACAAGTCTTAAATTTAGTATTTTATGATTGTATATTCATACTTAAGAAATCCCTTTTATCTGTTCCATTGGTTGGATGGTTTGTCCGCTGCGCAGGAATGATTGATGTCGACCGCAGCGGCGGTGCCGCTGCGATGCGCCGTATGCTGCGTGCAGCGAAAGAGCGGGTTTCTGAGGGACATAGTATCGTTATTTTTCCCGAGGGCACGCGTACTAAGGTTGGGGATGCCCCTCCCTATCAGCCGGGCATAATGGCCCTTTATCGCGAACTTGACTTGCCAGTTGTGCCCATAGCACTAAACTCTGGGTTTTTCTGGCCTCGGCGAGAGTTTGTGAAGAAAGGTGGCTGCATCGTTATGGAGCTCCTACCGCCAATAAATCCTGGCTTAAGCCGTCAGGAATTTATGGATGAACTGAAGGATCGCATACAATCAGCAACTTACAGGCTTGAAGCAGAAGCTAAAGCTAGAGAGTGATGGGAAAAAATAAAATCGCCCGAAGCTGGTCGCTGCAGGAAGAGATGGTTGAGGTGGTTTGAAAGATGTACGAGGCTTTAGCATTACATACTGACAGCCGTGATTTATTAGACGATTAGGATATGGCAGAAAATACTATTGAGCAGAATCTGTATATTAATGGCCAATCCTTTATAAATAATGCACTTTAGTAAGTCCTTTTAAAATGTATTTTTCATGCTCATTTGATAACTGTGAATACAAAAAACTAGTTTTTCGCAAAAAGAAGGGACAATCCGACTAGTGTTCAAAATTACCAGGTGGACTCTCTTAGGGCCATTTCTACTCCTGTCTATGATCGTCGCAGGCTACTCTGCGTATTGGTATTATGTGGCAGAAAATGCAAAGGAAGAATTTGCAAATATTGTGAAAGTTTCTCTTAACGAAGGGCATCTTTTCTCGTTCTCCGATATGTTCTTGGATGGTTTCCCTCATTTGGTAAGGTTGACAATAAAGAAACCTTCACTGCGGACAGCACTCAAACAGGTCCGATGGGAAGGGCCTGAAGCAGTTATTGAGATGCAGCCATGGGATTTCTCGAAGTATAGGATCACATTACCGGGAACGCATTATTTTAATATCGCACGACTCGGGTTGGGGGTGCCACTGAGATATGAACCAAAAGAAACTTCAGTATTGGTTCGAGTTTTTACTGACGGAAGGTTGGCGGGGAGTAACGTTCATGTCGAAACATCACGCTTGTTTGAGGGTGCAAAGGATCTTCTAGCGTCATCAGGTAAAATACGACTTAATTTGGCACAAGCGGAAGCTCGAGGGATTACCGCGGGTAAGACTTGGGTTTCAATTTCTTCACAAGTCGAAAACCTAGAAATATCCGAGGCGCTGAATATGCCGATCGCACGAAAGACGCAACAATTACAATTTGTTGCAGATTTAAAAAACGCAACGCTTAGTGAATTGACCCACGAAGCTCTGCAGGAATGGCAAACTGCCGGCGGTTTGGTTGATTTTAGTTGGTTCAATATCCAGTCGGCCCCACTGGGTATGCAGGGTCGTGGTTCAGTCGGGCTTGATCCACAGCTTCGGCCTGTTGTGTCTGTTATATCCGATATACGCGGGTTTTCGGAAACATTGAATGCCTTCGAGCAAGCAAAGATTGTGTTGCCAAGTGCTGCAGCGGCAATGCGAGTCGCGTTAAATGTTTTGGCCAAAACGTCTCCAAAAGATGGAGAAAAGGTTCTTACGGTACCCATTAATTCTCGCAACGGCGAGTTGTGGATCGGTCCATTTCAATTGCTAAAATTAAACCCGATCACTCTTCCGCCTCGTTCGGATTAAACGATCCAGCCTGTCCCATCTCTATTATATCACGGCGGATTTCTCGTCTACGTCGGAAAGTGCTCTCAAGCGTTTCTCCCTCCTCCCACCGTATTGCACGTTGCATTGCTGTTAGGTCCTCAATAAAGCGTCCAAGCAATTCAAGGACCGCATCTTTATTATTGAGAAATATATCGCGCCACATTACGGGGTCTGAGGCTGCTATTCGTGTGAAATCGCGGAATCCCCCTGCTGAGAATTTTATAACCTCTTCAGTTTTTTCTTTGAAAATATCAGGGCTTTTCGTATTGCGCAGCTGCCCTTCAAGATCGCTCGCAGTACCGACGATAGTATATGCAATCAAGTGCGGCAGATGTGAGGTGATAGCAAGGACCCGGTCGTGATGTGCCGCATCCATGATTTCAACTTTACTGCCTGCCGTTTCCCAAAGTGCTCTGACAACGGCCACTGATTCAGGGTCAGTCTCCTCGAGTGGTGTTAATATACAATATCGATTCGCAAATAGTTCAGGGAAACCTGATTTAGGGCCAGAATGTTCGGTTCCAGCAACGGGGTGTCCGGGCACGAAATGTACTTCTTTTGGGAGGCATGGTGTTACATCGCGTATCACAGCTGCCTTGACTGAACCAACATCGGTTATGATCGCTCCTGCCTTCAATGATGGGTATATGGCCTCTGCTATTTTCTTATTAGCCCCAACGGGGGCAGCCAAGACAATTAAATCGGCATCTTCAACCGCATCAGTAGGTGAGGAATGTGCACTATCGATAAAACCAATTTCGAGCGCTGTATCTAACGTTGCCTGTGACCGGGCATTGCCAGCGATAGTACCAGCTAAGCCCTTTTGTTTCATTAGAAGGCACAATGAAGAACCGATAAGCCCAAGACCCAGAACGGCCACTTTATTAAAAAATGGTTTTTTTACACTATCCATTCGTTGTACTTACTAGATCTTTTATGGAGTTGACCAAGGTTTTATTATCGTCTTCCAAACCTACCGAGATACGAAGACACTCCGGAAGATGATAACTGGTCATATGGCGCGTTATTATACCATTTTTAAGTAGACCTTGATAAACAGTTTCAGCCACGTTTTTACTACCAAAACTCGCTAGTACAAAGTTTGCGGCTGATGGTATAATTTTGAGACCCAGCTCAGCTAGGCTATTGCTTAACCAAGGCAGCCACTCCTCATTGTGAGCGAGCGATCTATCTGTGTGGTCCAGATCCTCCATCGCAGCGATCCCTGCCGCCTGGGCGGGGCCGTTTACATTAAATGGGCTTCTAATACGATTAAGGACATCGGCAACAGCAGGCGGACAATAGGCCCAACCCAGTCTTAGGGCAGCAAGTCCAAATATTTTAGAGCAAGTACGTGTCACAACGATATTTTCATTCTGTTCCACAAGTTCAATACCAGAGGTGTAATCGGTACGAGTGACATACTCAGCATAGGCGCCGTCAAGGACAAGAAGTATGTCCTCGCGAAGCTTCTCTCTAAAATCGACCAAAGTATCTTTAGTAATATAAGTCCCTGTTGGGTTGTTGGGGTTTGCAAGAAATACAAGACGAGTGCGGTCGGTAACTTTAGATAAAATCTCTTCAGTATCTGCCGTTAGATTAGTCTCATCTGCAGCTACAGGTTTTACGCCCGCTCCGATCGCGAAGATCGGGTAAATTGAGAATCCATGTTTGCTGAATATTAATTCTTCTCCAGGTCCCGCGTAGGCCCGTATCAACATCTGAATGATTTCATCAGAGCCGGCCCCACATACGATTCGGGCCGGGTCACAGCAAAACCGGTTCCCTATAGATTTGCGTAGCCCCACTGCATGGCCGTCGCAGTAACGGTGCATGTTTTCAGCTGCATTTCTGTAGGCTTCAATTGCATTTTGGCTTGCTCCAAGCGGCGTTTCATTCGACGCAAGTAGAATGACTCTTTCAACGCCTTCAACGCTATGACGTCCCCCGACGTAGGGTGCTACATCAAGAATACCGGCTCTGGGCTTGGGCAGTCTCATTTTTCATTACCAGATGAAGATAAAGGCTCGGCATAAGAGCCAATTATTGCGGTTTTCAATATTTCAGTAATTTTGTTCAATTTTTCCATCCGCGCATCATTTTCGGTGATAAAGCCGTTGACCTCAACCAAGTGAAACCAATCACCTTGCTGAGAGGAGGTCAGTAGTGACGAGTTCAGGCCTATACTCTTTGTAAGGTTACAAACTGCAGACCTACTGAGTGGTTGTTCTGTTGCTATTACGAGTAAGGTGCGGTCATCTTCAGTTGAGTCTGGTAGAATGCGTCCTACCGCAAAAGCACTGACCGAGTCATTGGGGGTATTGCGAATGTTCGTTCCCTTGAAAAAGGGAAGTTTATAAACGATCTGTAATCCATCTGACACCATAAGGCTTATCCACCATGGTTCTTTCGAATCATCATCGGGTATCGGGACTACACCAATGGTAGATTCTCCAGTTAGAACGCTGTTTATTACGACCTTAATGTTACTGAAGTATTGCATCGGTGTCGTAACGCCGAACTGATCCCGAGCTAAATCCCAACAAGTTTGATTTTTATCGGTTACATAGACCGATACGCTGTAGGCTGGCATTTCCATGCGTGTGATGCCTGCGATTATTTCGCGCCAAATCCTTGCGACTGCGGTTTTTGGAAAACTACCGCGGTGTCGATCCATTAGGCGGCGTAAAATATAAGCTTCCCGCCCCGGCCGCACAGTTGCAATAGATTCTAAACTCTTCACTTCCTTGATACGTGACACCAAATCAGCTCGATCCATAAGCAGGTCATGGACTTTACAATCAATATCGTCCAGTTCGGCCCTAAGCGCATCTAAGGTCTCTCGTTTTTCTACATCATTAGCCATTTTTTAATCCTTAAGCGGCGCTACTAGTAGTCCCTCTGCGCAGATAAATCAAAGAAAACATTGACACTCACTGTGGCAGGGCCAATATCCCGGGCTATTAACGGATATTTATTAAAATAAGCTATTTCATAGAAGGATAAAAGGATGCCAAAAGGCGACCATAAGTCGCGAAAACGGGGAACAAATGCCAGCGGATTCAATATCACGCTCGGTCACACCCAACCTATGAAATTGGATAATGGAGCTCAATTCGGACCATTTGATATTGCCTATCAAACTTACGGTGTTTTAAATGCCGCAAAATCCAACGTTATTCTTATCTGTCATGCATTAACGGGGGATCAGTACGTCGCCGGTGAACATCCCGTGACCGGGAGGCCGGGTTGGTGGGATGATATGGTGGGAGTTGGCAAGCCAATTGATACAGAACGATTTTTCGTTATTTGCATCAATGCGTTAGGCGGCTGTATGGGCAGTGCTGGGCCCAAAGAAATCGATCCAAAAACGAACCTACCTTACGGCCTTGAATTTCCAGTTATTACAATTGCCGATATGGTTAGAGCTCAAAAACTTGTAATCGAGCAATTAGGGATTGATCAGCTTTTCTGTGTTGTGGGTGGTTCCATGGGTGCGATGCAGGTGCTTGAATGGGTCTCTCGTTATAAGGACAATGTTTTTTCTGCTATGCCTATCGCAGGGGCAGCAAGGCATACAGCCCAGAATATTGCTTTTCATGAAGTAGGCCGGCAGGCAATTTTAGCGGATCCAGATTGGCATGGCGGTAATTATATGGAACACGGTGTAATTCCCAGAAGGGGGCTTGGTGTCGCTCGTATGACAGCGCATATTACCTATTTGTCTGAGGCGGCTCTTCATCGCAAGTTTGGTCGTAATCTTCAGAATCGCGCCCAACCGTCCTATGGTTTCGACGCTGATTTTCAGGTTGAGAGCTATCTCCGGCATCAAGGAAGCACGTTTGTGGAACGTTTCGATGCCAATTCTTATTTATACATAACACGAGCGATGGATTATTTTGATTTGGCCGCTGAATACGGAGGGTCATTGGCGGCTGCCTTTGAAGGTGTAAAAGCAAGGTTTTGTATCATTTCTTTTAGCAGTGATTGGTTATTTCCCACAGCAGAGAATAGAGCTATCGTGCATGCATTAAATGCCGTTGCAGCTGATGTTAGTTTTGTAGAGATTGAAAGTGATCAGGGTCATGATGCTTTCTTACTCGACGAGCCAGAATTTCGTCGCGTAGCAAGAGGATTCATTAACTCTTGCGCTGAGCAGCGCGGCTTAGGGCGACCCGATCGGTAGATGAATATCATGATATCCAACCATATTCGCAGTGACCTCCGTTTAATTGCCGATACCATCCTGCCCGATAGTCGAGTACTTGATGTTGGGTGTGGTGATGGATCATTACTTGGTTTTTTGAAGAGCGATAAACGAGTTGTTGGTCGGGGCATCGAACTTAGTATGGCGGGTGTGAGGGAGTGCGTTAGCAACGGGTTGTCAGTGATCCAAGGCGATGCAGACACCGATCTAGATGCATACCCGGGTGATGCATTTGATTTTGTTGTATTGAGCCAAACTCTTCAAGCAACACACCGTCCTCGTGAGGTATTGAAAAACCTTATTCGGATAGGGCATAGGGCAATTCTGTCTTTTCCCAATTTCGGGCACTTGGGTGTTCGCTGGAGTCTAGCGTTTGGTGGCCGGATGCCAATAACTGGGAATCTGCCGGATAATTGGTACGACACACCAAATATACACCTTTGTACAATTCATGATTTTTTATGTTTGTGTGAGGACATAGAAGCGGAGATCGAAGAAGCTGTAGCCCTAGGGGCTGATGGCTTGCCCCTAGGGTATTCTGCCTGCGCATTACGGGCCAACCTATTGGCTCCTCAGGCAATGTTTGTGCTAAGGAAACGCTAATTAAATTCCTTAATATCTCTCCCAGCCAGTACCCTTGTATTTTGGTTTAAACTCATGTGGGTGAAGGATTTCTGCAATGATCTCCAATGACTGCGCTATCCTGGGTCCGGGCCTATTGAAGTATTGATTCCCATCAGCCAAATATATGTCACCCGCTTTGACACATGATAGTTCTTCCCAGCCAGGTGACTCGGTTAGTGTGAACATTTCTGCACGGCAGCGTTTTAGGTCAAATCCACAAGGCATCACTATTATTACATCTGGATCCGTACTTTTAAGTTCCTCCCAATCCATCCAAGGAGAGTGAATGCCGATCTCACCAAACAGATTAACTCCTCCCGCCATAGAGATTAGTTCCGGAACCCAGTTGCCAGCAGCCATGAGGGGAGCTATCCACTCTATGCATGCTACTCTGGGTCGTGACCGGAGTGCAGCACATTTTCTATTTATGGTAGCCATGCTCACCTTTATTTTCGAGATTAGTGCGCGACCCCTTTCATTTGCATCGATAACCTTGGCTATGGTTGTTATATCCTGCCAAATATCTGTAAGTTGAACTGATTTCAGCGAAACAATATCGATACCATGGTGCAATTTATCGCCTAGTGCATTGGAGAGTTCAGCCTCACTTACCGCACATACATCGCACTGTGATTGTGTAAGTATGACGTCTGGCGCGACGCTTTTAAGCAAAGGTACATCAATTTGGTAGATTGATAAGGCGCTGGAAAGAAGATCACCTATACTCTGATTTATGTTGCTGGATGGCAAGGCTGTATTAATGTTCACTTTCGTACAGGCTGGAAGATTGCAGACCGATGGCGGATAGTCGCAGGCGTGACTGCGTACCACCAGTTGGCTGAGTCCGCCAAGTGCTGCGGTAATTTCTGTGGCATTTGGCGTAAGGCTGGCGATGCGTACCATTTTTTATCTACTTGTTATCTTTAACTATACGCAGATCTCTTATTCATATTATGACCTGCGCTTAGATGTTTACGTCTACGCCTTGTGCGATAAATACCAAGGCCTACTGCGAAGGCCCCTACTAGAATGGGCATAAACGCAATATTGGCAAACCGTATCCAAGTTTCTAGTCTGTCTATGTCCTCATTCAATTTTAGCCTTACATTGCGAAGTTCCCGGCGGGTTGCAATTAGCTCATTTAGAGCCTCTTTGATTTCTATTTCTATGGTTTTTTTTCGGCCCGCATCATTATCTTTCGTTTTTTCATCCTGTTTGTCACGTAATTGCCCGAGCCTCTTTTCTGTCATTTTGAGCTTGTTGGCTAAATTCTGTTCGGCTTTACGATACTTAATCTCAGCCTCTCTTCGAATTTCATTCACTTTTGAAAAAGGTCTGCGGGTGGTGCCTCGGGACCGCAAACTAATAAGGTCAGCGTTACCAGTAAAGTGATCTACCGCGTTTATGACGAAATCGGCATTATTTGAAGTGGGCACCAAGACGTTCTGGCCAAGAAATTGTCGTACCTGCACCCAAAAATGATTCTCTAAAAAGTCGGCATCAGAAATGAGAAGAACATTGAATGGTTTTTTTGAAATTTTTAAATGAGATGCGATTTTTTTTTCGCGATCTCGCTGTTTTTTTGCTTCTTTTACTTTTTTTTCTGCGGCAACCCTCTTTGCCTCATCAGCGTTTTTCGAGGCATCTAGTGGTTCTGAAGTAACCTTTTCTTTATCTTTTTCCGCATTACTTTTAACTATTTCCGGAGGGCCACCTGGGAAAATCGATGTAAATTCCCCTGATATGCGGGCTGCAAGTATAAATTCTTTTCCACTTGGCTTGAAATTAGCTGCCATACTTTCAACGTCCACACGGCCCTTCTGTGTTTTGACATCAATCTTTTGACTGTCTTTTGTTGTGCGGATCAAGGGTTCCACTTCAATGCCAGGAGTTTTTGCCACGTCGATAATACCTGCGCTTTGAAAATTTAATAATCGAAGTTCTGACGTTACTGGATCCTTACGCGACATGAGCCTAGCTGGCACTGCTAACCATGTAACAAAGGGGGCTGGCAGAATACGCGTCGCTGTACCAGCATTTACCATACGTGCGATAGAACGATCGGCAGCAATAAATTTATCGGAAATAGTGATGCCCCAACGGTCGAGAAATTCCTGCACAGTGGCAACTGAATTAAAAGATGGTTGTTGTCCTTGCGGTATCGAAGTGCCCGATGCTGTCTCATTAAAAGGATCTATGATGAAAATAGCTTTGCCACCTCCGAGCAGAAATTGATCAAGTTCGTATTTTTCATCCGTTTCTAGTTTAAGTGGATGGACAACCATCAGAACATCCGGCTTTTCGAGAGGTAAATCGCGGAGGCTGAACATGTGGTTGACTTCAAATCTTTTCCTTAACTCCGGCACTATTCGATATGCCTCGGTTGGCAGGCCTGCCATCATCCGCCTCATGTCGCCAAACAGCGGTCGACCAGTATATATCGCTATTATTTTTTTCTTCGGGCTTGCGACTGCATGGATCATTCGCGCTAAATCATATTCTAGGAATTTTTCACGCTGCGACTGGAAAAAGGGGATAACCGAACTTTCCTCTCCGGATTTTACTTGAAGCCCAAAATACGCTTGATCGCCAGATTGATCCAATGGTGCTCCCTGCAGTCCGGCCTCGACGGCCTCGTCTTCTATCTCAGAAAAAGCAATGGGATCCTGTTCTTTGATCAAAATTTTTCCGCCGCCGGCAAGCTTTATTTCGTTAAGCATGTCGCGAACTCGTTTAGCATAATTTCCGAAGGCAGGCGCTGCGCTGCTCAATTCTTTCGAAAAATAAAAATTCAAATTAACCTGGTTTTTTAGGTCACCCAACATGTTACGTGTGCCGTCAGACAGCGTGTGCAGACGTTCTTCTGTCAGGTCAAGACGCGTGCCAGAAATGGGTGCAGCTAGAAAATTGACCAAGCCAAAGAGAACGAAAACGGAGCCTCCTGCTAAGACCCACCCCTGTTTGTGCTTAAAAACTTTCCGTAACATGTAAAACTCTCGTTAATTTGACCGAACACGATCTATTACGATCGCATTTAGGGTAAGAAATAGTCCAATGATACTCACAAAGAAAAGAACACTTCGAAGGTCCAACACACCTTTGGAAATGCCAGCAAAATGGTTAAGAATGCTAATGTATCTGACAAACTCTAGAAATTCATCATTTGCCCAGCCACTTATGAAATCAATTACTATAGTTGAGCCTGTGACTACGAAAAAGAAGCATACGGTTACTGTAACAACAAAGGCAATTACTTGATTGTTTGTCGTGGCAGATATGAAAGCTCCAACGGCAAGGTATGAGCCCGCCATGAGCCAGCTTCCTATGTAACTAGCTAAAATTACACCGTTATCGGGATTTCCTAGATAATTGACTGTAATCCAAAACGGAAAAGTTAGGGCTAGTGCGATCCCGGCAAAGCACCAAGCTGCAGCGAACTTTCCTACAACCGCCTCACGCAAGCGGATGGGTAATGTCAACGTAAGTTCAAGTGTGCCGGTTTTGCGCTCTTCTGCCCACAAGCGCATAGACAAAGCAGGTATCAAGAAGAGGTAAAACCACGGATGCAAGCCAAAAAATGATTGTAATCCAGCGTGCCCTTGTCCAACAAAATTTCCAACGAATATCGTTAAGATACCTGCCAAAATAAGAAATATAACGATAAAAATATATGCTAGTGGAGTGGCAAAGTAGCCTGCCATTTCACGTCTAAAGATCGTTAGTGTAGTTGTCATAGTTTAAGCGTCAACTCCGTCGTGTGATGGTTCGAAAAACGTCATCAAGACGACCGCTTTCTGTGCGGATTTCATTTATCTTGAGACGCGCAGAACGAAGTGCTTGAGCAACTTCCTCATTGATTGGTTCTTTGGTTTTCGGAAAGGCCACCAACCAGTTCTCGCCTATTGGTTGTACTCTTCGGACTGAATCA
>MDTG01315150.1_pt1 | contig 13135 bp, 11 predicted proteins | sample 811421 | NCBI WGS metagenome assembly MDTG01 (sample SAMN05326645, study PRJNA326480) | marine metagenome | isolation source: seawater | place: Pacific Ocean: South East | collected 2011
TAAACCAAACGGACCAACAACGTTAGGTCCTTGTCTTTTTTGGTCCCAACCTCCATCTGCTCGAGCCAATGTATTTGAGTACACGATAGCTATGGGCTTCCCAGTTTCTTTTAGACTGAGAACCTTTTTTGTATAGATAAAACTTCCTTTACTTGCACCTCTATCTAAGATACTTTCAATGGATGTTTTTCCGACTAAAGGTTGATTCAAGGGTATTGTTTCTAGCAACTGAATAGATTCCTCTGCGTGTAATACCTGAGTCCAATCAAATCCATATTTTGGCTCGGATATCCAGAAACCAGGATAAGCTAGAATCATAGCCATGCCCGGCATTACGGAGAGATTTTTTTCGTAGACAAACTGAAGATGTTCATCGGAGGTTCCCAAGCCTAAAGATAGTGCATACAAAATAGCGTTATTAGGTGACAAAATAGCGGACTCTTCGCTAACGACTTTGTTTATTAGTGCTCCAAAATCACTCATTGGTTGTCCTTTAAATTATACGGGGTCCCAAGGCCAGATATCTTGAGACCTATCAAGTGGATAAAAATCTTTCTTTAACGCAGGTATCGCATGTTCAGCAATCTTTTCCGCAGTCCATTCGTCGCTTCTATGAACTGATCTTAAGGGTCGATTTTGACTCATTAAGAAAATTTCATTGTTTCTCACTGCGAATATTTGGCCTGTTACCTCTTTCGCTAAATCAGAAACTAGATAAACAGCCATTGGTGCAATTTTCCCAGGGGTCATTGCTTTGAGACGCTCGATTCTTTCTTTTTGACTCTCGTCGGTGATTGGGATGGTGCCAATCATTCTGGTCCACGCGAACGGTGCGATACAATTTGAGCGTACATTGTATCTCTCCATGTCTAAAGAAATGCTTTTCGAAAGAGCCGCTATCCCTAATTTTGCGGCAGCGTAATTTGCTTGGCCAAAATTTCCTACTAAGCCTGAGGTCGAAGTCATATGAACGAAGGCTCCCTTTTCTTGTTGCCTAAAATGATCAGCTGCGATTCGACTCACATAGAAACTGCCATTCAAATGTACGTCTATGACCGCTTTCCAATCGTCAAGTGACATTTTATGAAAAATTTTATCTCTTAGGATGCCAGCATTATTAATAACCGCATCAATTTTTCCGAAGTTTCTGATAGTTTTTTCAAACATTTCTTCAACCGAAGAGAAATTAGATACGTCAGAATTGTCAGCTAATGCATATCCTCCCATAGCTTCTATCTCTTTCACTACGTCTGATGCTGGACTTCCTTCAATGTCGGTGCCCTTGGTATTGGCACCATAGTCGTTAACCACTACTTTGGCACCATGCTGCGCGCAAGCAAGTGCGAAATCTCTTCCAATGCCTCTACCTGCACCTGTGATTAATATGACTTTTTCTTTAAGTAGTCCCATAAAAAATTTCTCCCATTTTACCTGCTTTGCTGAAGTCTTTTAGTCCTATTTTTATGCCCTATTATATCTATTTAGTTGCTGTTATGATAACAAAATTGGTAGCAGGTCATTGCTTGATAAATCAACAAATTTATTTGTATTTAATTAATTTCAAAAACCAGCGATTTATAGAATAGCAAATTTAGGAAGCGTTTACGCTAACGAGTTAAAAAATGAAAAATATTACCATCAAAGTAATTCCATCATTTCCGCTTATTAAAAAGGGCGACGACCTTGGCGATGTAATATTTAAAGCCCTTAACCAGGCTGCCGTAGAAGTCGAAGACGGTGACGTCATGGTAATAGCCCAAAAAATTATTTCTAAAGCCGAGGGAAGGCTGGTTAAGCTCAAAGATGTAACGCCCTCAGAAGAAGCAAATACCTTGGCTTCTGAAACGGATAAAGACCCGAGGCTTGTACAGCTTATATTAGAGGAATCCACTCAAGTTGTGAGAAAAAAGCAAGGAGTTATGATAGTGCGTCACAAATTGGGACACGTTGGAGCTAATGCCGGCATTGACCAATCAAATATAGAGCACAGTCAGGAGGGTAGCGCATTATTATTACCAATATCGCCTGATACAAGCGCCCTCCGATTGAGAAAATATTTTAAAAAACGCTGTGGGATATCTATCGGCGTTATTATTTCAGACAGTATGAATAGGCCTTGGCGGATGGGAAGTGTTGGGGAAACAATAGGTTCTTCGGGATTGGCTGTTTTGGATGATAGAAGGGGTGAAACAGATATGTACGGAAGAAAGCTCAAAATCACTCTGATAAATCAGGCCGACGCTCTTTCTTCGATAGCTACTTTAGCAATGGGTGAGACAAGCGAGGCAACTCCTTTAGTGTTGATAAAAGGACTAAATCAGAAAATGAATTCTAAGCAAACGGCCAGTGATATAATTCGGCCTCGAGAAGACGATTTATTTTGTGATTAGGGTGATAAAGTGGAAAAATACTTAGTTTTTACCGGAGGAGTTGGGGGGGCTAAACTCTGCCTTGGTTTGAGTCAGATTCTAGAACCTGAAGATGTTCTGTTTGTTGTCAATACTGGTGATGACTTTGAACACCTTGGCCTTAAAATCTGCCCAGATTTGGATACTTTAATGTACACCCTATCAAAAGAAAGCGATGAAGAGCGCGGTTGGGGCCGAAAAGAAGAAACTTGGCGCTGTTTGAATTCCTTGAGAGAGCTTGGGGGGCCATCATGGTTTAACTTGGGCGACAGAGATCTTGCCGTTCATTTGTACAGGACACACTTATTAAAACAGAATCACAAACTATCTGAAATTTCGTCTACTTTGTACCGGGCGTTTGGCATCAGACACAATGTAATCCCCATGAGTGATGATTTAGTTTCTACAACTATTGTTACGGCGGGAGGAGAGGAATTAAGTTTTCAGGATTATTTTGTAAAAGAATCGTGTGTTCCAGTGGTAAAATCAATTCAATATAAGAATGCTGCGACAGCAAAAATGCCGAAAAAGTTAAAAGAGACTTTATCTAGCTCCGAATTAGAAGGGATAATCTTCGCCCCCTCCAACCCTTTTTTAAGTATTGAGCCAATATTACGAGTAGCGGAGACAAGGCTGGCGATTCAAGAAGTTAAAGTGCCAAAAATAGCAATTTCACCGATCGTAAATGGGGCCTCGGTAAAGGGTCCGACTGATAAGATCATGTCCGAATTAGGCATGGATGTAAATAATTTTTCGATCATTCAGCAATACAAAAATTTGTTAACTCACCTAATAGTAGACCAAACCGATGGTAGTTGTGCGAGCGAAATCGAAAATTTAGGACTGAACGTATGTATACGTAATACTTTAATGAACAATCTTTCTGACAAAATTAAACTTGCGGAGATGACTCTAATGGCAGTAAGCGAGACATAATAGAAATGTGGATTGTTATCCCAGTAAAACGGTTCGCGCTTGCAAAGAACCGGTTGAACACGGTGTTGACGTCAGCTGAGAGAGAGTCGTTCGCTCAGGTCATGCTCAATGATGTGATCAGAGCTGTGGCAAATGCGAGGCTTGTATCTGGAATTTTATTAGTTTCTAATGAAATGCGGGCAAAATACATAGTAGAACGAGCCGGAGGATTGTTCCTAAAGTCAGTGGAATCAGGAGTTTCATTTGCCTTTAAACAAGCCTCTGATTGGTTGCTCCGGCACGGCCAAAGGACTGCGTTCATGATCCCAAGCGACATTCCTACCATTGAAAGCTCTGAGGTTGATTCATTGATAGCCGCTCACTCGACCGGTAAGGCGGTAACTATTATTCCTGATAGGCACTATGGGGGCACCAATGGCCTAATTGTGTCGCCTCCTGACATAATAAACTATCATTTTGGTTCGAATAGTTTTAGATTGCATATAAACGCAGCAGAGGAAGCCGAAATTAAACCAGCAGTTAAAATATCTCAAGGGGTGGCTTTGGATATTGACAGTCAGCCAGATTTATATCGTTTGTTAACAGCTGAGCAATCGATTGAGACCCTGGATTATTTGTGGGATAGTGGGATTGCAAAAAGGTTATTGTCGAATAGAAATGAAAAATATAGAAGTGAAAGAATGGCTGCTTCATATCTAATGTAAATAATAATGAATAACGTGCAAAATATTGAAAAATATAAAAATATTTATCACCTGAGCTCTCTGCAGATTCTGGAAGAACTATCAGAGAAGATAACTCACGAGGAACTTCTGGCAGTTGCCTCGGCTCTACGTGATGAGGGTTTCGGTAACACAATAACTTTTTCAAAAAAGATATTTATTCCACTGACTAATTTGTGTCGAGACGTTTGCCACTACTGTACTTTTGCTAAAACACCTAAAAAAATAGTTGCTCCCTACATGACAATCGAGGAGGTCGTTAACTTAGCTGAACGCGGCAAAAAAGCGGGTTGCAAAGAAGCTTTATTTACACTTGGGGAAAAGCCGGAACTTAGATATCGCGTAGCGAGAGACTTTCTTTCTTCCAAGCAAGTTAACTCCACCACGGATTACCTTATTGAGGCAGCAAAACAGGTTTTCGAACAAACGGGTTTGTTACCTCATTTAAACCCAGGAACAATTAGTGATCAAGAAGCCGCAAGACTAAGAGAGGCAGGCCCAAGTATGGGTATGATGCTTGAGTCAGCAAGTGATAGACTGACGAAAAAGGGAATGGCCCATTACGGGTCCCCGGATAAAGTCCCATGCAAAAGGATAGATACTCTTATCACCGCGGGCAAACACAAAATTCCTTTCACAACTGGGATTTTAATCGGAATTGGAGAGACCCGTTTAGAGCGAATCGAGTCCCTGCTTGAGATAAAAAAAACCCATGAAGATTATGGCCATATTCAAGAGATAATTATCCAGAATTTTCGCGCAAAACCAAATACCATTATGAAGGACTCAACAGAGCCTGATTTTAAAGATTTGCAGTGGACCATAGCGTTAGCGAGATTGATCTTCGGCTCTAAAATGAGCATACAAGTTCCTCCAAACTTATCTCCGGGCGAATTGACTGGTCTCGTTGCAGCGGGTATTAATGACTGGGGTGGCGTGTCTCCTTTGACTCCAGATCACGTAAACCCCGAGGCACCCTGGCCTCATCTAGATAAATTATATTCACAAACCGAAAAGTCGGGTAAAACTTTAGTTGAAAGATTGACCGCTTATCCAAAATACATAAGGGAACCTGAAATTTGGCTTGATAAAAAGTTTAGAAGCGAACTTTTGGCACGGAGTGATAGTGAGGGCTTAGCGAGGCAGGATGATTGGTATTCAGGAGAAAGTTCTAGAGTTCCCGAGAGGGATAAAAGACTTATAAATGCTCCCAAATCTATTACTGGCGGTGATTTATTAAAGATTTTCAGTAAAGTTGAGAAGGGTGTATTGATCACAAAGAGCGATATTTTAAATTTATTTGCGTCAAGGGGCAAACAATTTAGCTCGATCTGTAGCTTTGCCGATGAACTAAGAGATGAGGTGTGTGGAGATATCGTGTCCTTTGTGGTCAATAGAAATATTAACTACACCAATGTTTGCTACTTCAAATGTCAATTTTGTGCTTTTTCAAAAGGTAAAATGAGCGAGAATCTGAGGGGTAAACCCTATAACCTCTCGAGTGAAGAAATCAAACGGCGAGTCAGGGAGGCCTGGGAACGAGGGGCCTCCGAAGTGTGTATGCAGGGAGGAATCCATCCTCACTACACTGGTGAGACCTATTTAGAAATTGTTAAAATGGTGAAGGAAGCCGTTCCCAATATACATTTGCATGCCTTTTCGCCTCTTGAAATTTGGCAGGGAGCAGCCACAAACAAAATCTCAATAAACGAATTTTTACTAGAATTAAAAAGGGCCGGCCTAGATACTTTGCCCGGCACTGCTGCAGAAATCCTAGATGACTCTGTAAGAAAGGTTATTTGTGCAGACAAAATTAACACAGAACAATGGATTGAGGTAATGAGACAAGCTCACTCGATTGGGTTTAAAACTACTTCCACCATAATGTATGGCCATGTAGAAACTCCCGAACATTGGGCTAATCATTTACTAGCTATTCGTAATCTGCAAATTGAAACAGGAGGTTTTACTGAATTTGTACCGTTACCTTTTGTTGCCGAGGAAGCTCCAATTTTCCTCAAGGGTAAAGCGAGGAAGGGCCCAACATTCCGTGAAACAATTTTGATGCATGCAGTAGCTCGAATACTATTTTTTGGCGCAATCGATAACATACAGGCGTCTTGGGTAAAAATGGGTCATGAGGCGGTTGTGGCTTCTTTGCAGGCTGGAGTAAATGATTTGGGGGGAACGCTTATGAACGAAAGTATCACTAGAGCAGCAGGAGCGAGTCACGGACAAGAGACTCACCCAGAACTTATGCTGGAAATGATTAACAGCGCTTGCCGCACACCAAGACTTAGGAATACTTTATACGAAGATATCAGCCCAGAAAGATTTTCAATTGCTTTAAAAGCTAAAACCATATCTCCTATTGTAAATGAGATGTCAGCAGTGCTCTCTAAAAATGAAAGAAATCAGACTAGGCGGGGGGGGTTGATAAAGAACTCCGCTTCTACTAATGGTTTAGGCAATGGTTGAACATATACTTACAGGATACCGAGTTCTAGACTTAACACACGTTTTAGCTGGACCTACCGCGACCCGTATGATGGCGGAAATGGGTGCCGAAGTCATAAAAGTTGAATTCCCACCGTTAGGCGATATCGCTAGAAGCTTACCGGTTAAAATAAATGGTAGGAGTGGTTATTACGTACAGCAAAATAGAGGGAAAAAAAGTATCTCTGTAGATATAAAAACTGAGCCGGGAAAAATTGTTCTAGAAGATCTAATAAAATGTTCAGATGTCTTTATTGAGAATTTTGCTCCAGGGGTAATATCCAGACTAGGATTCGGCTGGCAAAGAGTATCCCAGCTGAATCCTAGAATGGTTATGTGCTCAATCTCTGCGTTTGGCCAAGACGGTGAAATGTCGGGTTTACCCGGTTTTGATTATATCGCTTCTGCTTATTCTGGAATTATGGGTGTTACTGGTGAGAGTTCAGGCGCCCCCTCTTTCCCAATGGCTGGTATTGGGGATGTAATGACCGGCTGTAATGCCTTCGCAGCAATTGGCTATGCTCTGTTACACCGAGAAAAATCTGGGAAAGGTCAATTTTTAGACGTTTCGTTGATTGATTCTTATATGCATTGTCATGAGGTTAATATAGAGGTCTATGAGCTGAGTCAGAAAAAAATTATTCCTACTCGTTCAGGCCATCATCATTATGCAGTCTGTCCACTCGGCCTTTTTAAAGGAAGGTCAAGATATATTTGTATCATAGCACTCGAGAACCAATGGAGTGCACTTTGCGAAGCGATGGGTAAGCCAGAACTTATTAAAGATGAAAAGTTTTGTGCAAACGAAAAACGGGTTGAAAACTCCGCGGAGGTTATTGGCATCATTCAGAGATGGATCGATGAAGTAGGAGATGATGACAAAATTATTCGACTACTTGAGGAAAGAAGGGTGCCCTGCGGGCCTGTCCTAACCGTTGATGAGGTTGTGGAGAATAAGTCATATCGTGAGAGGGGTACTATTCGAAAGATAGTTGATCCAAAATTAGGTGAATTCTATTTGCCAGGCATGCCGATTAGGTTCTCTGATTTTGAGCATAATCAATCACTTGAGGCATCCAGTCTTGGACAAGATAATCAAGCTGTGCTAGCAGATGTGCTGGGCTACAGTGCGGAAAAGATTAGTGACTTGGCTGAAAGGAAAGTCATATTTGCTGACAGTAATACCTAGTAACCACGGATTGGGTAAGAATCTCATTATTCTTGCAAGTTTTAAAAACAATTATGTTGCAAAACTCTATCGGGTTGCTAGGATGTTAAAAGCAGACTTAGTTAGGCAGGGATAACAAGGAGGTCGGATTATGGATTATGGCTATTTTATGATGCCTTTGCATCACACATCAAAAGATTATCATCAAACTCTTAACGAAGACATAGATGCTATAGTTCTTGCTGATAAATTAGGCTTTTCAGAGGCCTGGGTCGGAGAACACTATTCATCTGCTGTTGAGCAGATAACATCACCTTTAATGTTCCATGCAAATTTAATTAACAGAACGAAAAATATTAAGTTTGCTACAGGCGTCATGTGCTTGCCACAATATCATCCTGCTGTTCAAGCGGGACAAGCCGCTATGTTTGATCATCTCTCTGATGGAAGATTTATTATGGGGGTCGGACCAGGAGGCTTGCTGTCTGACTTTGAACTTTTTGGCGTTTTAGATAAAGATAGAATGGAAATGATGGAAGAATCCTTGAGAATGATATTGGAGCTCTGGGGCACAGAGCCTCCCTATAAGATTCAAGGGAAACATTGGAACATAGATATGAAGGAGTGGACTCACCATGATATCAAACTAGGTTATGTCCCCAAGCCTCTACAGCAGCCTCATCCACCTATCGCGATTTCAGCAATGAGTCCATATTCTGGTTCGCTTAAATTTGCGGGCAGAAACGGTTATATACCCGTTAGCGCAAATTTTATAGCGCCTTGGTCAGTTGCAACTCATTGGCCAGCTTATTGCGCAGGGGCAAAAGAGTCTAATTTGACACCTGAAAGCAAGAAGTGGAGAGTTGCACGCAGTATTTTTGTGGCTGACTCAGATGCAGAAGCTGAAGAATTTATAAAACAAAAATCAGGGGCTTTTGATTACTATTACGAGTATTTGTTTTCGATATTTGATAAGGCTGACTTTAAGGGGCCTTTCGTTATTAATAAAAATGATGACCCGAGCAAACTTACTCACGGGATGCTCAGAGATGCGTGCGTGATTAGTGGTTCACCTGAGACTGTTTCGGAGGAACTTATAAATTTAATGGACGAAATCGGAGACTTCGGGACTATTTTATATGCTGCTCATGATTGGACTGATAAGAGCATGATGATCAGATCGATGGAACTTTTCGCAAACGAAGTTATGCCACGTGTGAATAGAAAACTCAATATTCGGCAAGCATCAGCAGGATAAAGACCAATTAGCCGTAAACTATGAGGGATGGAGCATGGTTGATAAGAAACTAAAATTTGGATTATGGTACGATTTCCGCAATCCTCCAAAGTGGAAACAAGATGATACTGAGCTTTATCATCAGTGTTTTGAGCAAATGGTAAGGGCGGAAGAAGGTGGTTTTGACGATATTTGGCTATCAGAACATCACTTCTTAGAAGATTGTTATTCCCCATCTATGCTAGCCATAGGATGCGCTATTGCTGTTAAGACTAAAAGGATTAGAATAGGGACGAGTGTGTTACTGCTCCCTTTGCATGACCCTGTCCGCGTCGCTGAGGACGCTGCTACCCTCGATGTAATATCGGGGGGAAGACTAGAATTAGGACTTGGTGTTGGCTATAAGGTAGAGGAACTAAAAGCTTGGGGGATTGAGCCAAGAAGTAGGGGTCGTAGGATGGAGGAAGGGATAGAGATAATCCAACGACTGTTCGCTGGAGAAAGATTCAGCTTTCAGGGTGAATTTCATAATTATGAGGATATACAATTAAGGCCATTACCAGTGCAAAAAAAACCTAGACTCTGGATCGCGGGTTTTAGTAATGTTGCCGTCAAGAGAGCTGCTAGAGTAGGGGCTGGTTATATTGCGGTAGGTCCTATAGGACCTTTCACCCAAGTATATAGAGATGAGTTGGCAAGACAAGGCAAAAATCCAGTAGATTATGAAGTGGCAGCGGGTTATGCCTGGCTTCATGTATCAGAAAACCCGGAAAAACGCTGGAAAGAGGCTGTAGAGCACCTTGCTTACCAACAGAATGAATACGGCAAGTGGTTTAAAGCGGCGGGAATGGACTTTATAAAGCCGGTCGAGGCAACGAAGGCTTCTATTGAAAAAAATGATTGTTATATTGTAAATCCAGACCAAGCTATAGAAATGATAAAAAAATATGTTGATGCAACCGGTAGTAATAGGTTCTATACTTGGGCCGTGCCACCTGGTTTAAACCCGCGCTGGTCTGATGAACACATCGAATTGATGTCAACTAAGGTGATTCCGGAATTTAAAAAATAAGTTATGATTAACTATGAACCATTGTCATCAATAATTAATGCCACGGGTTTAAGACTCGTTTTAGTCCAAGGCTATCCCAGCCCGTGGGGACATGCTGTAAAAGCTATGATGGAATATAAAGGTCTAGTTTATCGAACCGGAGCGCAGAATGCTGGAGAGGATAATACAGAGCTCTTAAATTGGGCAGGAGTTAACAGTGGTCCTGTTGTAGTATGGGATTCCGGTGCACCATTGAATCGCTGGAATGATATACTATTTTTGCTAGAGAGGTTAAATCCTGAAAGAAACTTGGTTCCTAACGATGGAAGTCTTCGAGTACAGTGTATGGGGCTATCGCATGAAATTTGTGGTGAGCTTGGTTTAGGCTGGAATCGAAGATTATCTATGTTTAGGCCAATAGTAGAGTCAAGCGATAGACCTGACGGTTTTATGAACATGGCTGAGAAATGGGGTTATAATCAAACCGACGTTGAAATGGCTGAAGAGAGGTCAGTTGTCATATTAAAAACATTAGCAGAGCAACTAAAACTCCAAAAATCTCAAGGTCGTAAATTCTTTTTGGGGGATTCAGTCACAGCTGTTGATTTTTATTGGGCGGCATTTAGTAATTTGTGCGAGTTAATGTCCCCAGAGCGTTGCCCAGTCTCGTCTGATCGCCGTCCTCTTTTTGAAAATGTGAGTGATGTTATTAAAAATGAGCTCGATCCAATTTTAATGGAGCACAGAGATAGAATTATGGACGAATATTTTGTGGTGCCAATGGATTTATAGAACTTACTGGAATTTTTTAAAATTATGATTGATAAAGTACGATTAGGTTTTGGTTTGCTTGATTACCCTTTTGCGAACGGTCGCGATTTCTTCAAATGGGCAGAATTTCTTGAGGAGCATAAAATTGATTCTTTATGGCAGTCAGATAGGCTTGTTTCTAGTGATCCTTATTTAGAATCTTTAACAGCTTTAGCCACTTTAGCGGGCTGTACAGAAAAGCTAAAATTCGGAATGAATGCAATTGTGGCCCCATTACGTGATCCTTTGGTCCTAGCAAAACAGTGCGCAACAATTGATTATCTCAGTAACGGAAGGCTGTTACCTATGTTTGGTGTTGGTTATCCTCATGCTGTTGAATGGGACGCAACCGGAAGAAGCTCTGATCACAGAGGCTCTAAAGCTAATGAGATGTTCGAGCTTCTCATCAAACTTTGGACAGAGGACAAAGTTTGTTTCGAAGGTAAGTTTTTTCAATATAAAGAGGCATGTATTGAACCAAAGCCCGTCCAACAACCTTTGCCATTATGGATCGGTGGGAACAGTAAGGCGGCTATAAAAAGAACGGCCAGACTTGGTTCAGGCTGGATTGGTGGTGTTGCAAGCCCCTTAGAGGTGAAAACTGTAATTGATGGTATTAAAGAAGAATCAAAAAAAGTAGGTAGAAGTATCGACAGTGATCACTATGGAGCTTCTCTCGCATTCAGAATAGGGAGCCCAGATGATGATGCAATTAAAAACAATGCCTTCGTGAAGAGAACAGGCATTGGAGAAGATCTTGATTTGAACCCTTTAATTTGTGTAGGAAGCGTAAAGAATCTAGTATCTCGATTAAATGAGTATCTGGAAGTTGGTGCGACGAAATTCGTGCTTTTCCCGCTGGTAACTGATTTTAAAGATATGTGTCATCAAACTAAATTAATAGTAGAAGAGGTAAAGCCAGTTATCGAAAATTGAGGAGTCTAGGGTTCATTAACCACTTTATTTTGGATGATACCTACTTTTTCAATTTCTATTTTGACTATATCCCCTGTCTTGAGATAGCGCTTTGGTTCAAACCCTATACCAACTCCAGCTGGGGTGCCGGTTATAATTAGGTCTCCGGGCTCAAGGGTGAAGGCAGTAGACAAAGTTTCTATTTGCTCGTAACAATCGTATACAAGATTGGAGGTATTTGAATTCTGACGTAATTCACCATTGACCCAAGTCTTGATTGATAAATTGTGAGGGTCATTTACTTCGTCAAAAGTTGTGAGGTGAGGGCCAAAGGGGCTGTGGGTATCAAAAGATTTCCCAAGGGTGAAAGTGGGTGACTTCATCTGCCAGTCTCTTACGCTTACATCGTTGCAGGTTACGAATCCAGCGATTACTTTTTTGGCATCACTTTTTCTAACATGTCGGCACTTTTTGCCAATTATAAAACCAAGCTCACCCTCGTAATCTAACTTATCAGATACTTTCGGCAGATGGATATCTCCAAATGGACCATTGACCGAGGTTAGTTGCTTATTAAAAAATAAAGGAAATTCAGGTGTCTCAAATCCGGTCTCTTGAATATGGTCTTTATAATTTAAGCCAATCGCTAGGATTTTTTGAGGCCTAATCACGGGTTGTATCAACTCCGTTTGCTCGATAGGGATAGATGGGCCGTTAAAACGCTCTAAGTCGCTTTTGATATCATCAAAAATTTCTATTAATGAAACCATGTCGCTAGGAAACAGGGCTTTATCGAATTCAACAATTTCCTTATCCATTAATTTGCCAACTTTAGGTGGACCATTTTTTTCGGTAAAAGTTACTAATTTCATGTTTTCTCTCTAGTTAAAATCGTTTCCAGTTACTTCAGTTTCGGTATGATTATAAATCTAACTAGCTCGCCTATAATGTAATACCAAAAATTCATCTAGGTACATTTCGAAGTCCGGTGGAATAATCACAGTTGTCATCGGGTCTCTTATGATAGCTGGGCCTAAAATTATATTGCCAGCCATTAAGTTTGTCATTTCGTAAACAGAAAATGTTTTCCAGCTGTCTTTATGATAAACCTCTCTTTTCTCAACAAATGCATTTTTATTAGGTTTAGCGTCTTCTAACTTATGTTTGAGAAGGTTGGGTTGAGGCTTACCGGCGACTGCTTCTAGGTTTACTTCCGTAATTGTATAACCGGCACCCGAAAACTTCGCTCCTTCAGGATACATTTTAGAATACATATCCTCAAAAGAGTTAATAAGGTTTTTCACATTTTCCGATGTTTTCATTTCTCCGGATTCGAGCAAGGTATCAAAACTTTCAATTTGTCCTGTATAGCGAACAGAGACTCCATATCTA
>MDTG01339693.1_pt1 | contig 13135 bp, 11 predicted proteins | sample 811421 | NCBI WGS metagenome assembly MDTG01 (sample SAMN05326645, study PRJNA326480) | marine metagenome | isolation source: seawater | place: Pacific Ocean: South East | collected 2011
ATTGGTATTGATAGAGGTTCTGAAGTCGAAGGTAGTGTTCTAAATGCTATGATCGGAACTCCTAGAACTTATGGAGTGAGTTTTGGCATAGACTTTTAATTTATACCCTAAATGTGAAAGCCCGGTTTTATGCCGGGCTTTTTTTTATCTATAATAAATTTATGAAATGTAAGAACTTAATATACTTTTTAGTCCTACCCTTGATTGCATATTCATATGATTTTATAGAAATACCTCATACAGCTGCAATACAAAATATAGGCAAATTAAGAACGGTTTGCGGTAGAGTTCAATCTACCTACATTAATTCAAATACAGCTTCTCAAAGAATATATCTAAATATGGGACGTGAATATCCAAATCATACTTTTACTGGTCTTATATGGTACTCATCAAATAAAGATAATTTTGAAGGAAGACCAGATAAAAAATATAAGAAGAAAAACATATGTATTTCAGGTTTTATAACAACATTCAATGAAAAACCTCAAATACAAATAGATTTTGAAAATCAAATTGAGATTAAGGAATAATTAAATATCAATCCTTTCATGGGAATCCTCTAGAATTTCTCCATCATTGATTGATACTAGATAAGAGTTTTTGTTGCTACCAAAGTTAATTGCTTTGAAGGGATTACCATCTTTTAAATGAAGGGCGCAATTGCCCTCAACAGCTATGCAATGATCGATTAGATTATCTTCTAAGATTTTTTTAACAAAAGGCCTTCTTGCTGGCTCCTCGTCATAATGTGGGCAACAAACTCCGTTTACAAAACCTAGACAATCCATAACTGCTAAATCATGCGCCCACGAGTCAGTGATGCCTTTTTCAAACCAGCAGATTGCTCCAGCACTCACCCCACTCATAACCGTACCGCTTTCATAAGCATCTTTAAGCAAACTATTTAAGCCCCAGTCCTTCCAAACTGCAAGCATACTCTTTGTATTACCGCCACCAACAAAAATTATGTCTTGTTCAGCGATATGAGACGATAAATCAATTGTTCTTTTAAAAAAATCTATATGAGTTGGGTTGCATTCTAATTTTGTAAAAACATCATAGTAATTAACCTTATATGCATCATTGTCACCAGTAGCGGTGGGAATAAAACATATATTTGGGTTTTCTTTTTTTGAAAGTCTAAGAATATATTCCTCAATTCTTAAATCTTTAACGGACCTACCAAATCCTCCTCCACCTATGGCTACAATGTTTTTTGAATCAGACACAATGCCTCCAAAATAAAAAAATTATTAGTTATGAAATTTTATAAGTCTTTGTTTCCACTTATTTGTATAATGATCAAATTCTTGATCTTTTACAATAAATTTTTTAAATTCTTCATTTCTATCAGCCATTAAGATCACTATTTGATTTATCTTAGTATCAAACATAACATTGTGAGCGTTGGCATATGCTGAACATTGCATGAAATAATCTTCTATCCATTCTTTAGGCTTAATCTTTTTTGCAGTTTTAAAATCAATTAATGATTCTTCTCCATTATAGATTCCTATACAGTCAGCTGTACCAGCATATAAACCATCTAAAATTAGACCTGCTTCAAGGCCCCATATTTCATCTATATCAGTAACTAGATTATTTATAAAACAATTTAATATTGATATTGAAGTTTCAGAAATATAAGAACCATCATTTACTAATTGCCATTCTTCACCAAGTAAGTAATTCTCTAATCCATTATGCACATTTGAGCCAATTGTAAGACTTTCATTCATTATCCTTTCAGCTTCCTGATATCCAACTCTTCTCTTCCACCTTTCAATTCCTGACTGATCTGATGTAGTTGATAAAACATTTGTAACCGATGGCACTTCCTTACCATTTGAATCAACATAAAATCTTCCTAGGTCATTCTCAACTCTTTGGAGTTTGGGGTAGTTGTATTTATCTTTAGTTAATTTCATCAATAATTTTTTTTAAAGGAGTAAGGTGGTCTTCATAATTCTTCCAATAATTTAGTCCTGATTTATAAATAGGTTGCCTTACTTGTTCAGCACTAGGCGTTTTGACAGGTCTTGAAGATTTATAAAACTCTAAACATTCATTCTCAAATGGAAGATTACAATAATCAATTAATTCTTTTATTGTGTTCTCAGTATCGTTAATAACATTATCATAATGTACTGTGTAAATATCATCTTTGTATAAAGTATGCCAATGATTCATAGCTTTAATATAATCTACATAATATTTTCCTAAGTCTTCTAAGCTATAAGTAAAGAGCTGCCCTCTTGCAAAGAATTGCTTAAAACAGCTAAAACATGTGTCCATAGCATCCCTTCTGGTATCTATGATCTTGGCATTTGGTAAAATAGTCTTGATTAGCCCAATATGAATAAAATTATTTGGCATTTTATCAACAAAAAAAGGAGCTTTTTCTCTCGCCCATCTTGTCTCCTTTAAATAATCGTATCCTAACTGACTAATATCTTCTTTATCTAAAACTTTTATTATCTCTGGATAGGAATCTCTACTATCTGAATTTAATTCTGCTGCAATTTTAATAATATTAGGTAATTCTTGAGTACCGTCTACCATACTATGAGAAGAAACAATCTGATCTATGAGTGTAGATCCAGATCTTGGCATACCTAAAACAAATATTGGATCTAAATCAACTACTGATGATTTGGATAGTTCTTTAATATTCTCAATATCGAAAAACTTTAATATCCTCTTGGTGTTATCTGATGTATCTTTAGAAGAATATTTAATTAAATCTTTTTTTACCTTATTGCCTTTAAGATAATTCATGAAAGAATTATCAAAATCTTTTTTTACTTCATAAGCCTTTCCAAGAGCAAAATGCATTTGCGATCTTTCTATATCAGAAATTTCAGATTTAAGAGTATTTTCCATAGCATTTATTTCATCATCTGAAAAAGAGTATGTCTTTAAATTTGCTAAGCTCCAGTATGCTTCACCTGATAAATTGTTTTGAGATATTGTATTTTTATATGAATTTATAGAATTATCTATTTCTCCCATAGTTTTATAAACATGCCCTAAACTTAAATGAACTCTTGGGCTGTTAGGTTTAAATTCTATAGCTTTTAAGTAAGCATCTCTTCCATCGATATAATTTGCAAGCTTTGTTAAAACAGTCCCATATTCAGCCCAAATTAATCCATTCTTTGGCTCCATTTTAAGTATATTTAAAAAAGATCTTTTAGCTTTATCCAATTGGCCTGTAACGCTATAAACTTGAGCTAGATTTGCCCAAGCTAGACTATAGCTTGGGTCAACCTTTAAAGCTTTGGTTAACATTGCTTCAGCAATATCATGATTTCCAGATTTAAAAGCTAGAATTCCCATAAATCTCAATGCATCAATATTATTCTCATCTTCAATTAGAATCTTCTTAAAAGCATCTTCAGCTTTTCGATATCTAGATGCTTGTAAATGTCTAACACCTTTATAAAGAAGACCATAATCCTTATTATTCTCAAAAAAATTTTTAACTAAATCATCTGCTTCATCTGACCTATCGTTCTGAACAAGAAGATTTGATAATCGTTTTAACTCGTTAAAAGTAGAGAATTTATTAACAAATTCCTTTAATAAATTAATACTTTCTGAGTCTCTTTTTAAAAATTCGTTAAGTCTTATTTCTATAAGTAGAAGTTTTTTATCATCTTTTTTGAACTCTAAAGCTTTGTGAGTGTATTCTAAGGCTTTTAAAGGATTATTTAGTTTTATATAACAATCTATAAGTAGATAAATAGAATTTAATTCGTTAGGGAAGACTTTTAAGATTTCAGTCAGTTGGTCAATGGCATTTTGATATTCTTTTTTATCAATTAAGTCATTAGCATTCTGGTATGCTATCTCTACAGAATTTTTTTTGCTCATATGATTAAGAAAAACTATTTAATAAACAAAGATTGGAATCTTTCGTTAATTATCATTCCCATTTTACTCTCATTTCTTATTTCTTTGTATGTCTTACTTGATGTTGATAAATCTACTGAAACTTTAAAGATTTTATACCAATCTGCTGGGGTAAGGCTTGAAAATATTTATGAGTTTGGTGCTTTCGGAGTGATAGTCTTTTTAATGATCTTATGTATGCTTCCTTTTGGCTCACAAAAGATACACTTATTTGAAAGACCAATATTTAATAATTTTTCATGGGGAGCAATGATGTTTGTTGCGGGAATGGGCGCTTCTATCCTTTGGGCATCTCCTGTTGAGTGGGGTCAAACAATGAATTCATCTCCTTTTGGCTTAGATTTTTCATCAAGTGAATTAATTAGCTATAGCCAAGCCTACCCTTTATTTCATTGGGGTTTTGTGGGCTGGGCATTGTATGCATTACCCGGTGTTGCTTTTGCTGTTGCAATTCTTAAGGATCCAAATGTTCAATTATCTTTTGGAGGTATATTAATTAAAGGTAACAACTTTTTGAGCAATGTTTTAAAGAATGTTTTAGATATAGTCTTTATTCTTGCAATTTTAGCTGGAGCAGGCGTAGGTATGGGCGTATCTTTTCCAGTTATAGCAGAGATGACTTCATTTCTATTAGGAATTGATAACTCTTTTTATTTTCAGGTAATAATACTTTTAGTTTGTCTTTGTATTTTTGGTGCTAGTGTATATAAGGGTCTTGAAAGTGGAATCAAGCGGTTAAGTAATTTAAATGTTTTTCTTGTGCTTGTAATGCTATCAATAATATTAATGTTAGGTCCTACAACATATATAATTAATAACTCTATCGAATCAACAGCATTCATGCTCAAAAATTATATTAATATGAGTTTCTTCTCTGAAAGCTCTTTCGCACAGAGTTGGACAGTTTTTTATTGGGCATGGTGGATGGCATTAGCTCCATTTGTTGGAACTTTTATACTGCAAATATCAAATGGCAAATCAATAAGGCAAATGATCCTAGGCACAATTTTTATAGGATCTTTTGCTACTTTTATTCATTTTTATGTTCTTGGTGGCTTAACCTTAAATCTATTTGAAAGAGGAATAATGAATATCCCTGAAATGGTAAATACTATGCCTAGTGGTAAAATAGCCCTTGAAGCCTTACTTACACTCCCTGCTGGCTACTATTTGATAATTCTTTATGCTTTTATTGCGACAATATTTTTATGCACAACTTATGATTCTTGCTCATATGTTTTAGCTTCTACTGCAATGACTCATGCCTCAAAAAAACCAACTAAATCATTAAGAATTATTTTTGCATTTTTGCTTGTTATTCAACCCATCATAATAATGTCACTAGAAGGCATTGATAGTATTAAGTATATTTTAGTTCTATCTTCTGTACCCCTTCTATTAATATATGCTCTTATGATTATATATATATCCAAAAATGCACTTAAAAACTAAAAAAGGATCAGCATATATCCACAACTATAACCATATAGATGATACCAAGGAAAATGTTTTATTCATTCCTGGTGCTGGCATGGATCATAGAGTTGCTGATTTAATAAACCTCGATAAAAAGATATTCAATGAGGTAATTTCCATTGATCTTCCAGGTCATGGAGGCTCAACTCCTTCAAATGCTAAAACTATAGAAGAATATTCAGAATTCATATCAAATTGTTTATCTGAAATAAATATTTCAAAAATACATTTATGCGGTCATAGTATGGGTGGGCTAGTATGTATGCATCTAGGAATGGCATATAAAGAAACATTTAAGAGTATTTCTTTATTTAATTGCCAGTATCCATTGTTTGTTGGTTCATCTCTACTTGAAGACTCATCTAGGAATCTTGATGGAGCGGCTGACTTCCTTACAAAATATGGTATTCATAAATTCCCAAAAAAAGAGAAATCAAAAAAAGCATTTGGTTTTTTGGGAAGCAGTTTTTATAAAAAAACTAATGGGAAGATTATCACCCCATATGGATCTAAAAATATTGATGATCGGAATAGAGAAATAGCTTTATATGATCTTAAAAAGCTTTTTAATCAGGTATCAAAAGATATTCTTTCAGTTGATATGAATGCTTGCATAAAATTTAAAATGGAAGACTCTGACTTAAAATCTATGCAAGATATAAATATTATTATTGGAGAAATGGATAAGCTGGTTTCTGAAAAAAAGATCGACGAAATGGTAAAAATGTTTGGAAGTGCAAATCTAAAAAAAATGGAAGGTGTTGCGCACTTTCCATTTTTTGAAGATCCTAAAGTCCTTAATAGAACTTTAGAAGAAGTTTTTAGTATCTATATCTAATTCTCAAGCCGATAACTCTTGGCTGAGAACTTGTTTGTCTTAGATCACCAAAATCATCATATAAGCCTAAAACAGGTCTTGTATCATTAGCATTATTTATAAATAATTCGCCAGATACGCCGCCACCGAAATCAATACCGGTTCTAACATTCATCATTGAATATGAAGGCATTGCAGTGGTATTTGTTTCATTTGCCCACCGTCTTCCGGTATATGAAGAATCTAAGCTGAAATAAGCGGGTTTTCCTGCCAAAGTAAAATCTTTATCTAAAGTCAATATAAATCTTTTTTCTGGGACATAGGCGAGTGTATTACCTTTGTTTCCTAGAACAGTTCCTCCTGCATCTACAATATCATCATCCATTGTAGGATCATTCATATTTGCCATTAAAGACATTGAAAATGAATCAGAAATATTAAAGTAGGATGTTATCTCTGCGCCATTCACTGTTGCCATTCCAACATTATCAACATAGGCAACTGTAAGTAAATCATAAACATAACGAGTTGATTGATAGTCTTCCCAATTCATGGAATAAACTAATCCATTAAAAGTGACCTTCCCATCAGCCAGTGTAGATTTCCAACCAACTTCAAGGTTCCTTAGAAGATCTGATGTGTATGTATCCGGAACTAGTTCTGCAGTTCTGCCTGTTGTTCTATTAATACCACTCGGTCTAAAGCCCTCTGAATAGGTTGCGTAAACAAGAAGATTATCATTTGGCTTATGAGAGAGATTAAACTTAGGAGCTACGCCACTATCTTCGAACTCATAAATATTTGATCTTCCCACCCAGCCTGTTGGAGCAGTTTCGTAATAGCCAAAGTAACCATCTTTAGCATCAAACACATTCTCAGTATCATATTTTCTAAAACCTACTGTTAGATCGGTTTTGTCTGACACTGGGACAGTAACTTCACCAAAAACTGCTTCCTGCTTATCAGATCTAATGTTGTCCTGACCCCACCATCTATTATCAACAACAGTTAACGATGTTGCTAATTGGCCAGTGAAATCATAAAAAGTTTGATACTCATGGTCATTTTCCTCATGAAAAACACCAAGTATCCATTGATAACCTGAATCAGTTACAGATTGAATTCTAAATTCGTTAGAAGATCTTTCGAACTCATCAAATTGAGTATAGAAGACTCTTGGATCAGTTGATGCATAGTAGTCATAATCGTAATAGTAAGCTGCATAATAATCATATCCATAATAGTAAACATACTGAGTATAGTCATAAGTATATGCAATATCCCTATCAAACATAGAGCTAGTGAAAGTAAAATCAATTTTGTCAGTCAGTGCACCATTTAAAGTTAATGAAGCCTGCTCAAAGTTATCTCCAAAAGTTTCAGGAGTATATCTTGATACTTTCCTTGCTCCCTCTGCAACATCAGATTCCCAAGAACCATTAGAGAAATATTCTTGTTTTAGAAATGAGATATCTAAATTAAGGCCGCTTTCAAATTCATTTGAGAATCTTACGCGATGTCCCTTTTTATCGCTTGAATTATAGTCATCTTCTAATTCTATATAATCTGAATTAGAGTGGGCTCCAAGATATGTGAAATTTTGTGTAGTTGCTACATTATCCAACCAACCCCCGGCGTGCAAATCATAAGCACTAATTCTCAATGCAGCAGAACTCATTGAGTCATCCACAAAACCAAGCGGTATATTTACAAATCCTTCAAGTGATCTATCGGGAGTTCCATCATGAACATCGCCATATTCAATATCAAAACCTAGATCAATTTCATCTGGATTAGGTTTCTTTGTGATAATTCTAACTGTTCCAGCCTGAGAAGATGAGCCATAAAGAGTTCCTTGAGGCCCAGTTAGGATCTCCACTCTTTCTATATCATAAACATGAAGGTCGGGGTTGCCTCCAATTGTTGATAGAGGTTGTTCATCTATGTATAAGGCTGTAGAGGCTTGAGCTCCAGCTCTGTTACCAAAACCACCATCAGAAACACCTCTGACATAAAAGTAGGAATTACCGCTACCACTATCATCAACAGTTATGCTTGGAACTAAATTGGCAATATCATTAAAATCAGAGATATTTTTTGCATCTAATTCTTCTGCTGTAATAGCCTGGACTGCCATAGGAAGATCCTGAAGATTTGCTTCTCTTTTAGAAGCAGTTACTACAACTTCTTCTACATCATCGTCTGCAAAAATAGAGTCTGTTTGAGAAAATCCAAGCCCTATCGATAAAGCGCCAAGGTATGACATCGCATTTCGATTATCTTTAAATATATCCTTGAGTATTAAAGTTAATGGATCATTTTTCTTTTGAAAAAGCGGTTTAAGAATTACTTTGCTTGTGTTCATAACTTTCCCCCTTTGCTAATAATGCAAAAATCAATAAAACACCTAAAAAGTATAGCATTAAAGGCCTAAATTAGTTAATTAGGGGGTCAAATAATAAATTTAAGCCCCACTTATCAGGTTTTGGCCAATCATGGTTATTATTTTCATCTAAAATTGATGTAACTGTCTTATTATCATCACAATTATAAAAATGCTCTATAGAGACTTGAGCAGGAACAGAAAACTTCTTCAATCTTGAATTTTTACAATTTAAGGCATTTTTCCAATCATAAACAGTATTATTCATTGGCTCATAAAAATATCCATCTGCTGCTATTATGTCTTCAGGGGGAACAGTAGTATCATTTTTCGCACCATAAATAACCATAGAGACTGGTTTTTTTGGTATGCAACTCATACCAAGCGCCTGCATACCTGAAATATTAATAACTGCATCAACGCTATCTCCAAGATTGCATCCAATCGCTTGAGCTATCATCCCACCATTGCTCATACCAATGACAATTACATCTTTAATATCATATTCTCTTTTAATTTTATCAATCAGCATATCTATAAAGCCAATGTCATCACCACAACTTGCCCAAGAACACCTATGCGGATCAACACAATCTGGAGGATATGGGTAATAGTCTCTATCAATATCGCAAATATCTCCTTTTGGTCCAACACCAATAGATCCAGCAAGATCATTCCATGAACTAAAGAATCTACCATTAACATTAAAAGATTTTCCCTCTGGGTATACTCCAATAAAATTATTCTCTTCTAAAAATTTATTAAAGTCTGCATCGTCTCTTCTTATAAAAGAATTTGCATTTCCTGTATATCCATGAAGACCAATTACTAGAGTCATGTCTTTTCCTAGCTTTGATGGAAGGTATGTATAAAATGTTCTTAAAGTATCGTCATGGATTATGTTGCTCTCTTCCAATATATTATTTTCAGATGAGCAGCTAAAAAGAAAAAATAAAGATATAGCTGATATTCGTGTCATTTTTCAATAAGATCCTTAATTAAAGACAGTAATTCATTCTTACTTGGTTCATTTTGCACCTCATGTCTCATATTGTTAAATTTGTGAAGACCTACATGTTTAAATCTTTCTTTTAAGAAAGAATAAAGTCCATCAATGCCCTTTCCATTGATAATGCAGGGGTCATCACTTCCTGCAGCTAGAAGTATTTTAATATTTTCATCTATATCTTTATAAGTTTTATTCTGTAAAGCTAGCTCACTACCATAGATAAAATCTGTCCAAAGTGAATTTGAACAATTGAATCCACAATTAGGGTCATCTATATATTTGTCTACAACATCATTATCCTGTGCAAGCCAATCAAAATTAGTTCTTGGGTTCTTAAAAAAAGAATTTAGCCTTTGAAAGTTGATATTGTGGATTTTGCTGTTTTCATTTATTTGAAATATTCTTCTTTCGATAAATAAAATTACCTTTAACAACAATAATTGACCTTTAGAAGGAAGAAATGTCCCCGTAAGGATTATTCCTTTAAGGTTTTTTATTTTTTTTGAAGTCGTAAGTGAGATAAATGCGCCCATGCTGTGACCATATACATATGATGGAGTGTTAGGTAAAAGATTATAAAAATATTCAGTTACAGCAGTTGATTCTTTGCAAACCATTTCCCAGCCATTAGATTTATTAAAAACACCTTGTCCATTTTCTTTATTACTGCCATGGCCTAGATGGTCATGACCAACCACATGCAACCCATATGAATTAAGATGTTGTGCAAAAGAATGATATCTATCTATATGCTCTGCCATTCCATGATGGATATAAAAGATGCCGATTGGATCCTCAAGATTTGTTTCCCAAAAATTAACCAATAATTCTTTATGATCAATTTTGACTGCTATTTTTTCCATAAAGTTATAAAATATAATCACTTTTTTATGGAAAAAATGCAAAATATTTATATTACTGGTACAGGGTTCTGGATACCCGAAGATGGTTTAACTACAAATGATGAAGTTGTAATCTCTTATAATGCCTATGTAGACAAATTTAATTCAGAAAATGCAGAAGCTGTATCTAACGGATCGCTGGAAGCTATGTCTCACTCTAGTTCAGAATTTATAAAAAAAGCATCTGGCATTGAAACAAGATACTTATATGATAAGCGTAATTGCCTTGATCCATCCAGAATGAAACCAAAAACTAGACCAGAGTTACCTGATAACACTTCAATTCTTGCTGAGATGGGAGTTGAGTCTGCTAAAAAAGCAATTGAGAATGCTGGTATAACTTCAGATGATATAGATGGGATAATTTTAGGCACTTCGCACTCTGCACGAAACTATCCAGCTATTGCTATTGAAATTCAAGAAGCTCTCGGTATTAATGGATATGCTTATGATATGTTGGTTGGTTGCTCATCGACTACTTTTGCAATTAGTAATGCTTATAGTGATATTGCATCTGGTTTAGCCTCTACGATCCTTGTTATAAATCCAGAATTAACTTCTCCTGGCAATGATTTTAGAATAAGAGATAGTCATTTTATTTTTGGTGATGCCTGCGTAGCTACAATTGTTCAAGGAAATTTGGATAATCCAAGTGATGTTTTTCAAATTAAAGATAGAGAGCTTGTTACTCAGTTCTCAAATAATATTAGAAGTGATTTTAGTTATATGAATAGAACGGACGATTTAAATAGAGGTGACGAGGTAATGTTTAGGCAGAACGGTCGAAGTGTCTTTAAAGAAGTCTGTCCTATGGTTGTAGAAATAATTACTAATCAGCTTTCTAAACTAAAATATAATGCAGATGATGTTAAAAGATTCTGGTTGCATCAAGCAAATGGGAATATGATCAATTTTGTAGCAAAAAAACTTAAAGGCGAGAACTATGATCCAAAAGTTGCACCTATGATTTTACAAAAATATGGTAATGTTGCTTCAGCTGGTTCTCTAATTGCATTTCATGAAACAAAAGGTGATTTTAATTCAGGTGAAAAAGGAGTTATCTGTTCTTTTGGAGCAGGATACTCAATATGTTCTCTAGTTGTAGAAAAGGTTTAATATGGATACATCGATAGTAATTTTTATAACAACCCTAATTTTTATAAGCTTTTACATTTTTAATGAGGCTCGACCCGAAGGTTCTAAATTTTCTGAAACTATCAAGGATACTTTAAAAAGATTTTTTAGAAAAAGATAATGTTTTTATCTGATTACTTTTTTGATTTTCGAAGAAACACCATAGTTATTTCAGTTTTACTTGCAGCCATTCTTGGAGGCTTAGCTTCAACAAACTCTGCTGCCGATCCATGGTACTTGTCCTTAAATAAAAGTGAACTTAATCCACCCGGATATGTATTTGGAATAGTTTGGCCAATTCTTTATATCTTAATGATGGTATCTGCATTCCTTGCCCATAGAAGAGTATTTGTATTTTTTATTATTCAATTAATTCTTAATGCTGCATGGTCATGGTTATTTTTTAGATTCCAAATGCCTTTGATAGCTCTTTTAGATATATATTTATTGATAATCCTAAACATGTACATCTTATGTTTAATGTATAAGGAAAATAAACTAGCATTTTTTTTGTTTATTCCTTATGTTGTATGGATTTCTTTTGCAAGTTATCTTAATTTATTTATTGTTATAAATAATTAATAAAGCCTATTACTAGCCCTGTCATGCAAGAGGCTAAAGTTGCGCCAATTAGAGCTTTAAGAGAAACACTAACTAAATCATTTTTTCTTTCTGGAGCCATAGCTCCAACTCCTGCAACAAGGATTCCAACAGAAGAAAAGTTAGCGAAGCCACATAAAGCATAAAGCGTGATAAGTTTTGAGTGTTCAGACAAAACACCTGGTTCTAGATTTGCTAATCCTGCATAAGCAACAAATTCATTTAATGCGGTTTTAATTCCTAATAATTGCCCGGCTACTATAGCCTCCTCCCAAGGAATTCCCATTAGCCAACATATTGGAGCAAAGACAAATCCTAGAATTGCTTGCAATGATAAATCTTCGTTTATTATTCCTAGCAACGAATCAACTAACGCAACTAAAGTAATAAAGACTATTAAGATTGCTCCAACACTCAAGGCAATCTCAAGACCGTCTCTAGTTCCCTTGGTTATTGCATCCATCGAGCTGTTATAAAGTTTTGGTAGTTTTGATTCATCAAATGTTGTAACTACATTTGACGGCATCATAATATTTGCATAAATAATTGCAGCAGGAACTGATATTACTGAGGCTGTTATAAGATGCTGTATTAAGTTTATATCCGGAAATTGTCCGTTAAGAATTGTAACTAATGCAACCATTATTGAGCCAGCAACAGTAGACATGCCAGCAGTTAGGAGTATTAATAACTCCTTGTTGGTTAGTCTTGAAAGGTATGGTCTTATTAATAACGGTGCTTCAACCTGACCAACAAAGACATTTGCAGCTGCTCCCAACCCTATAGGACCGCCAATATTGAATAATTTCTGACAAACCTTTGAAAAAGCATCCACTATTACTTTTAAGACTTTTATATGCCATAACCATGCAGTAAGAGCAGACATAACCAGAATA
>MDTG01355599.1_pt1 | contig 13135 bp, 11 predicted proteins | sample 811421 | NCBI WGS metagenome assembly MDTG01 (sample SAMN05326645, study PRJNA326480) | marine metagenome | isolation source: seawater | place: Pacific Ocean: South East | collected 2011
CAAAGTATTTTATATCCAAAAAATAATGCAGTTTATATTTTAGATATAGGCACGCCTGTAAATATTTACAGTTTAGCGCAACAGATGCTAAAAGAGTACAAGGATAAGTCAAAAACTATTTCAAAAATAAAACTAATAGGTTTATCAAATAAAGAAAAGATACATGAGGTTTTATATCCAAAAAATGTAGGTCTTTTGAACACACCAAATAAGAAAATCAAATATTTTATTAATTCTATAAATTTTATTAATTTTGAAAAAAAATTAAAAAGATTATTTAGAGTTTTAGATCAAAAAAAAATAAATAAAAAAAACTTAAATAATATTTTAAAGGGTTTAATTAATTGAAAAAAAGTTTAAATATAAAATTTTTTGTAAGTTACTTATTTTTATTTCTCTTAGTAATTTTGATTAGTCTTTTATTGCATAAGTACCAAAAAAAAATTTATCATCATCATTACTATGTCTATGAGAATAAATCACTACCCGAACAGGTTGCTAAAGATTTAAATTTGACTTTAGAAGCTGAAATAAAAAAAAATGATATTTTTAGAAAAGTTTTGTTGATGAAAAAAAATAAAATTTTAAATGATAAAATTTTGCTAACAGGAAAAGATGGATATTTCTACAGAGTAATACATGAAGATAATTTAAAAATCTTTGAAAAAGAGCTTAAACAAAGTGATATAATTGAAAAAACAAAAAAAAAATTGATAAATAGATACTATGAAAAACAACTTGATTATTTAAAAACAATTGATTTTGGTAAAAATATTTTATCTTTAGAAAATATTGATATTTCAAATTTTTTTTCAAATATCCATACTATGAGATTATATGAGAGAAGCCTTAAATCTCAGTTAGATAATTATGACACAATAAGACTAGATTATAAAAAAGTACAAATGAAAAATAAATTTAGTTATTACTTTGATGCTATTTTTGGAATATATATTTTAGTATTAGTGCTGGATATAGGTTTTAGAAAGAGTTTAAAACTTAAAAAAATTAATTTTTTTAAAAATTGAAAAAAAATCCAAAGATTCTTATAACTAATTTTACTTATCTACCTCATGTTGGTGGAGTAGAAAACTCTATAAAATTTATTTCGGACGAATTTAAATTAAAAGGTTTCAATACGATTGTTATGTGTGGTGATAAAAAGTCTGGTTATGAAAAAATAAATAATATTGAGATTTATAGATTTAAAAGACAAAAAATAATTAAAATTAAATTTTTTCGTTTTTTAAATTATTACTTTGATATTTTAAGTATAATTTTTACTTACATTAAAATTTTAAAACAAAATAAGATATTTTTTTGTATTTCTAGAAATGCTATTTGTTTAATAGCTATTAAAATTCTTACACCTTTAAAAAAAGTTATATTCATACCTCCTGCAATATCATTCTATCAGGAAAAAAAAAAACCTTGATGAATTTCAAGGTAGCAAATTAAAAAAATATATTTTAAAATTTTGCTATAATAAGATCGTTTTAGGGCAAAATCTAATTTTTGAATTATTAGCTATTTTAATTTCTAGCAAGACAATAGTATTTAGTAAATTAATGAAAGAACAAGTTTATAATTTTATTAAATTTAAAGAAATTTTAGTTATTCCACCAGGAATAGATATAAAGAAATTTTCAATTCTAAATTCTGTCCAAAAAAAAAATTTAAAAAAAAATCTTAAAATTCCAGAAGGAAAAAAAATTTTTTTAATTATTGCTAGATTAGTTTATGTTAAAAATATTTCTTTTATTATCAAACTATCCAAATTTGTTAAAAATAGTCATTTTATTGTAGTAGGAGATGGTCCAGAAAAATCTAAATTAATTTGGCTATCTAACAAACTAAATAAAAAAAATATTTCATTTTTTAATAAAACTTTACATGTCAACAAATTTTATTCGATTTCAGATTTTTTTTTAATGCCCTCAACATATGAACCATTTGGACAAACAACATTAGAAGCAAATGCATCAGGTCTAGAGATTGTTGGAATAAAACCAAATAAAAAAAAAAAAATTGAAAATGCGAATTTAGAAATAATTAAAAATAATACCAACGGAGTATTATTCAATAATTCATATACCTCTGCTGTCTATAATTTAAACTTATTAAATTTAAAAAAAAATAGCATTGAAAAAAAAAACTCAATTAGACTTTATGTTAAAAATAGGTATTTGTGGTCAAAATTAGTAGAAAAAATTTTACTTCTAATTTAAAATAATTATAAGTTGCATAGTTTAACCTTAAATAGAAAAAAATTAAAAATGAAAATTTTTGTCTTTACAACATTATTTTTTTTTCAAAGCACCTTATCATTTGCATATATTGGTCCAGGAATTGGAGGGGGTGTTATTGCAGCAACAATTGGTATTATAGTTGCAATTTTTGCAGCTTTATTTGCTATTTTATGGTTTCCAATAAAAAGAATATATTATCGTTTTTTTAAAAATAAGAAAAAAAGAGAAGAAGATCTTACTCAAAAATAAAATTTTATCTTAAAATTTTTTGTGTAGTATAATTTTCTATGATAGGTTTTTTTTTATATTTCTTTGTTTTGCTTATTTTTGCTGAAATATTTATTTTTATCAAAAAAAAAAAATTTCATTCATCAATTGTTAAAAATCTATCAAGATTTGTTTAGAGTCATGATATCAACACAAAATGAAGAAATTAAACAAAAACTTATATTAAAGTTTTCAATTAAACTATTTTTTTATTCGTTAACAATTATAATTTTGCTTTTAGCAATATTTTTCATATTTTATATACTAAACAAATTAATACCTAATTTTATAGATATTTTTTTTTCAATATTGGGGATATTATTTTCTTTTGTATTTTTGATTGTGTATTATTTTGTAAGAAGATAAATGATCAATTATCCATTATATTCAAAAGTGTTACATAATCTTTGTTTAAATAATAAATTTATTAGAACTTCATTATATGAATTAGAAAAGATTTTTTTTTTAAAGAATAAAGACCAAAAAATAATAAATGAAGAGCATATCTTCATTACTGGAATGCCTCGGGCTGGTACTACAGCTGTGTTAAATTATATTTATTATTCAGGTTTATTTTCTTCGTTACTTTATAAAGATATGCCATTTTTATTCAGTCCAAATTTTCAATCTTTATTAAGTTTTAATAGAAAAATTTCCTTATCTAAAAGGGTTCATGATGACGGTATTATGATAAATTTAGACTCACCAGAAGCGTTTGATGAAGTTTTTTTAAATAATTTCGAAAAACATGTATTAGAAATTGAATTTTTAAATTACGTGCAATTAGTAATTAAAAAACATAAAAAAAGAAGATATATAAGCAAAAATAATTATAATTATAAAAGAATTAACTTTCTTAAAAAAGTATTTCCGTCTTCAAAAATTTTAGTAATTTTTAGAAATCCTCTAGATCAAAGTTTTTCACTACTCAATCAACACATTAATTTTAGCAATTTGCATAAGACTAACGCATTTTCAAAAAAATATATGAAAAGTTTATATCATTTTGAGTTTGGAGATTTACATAGTGCTTGGTCTAATCCAAATCAATATTTTAACAATCTTAAGGTAAACTACTGGCTAGAACAGTGGTATTTATTTTACAAGAAAATGATTGACAGCTATTATTTAGATAATTTTGTATTTATAAATTATGATCTTTTAGAAAAAAGCGATTATTTGTCGAAATTTAAAAAATATTTAAAAATAGAAAAAAGTAATTTTGATTTGAATTTTAATTCCAAGCCTCACAATGAAATTGGTCTAGATAAAAAATTAAATTTTAATTGTAAGATTATTTATAATAAGATGTCAGATCTCTCTAAAAAAACATTAAATACTTTTTAATGAAATTTAATATCTTTAATTTTTTATTTGTTATATCATTTTTATTATCAATAACACTTATAATTCCATTTTTTTTAAAGTTTTTTTATATAGAGTTTGAAAACATTTTTTTGTTTAATTATCTTTTAAAATTAGGCACTGTTAAAATAGGTTTAATTTCATTAATACTTTTTTTTTTATCAATATTTACGCTTTTTCTTAAAAAAAATTTGGTATCTTTAAAATCTGATCTTCTTAATTTAAAGTTTAATATTAAAATAGAAATTTATTTTTTGATAATAGCTTTATTCTCTTTAATAAATTTTTTATTATTTGGGAAACATACTGCGTTTGAATGGACTACTTCTCAAGATATACCAATATTACTAAGTTTGATCGATCCTGAATTTTTAAAAAATGATTTTTATCTTGAAGGATCTACTAGCTCTCCAAGAATTATATTTTCATATTTAATCTATTATTTTAACTTTATATTTAATGACTGGTATTTTTCATTATATCTTTTAAAAATTATTCAAGTATCTTTACTTAAAGCAACATTGTTCTTAGCAATGTTCAAATTTTCAGAAGTTATATTAAATGATAAAAAAAAAATAATCGAAATAAATAAATTTATATTTTTTTTATTTACGATTGGTTTATTTAATTTTTTACAAGAGGAAAATTATTTTTCTGGTCCATTTGGATGGGGCGCGGTTCAATTACATGACTCATTGTCACCAATGACAATTTCATTCATATTTGGGCTAATTTACAATATTGTTAGCTGCAATAATATAAGATCAAATATAAATTATGGAGTTTTATTTCTTATAGTTAGCACTTTTATTCACCCCACAATTGGAGTTTGTCATTTTGCTTTAAACTTAATATTTTTATTTCAAAAATATTTAGAGACAAATAATATGTCAAAATATTTATTTGAACTTATTATTGGATTAATTTTACCTCTAATAATTTTAATTGTTTTTTTTCAAAATAATAGTTCAGCTGACTTATCAGAGTTTGTAGAAAGCTATGTTAATAGTAGACATCCTCATCATTATTTGATGAGTGAGGTGATAAATTTTAACAGTTTTAAATGGATTTTTTTATTTTCTTTAAATTTAATTATTTCATACTTCACTAAATCAAATAAATTAATAATTTTTTCGATAGTTGTGTATTGTTTCTTTCTTATATCACCACTTTCACAATTTATATTTACTGAAATATTCCCAATCAAACAAATTATTCAACTTGGCCCATCAAGATTTACTGCATATTCATCAATAATATGGATATTAAGTTTTTCAATAATAACATCAAATTTTATTTTTCAAAATGAAATTATAAGATCAAAAAAAAATTTCATTTTTTTTATAGTAAAAAAATTATTTTTATCTGCTCTTAGTTTTTTAGTTTTTTTGCAATTAATTTTTAAAAACAGAATATTAGTTTTTTCTTTAATTATATGTACAATATTTTTAATTCATTCAGTAACGTTTAAATACCCCTTAGAGCGTGAGTTAAATTTGAATAAACTAATTAATTGGATAAAGATAAATACTCATCAAGAAAGCATTTTCTTTGCACCATCAATTGATACTTTTAAAATCAGAGTTTATGCAAATAGAGCAGTATTTATTGACAAAGCTTATCCATTTAATGAGTCATACGCGAAGGAATATAATAAAAGATTTAAGATTTTAAAAAATTATAAAAATCTTTCATTGAATGATTATAAATGTTTGAATAAATTATTTGATGTTGATTATTTAATTTTAAAAGACAAAGAAAATCAATTTAATGAAATAGATCATACTAAAATAAGTAGATATAATATATATAATTTAAATGAATTAAAAATAGAGGAAAAGACGTGTAAATTACAAAATTTATATCCTTTATAAATAAAAACTTTATTAAAATTTTTTGCAATTTAATTTTTTTATATTTTCTCTAATTTCTGCTTTTTTACCATCATTAGAAATTATTCTTGGCCAATGAGTCTGGAAATTCTTTTTATTTTTATCACCATTTGTATATTTGGCGATTAATTCATCTTTATCCATCAAAAGAATCCTGCCCATATTTTGTTCCTCAACCATCATATAATTATTAAGTATTTCAAATAAGCCTTGTGAGATAGTTGAAATATTATTATCTCTCATTGGTTTATCAAAAATATTTTGCCATTTTTGTGTTATAAAATTATATTTTTGAATTTGATTATGTTTGTATAGACCGCTTTTTGATGTAGTTTCAATTCTGTTATTGTTAAAAATAGCAATTTCATTAGGACTTAGAATATCAATATCGTGCTGATGGAAAAGATTTGCACCTTGACTAGAAATCCATTTTATTTTTTCTTCTATGGTATCTATTAAGATTATTCTATTTATATGAGCCAAACTAACAAATACATCTCCTTTTTCAAAAAAACTACCTTCATAGTTAGTTTCAACCGGTTGTATATCATTAAAATGAAGAGGGTCAGTTACTTGCATGTCCACTCTTCCTGTAAATAGCAAACTTTGTAAATTATTATCAATTAGTAGTTTTGTTAATGAAATTGTTTTTAAAATATTACCGTCATTATCTAATTTAATGATACTGTCATCCATATATCCATCTATATGATATATTTCATCAAAATTTTTATTTTTTTCTAAGTTTAATTCATAACCGATTGCCCAGATTATTCCATCCTCATCTACATTAAAGTTATGATGGAATTGATATTCATCATTTATCCATTTTATTTCATCACATCTATCTAATTTAATTAGCTGCTCGATATTTGAAAGAAATAATAGATCATTATTTTTATATAAATAAGGAGATCTTGCTATGTTGCTTGTTCCTTTCACCAGGTTTATATTTTTGAATTCTTTGTTTTTATCTATATTAAATCCATCTTGCATAATTTTAGTAGGATCCCATTTTTTTATTGTTTTGAAATTAGATAAGTCTATTAATTCTATAATTGTGAATGGTTCTTTATCAATCGATTTACTTATAAGAAGTAGATCATTTATATTATAGTTTAAGTATTTTTTTTTATTCAATATTTCAAACCCACCTTCTTCTTCATATCCTATGGCCTGTGTTAAATGTAATTTAGGTTTAAAAAACTTACCCGTAAGAACTTTTTTTGAATAATGAGGAAATTTAGAAACAAATAAAAAAAATCCATGAAATTTTTCGTATTTATCAATATTTCTTAAAGACAATCTTGTCATGTAAGAAGAAAATATAATCGTTAAAAAAATTATTAAAGTAAATAAAAGTAATTTTTGAAATTTATTTGACTTCATATTTAATTAATTTATTTTGAGTGCAATTTTATTTATCTTAACATTATTAATTACTAAAAAAATGATTAAATTTAAAAAGTTGTATAAGATTATATCAAAATTTTATCTATCATATAAATTTAATAATGAAACTACATCCTTTTTACTAGCTAAAGATATTTTTAATAATTCAATAAAAGCTTTTATTCAATCTCTCAAAGGTATGAGAGTGTATGTTTATGTTTCAAAAGGAATTATTTTTAGAGAAAAGAGTAGAGTAACAATAGAAGATATCTTTATACCATATCCAAAAAAAAAAGAAGTAATTGTTGAGACTATCAACACAGTTATAAGTGCTGGTACAGAAATTGCTCAATTAAATAATCTTCCAAATGCATTGGTTAATTTTCCTCATCAAACTGGTTATTGTGGATCTGGTATTATTAAAGAGAATGGAAAATTATCAAATTTTAAAAAAAATGATAGGGTTTGTGGTTTACTAGGTCACTCGAAATTAGTTAATTTATCTTGTGAAAATATTTTTAAAATACCAGATGATATTAGTTTTAAAGATGCTGCTTATTTTCCTTTATTTATAATTGCCAAAAGAGGAATTGAAAAAATTTATGATATAAGAGATAAAAAAGTGGTAATTTTTGGTCAGGGTCAGATTGCACAGATACTAATTCAATTAATAAAATTATTAAATCCAAAAAAAATTTACAGTATATCTAGATCAGGAAAAAATGATAAAATTTTTTTTAATTATGGCGCTGAGGAATGCATTTCACTAAATAAAAAAGATAGTGAATATAATAATATTAATTACGATCTAGCTTTTGATGTTACACCGGATCCTGAGACAATCAAATTATGTATAGAAAAAATAAATAAGAATGGGAGGATTGTTTTATTAGGGAGTACACGTGGAAATACAAAAAATTTTGATTTTCAAAAATGTTTTCAAAAAGAGGTAGTAATAGAGGGTGCTCATGCTAGACTTGGTAAGATTGACTTTAATAAAAAAAATAAATTAGCTGATGATTATTTTGAGCTCGTCAGAAGTAAAAAATTAATTCTAAATTATAGTGACACTAAAATATTAGATCCATATAATGTTGTGGAGTGTTACTCAAATCTAAGTAAAAATAATATTAATCATACTTCGATGTTAATTGACTGGTCAAAATATAAAAATTTTAAAAAAAAAAATATTTTTAATTTACTTAATATTAAAATCGATGGATTAAACATTAAAAACCCAAGAGAAATTAGTGCAAAATATTTTAAAGAAGATAAAGATAATGAAAAAAAGAAAAATTTTTCTAGTTTAAATAAAAGAATTAATTATGCGTTAATAGGTTGTGGTGAAATTGGATTATCAAATGCTAAAGCGATTCAATTAAGCAAAAATTCTGATCTAGTTGCTGTTGCAGATAATGACATAAATTTAGCAAAAGATTTATCAAAAAATTATGAATGTGAATACACTGATAACTATAAAAATTTCTTTTCAAATAAAAATATTGATGTTGTGTTTATAAGTACACCACATCATCTGCACATGCCTATAGCCAATGAAGCTTTAGGTAATAAAAAGCATGTAATTATTGAAAAACCATTATCAAATAATATTTCTAATATAAATGAATTTTATTCTAATCTAAAAAAAACTGAGCAAAAAGCAACTATTGCTTTTTTATACAGATTTGATCCTAAAATTAATTTCTATCGAAAATTTATTAAAGATGGAAAAATAGGAAAAATTTTAAAATTAGATTTTTCATTAATTCTTAACAAACCAAAAAGCTACTGGGTATCGGGAAATTCAGGTAGATCTAATTCAGATTGGAGAAAAGACAAGTCAAAATCTGGTGGTGGAGTAGTAATAATGCAACTTTCACATCATTTTGATATTATAAGGTATATTACAGGATTGGATATTTTAGATGTAAAATGTCAAAATTATTTTTCTGAAAATGATAGCATTGAAACATCATCAAATATTATTTTTAAATTAAGCAATGGAAGTTTGGGAAACATTAATACAACATATAATTCAATTTGTCATGAAGAAAATTTTTTTAAAATTTATGGTAGCGATGGTTATATAGATTTAAATGAATCAATATTTTATTCATCAAGAAAAATTAAAAATTTATATCAAAATCAATTTTATAAAGTCACCAATTTTCCAAAAATATCTTTAAGATCTAAAATGATCGATGATTTTAGTAGATCGATAATATTTAATGAGAGTTGCAACGTTTCTATTGAAGATGGAGTTGAATCTCAAAAAATTATTGAAAAATGTTATATAAGTAATTGATGAATATTTATTTCTCAAAATTTTCAAAAAATATTTATCTTCTAATAAGTCAATTGAACAAAAAAAAAATAATTTGTAAAATTTATATGAATAAGAATAAACTTTCAAAAATAAAATTAGAAGACGAGTTTAAAGATAATTTTTTTAATGTTAATGAAAATGTTTTATTTGATCTGATTATTTTTGAAAATTTTGAAGAAAAAAATATTCAAATTTTAACAAAAGCTGAATATAATAGTAAGTGTTATATTTTTGGAATGTCATTGACTAACACAAATCTTGATATTTACAAACTTATTCATCAAAAAAGAATTGAAGTAATTTTTTTAAATAAAAAATTTGAAAATATAGAATTTGAAAAATTATTATGATTCCAAATAATCTTAACTACGATGAAATAAATATTAGCAACGAAGATAATCAAAAAATTGTAATTTTTACTGGTAGTAAAATACGTCATAAAAGATTTGCAAATCGAATAATTAATAAATTTCCTAATGAGGTAATATATTGGTTCGAAATCAATAAAAAAAAATCTCAAAAAAAAACAAAAAAAAAAATCAAAGAATATTTTAATTATCTAATTTCAAATCCAAAAATTTTTTTCATTAAGTTTATTAACAGGATGTTTGGTTTATTCTTTAAAGATAAACCTCAAGATTTTGATAAAATAGAACACGTTTTTTATTCTTATGAAAAAAAAATTAATAGTTTTGAAAATGATGTAAATTTTTTAAAGATAGAAACTCCTAATTCCGATCAAGTTTATAAGATTCTGGAAAAAGAAAAACCCTTGTTAATAATAACACTAGGGGGGGCAAAGTATAGCAGGCGTTTAATAAATTATGCCAAAATATCTTTAAATCAGCATGACGGTTGGTGTCCAGAATATCGAGGTTCGAACACAGTGGACTGGACTCTGTTTCATCGAGACTATTTTAAAATTGGAAATACTGTTCATTTATTATCAGATAATATTGATGCAGGGCATATAATTAGAAGATCAACCATTAATCTTTCAGTAAATGATACCCCATATATTTGCTTTCTTAAATCAATTAGTCTCGGAACAGAACTAATTATAGAAACTATAGAAAATTTATTTAATGAAAAAAAAATAAAAATTTTTAAACAGTCTGAAAAGAATCAAAAAACATTTTATCGAAAAAATTATACAAAGAATGTTGTAGAAGCAATTAATCGAGATTTTTCAAATGATTTATATAAAAATACCTTAATTAAAATGAGAAACTTTTAGTCTTTATGTTGAATAAAATAAAAAATGGTTGGTATATAATTTTATACCATGACATAAATTGGGAGGACTCAATTTTTACTCAATATATAGGTGGAACTTGTGCACCTAATATTTTCTTTGAACAAATTGAACTCATGCAGTCTCTAGGCCAATTTGTAAATATTGAGGATGGAGCAAAATTGTTAAGTAGAAAACAAATTGATAAACCATATTTCTCGATATGGTTTGATGATGGTTTAAAAGGGGTTTATAACCATGCGTATCCAATTTTAAATCATTTTAATATTAAACCCGCAATATCAGTGTGTAGTGACTTTTTAAATAGAAAAAAAATGTTTTGGAGATATCAACTATCTTTTTTAATTTCAAATAATTTAAATTCTCAAATAATAAAAATTTTGAATAAATTTGGTTATAAAATTTCATCGTCAATAAAAAAATTCACTACAAATAATTTTTCACTTGAAATGGCAAAAGAGATAGATGAATTATATAATTCTTGTACTACCAAAGAATTTAGACAAGATTCATTTAGATTATTTATGAGTATTGAGGATTTAAGTTTTTTACAAGATAATGAATGGACAATAACAAATCACAGCTCTAGTCATTATAAATTGTCAGATCAGTATAATCAAAAATTATTTTTTGACACATTTTATGAATGTGAAAAAGAATTAAGCACGTTGAATATAAGTAAATATTGGGTTATGCCTTTTGGCTATCCAAAGAGTATAGATTTTTTTAATTTAAGAGATTTAGATGATCTTAAAAATATAACTTTTGTATTTGTAAATAATAAAATAAATACAAAGAATAACCAATCAAATTCATTGAATAGAGTCGATGCGCCAACTACTAGTGCACTAGATTTAAAGAAAAAATTACTTAATTTATAAATAATGTTAAAAGTTACCAATAAATTTAAGGGTTAAGAATAAATAAATAAAAAAATTAGAAATTAATATAAGAAATAAATTGATAAAAATTCAAAATTTAAAATTTAATATAAAAATTAGTTTTTCAGAAACGTTATTTGTAGCACTCCCAATTTTATTAATTAGTGGACCATTATTGAGTGATTTTGCAATAACATTTATATCCTTGGCTTTTCTATTTGAAAAAATTTATAAAAATGATTTATCTACTTTTAAAGATAGGTATTTTTATGTATTTTTAATTTTTTGGATTTATTTAATCATTAACAGTTTGTTCAATAATATAAATTCAGATTCTTTAAGAATTTCTATTTCATATATTAGATTTGGTTTGTTTGTTTTTGCGGCAGCTGAACTTATTAAAAAAAATGAAAAATTGATCATTTATTTTTTCTATTGTTTGTTATTTTGTTTTTGCATCTTAATTTTTGATGGATTCCTTCAATATTTTTCTGGTAAAAATTTAATGGGTATCGAAATTTATGATGATGGAAGAATTAGCAGTTTATTTGGTGATGAATTGATTTTAGGAAGCTATATAAGTAGATTTTGGCCGATATTATTTGGGTTAGCGATACTATTAAAACATGACTATAAGATTGATTTTAAAATTTTAATTTTAATTTTTATTTTATCTGAAGTTTTAGTATTTCTAAGCGGTGAGAGATCATCTTTTTTCTTTATTAACTTGTCAGCAATTTTTCTTATATTAACAATGAGAGATAATAAAAAAATTAGATTAATTACTTTAATAATTTCATTGATGGTAATTGCAATAATTTCATTACTTAATTCAGATGCGAAAAAAAGGATCGTAGATAAAACATTTAGACAGATGAACATATCGAATTTAATTGGTGAATCCAAAAAAACAGAAAACAACGAAACTAATATCTATATATTTTCAAAAAATCATAACGAGATATATAACGCTTCTTTAAGTATCTTTTCAGATAATAAATTATTTGGAGTTGGGTTAAAAAATTTTAGATATTTTTGTAAAAAAGAAAAATATTTTAAGTCACGTTTATCATGTTCTACACATTCACATAATCATTATGTTCAGTTTCTTGCTGAACTTGGACTTTTTGGATTTGTATTTATTATTTGTTCATTTGCCTTATTGTTATTTAAAATTTTTAGTCATTTAAGAAAAATATTTGAAGGTGAATATCTGTTTGATGACTTTGAATTATGTATGATCTCTTGCATATTAATTACACTTTGGCCAATTATACCTACTGGCAATTTTTTCAATAATTGGCTCTCAATATTATATTATTTGCCCTTAGTTTTTATTAAGTGGAAAATGGAAAAAAAACTAACTAAAAAATAACTGTTTACTTTTGTTTTTTATTTGATAATAAATGCTGCCTGGTAATTATTGCGAAAGTGTAATACCCGATCCCATTCCGAACTCGGCAGTCAAGCCTTTCTGCGCCAATGGTACTTTGTCTTAAGACATGGAA
>MDTG01006217.1_pt1 | contig 13134 bp, 11 predicted proteins | sample 811421 | NCBI WGS metagenome assembly MDTG01 (sample SAMN05326645, study PRJNA326480) | marine metagenome | isolation source: seawater | place: Pacific Ocean: South East | collected 2011
ATTCATGACGCTCAAGGTGGGCGACTTGATCTTCACCGGCACGCCAGCAGGGGTGGGGCCAGTTGCGCCTGGCGACCGCCTTGTCGGGGTGCTGGAAGGGGAGGAAATGTTTGCCGTGAACGTCAAATGAACGCCATGCACTTGTCTCTCATAGGCTTCATGGGCTCAGGCAAATCCACCGTGGGGAAGATGCTTGCGGATCGGCTGGGCCGTCCGTTTGTGGACACCGACGCCATGGTGGCTGAGGCATTGGGCATGCCGATCATGGAGGTGTTTTCTCAGTTGGGAGAGCCCGTATTTCGAGAAGCAGAACAAGATGCCCTTTCCGAGGCGTTGCGTGCCCAAGAGCCCATCGTGCTTGCGACAGGAGGTGGCACGCCTTGCGCAGAAGGAGCCATGGAGTGGATGCGTCGCCAGTCTTTGGTGGTTCACCTGAAGCCGCCGTTTGAAGAGCTGTTGGCTTCCTTGGAATCGTCCAACCACGAGCGTCCCTTGATTGAAGGGAAGACAGGGGCCGAGTTGCGTCAATTTGTCGAACGAATGATGCTGACCAGGGCTGCTTGTTACGGTTCGGCCCACGTCACGTGGACGCAGTCGTTGCGTTCCGACGAAGCCATCGACGACGCGCTTGCGAGCATTCGCTGGCGCCTCGGTTCAGATGCCTGAGGGTGCGCGTTGCAAGTGGACCGTGGCGTTGTCTTCGTCGCTCAGGTCCACGGCGATGTGCTCGTTCAAGTGGGTGCTCAACGTGAGCCCGCAGTAATCCGCCCTTACGGGAAAGGCTCGGTGCTTCCGATCGACAAGGACGGCGGTGTGCACCTCCCGGGGGTTGCCCAGCAACACCTCGCGAACGGCATGAATCAAGGTTTGGCCCGAATTCAAGACGTCATCCACCAGAATGACGATGGTGTCATTCAAGGAATCTTTGGGCACGTCGCACGTGACGCCACTTTGCAGTGGATTGGCCTTGTCCAACGAAACAACGCCGTTGACGATGTCCATGTCTCCGAGGGCTTTCAACCGCCTGACGAGGGCTTGGCACAGCGCCACGCCCTGGCCGTCCACGCCGAGCAACACAAGGGTGGATTCTTGGAAGTGGACCTCCAAGATTTCCCGGGCCATGCGGTCCAGCTTGCGGACAATGGTCTCGTGGGACATCACCAATTCACTCACCTGGTTCATGCCGACAAGTTCGGTTGAAATCCCGGTACTTTCTCAATCCATGCCACCGCTTCCACGTGGGCGGTGTGCGGAAATTGATCGACGAGCTTGAGCGATTGGAGTTCGTAGCCATGTTCAGCGAGTTCCAGCAAGTCCCTTGCTTGGGTGGCGGGGTTGCAGCTGACGTACACGATGCGCTGCGCGCCGAGACGGATGATTTTGCGGAGCGTCTTGGGTGCAATGCCGGCGCGTGGAGGGTCGAGGATGACCGTGTGAATTTTTCCCTGATACTGGGGGTGTTCGAGAAGAAACTTCCCGGCATCGGCGGCGAAAAACTCGACGTTCTGAACGCCGTTGTCTGCGGCGGCGCGCCTGGCGTCTTCGATTGCGCTTTCAATCAAGTCGACCCCCACCACGGGCGCCGTCGTGTGCTTGGCAACCAGTTGCCCAATCGTCCCCGTCCCACAAAACAAGTCCATCACCACCTGACTCGGGCGTTCGTCGATGCCTTCCAAAGCCAACGACATCACCTCGGCGTACAGCCGTTCTGCGGAAAGGGAGTTCGTTTGGAAAAATGACCCCATGCTGATGCCAAACGTCAGCCCATGCAAGGTTTCGTGGATGACTTCGTTGCCATGAATCACCTGCGACGTTCCTTCTCGAGCCTCCACGCGCTCTCCCACGTCGTCGTTGATTGTGTGAAGCACGCCTTCCACGCGGTCGCCGAAGAGGTCGACAAGCAAATGCACAAATCCTTCGCGATCGAGGGGGTGGTCCGACGTGGTCACCAAGTTGAAGAGCAACCCGCCGTTCGCCGCACTCTTCCGCACCACGAAAAACCGGAAGAACCCTTTCCGTTGGGGTGGATGCCATGCGGGGAACCCTGTGGCTTCGCACCAAGCCCGAACCCTGTGCAGGTTGGCTTCCACCTCCTCGTCAAACAAGCCGCTGTCTTGGTCGAGGTTTTCCACCGCCCACCATGTGCCGCGATGCTTGAACCCGAGCCCAAAGTCATCCACCTTCTCGTCGGTCTCCAGGTCGTGGCGAATTTCCGAGAAGCTGTATTCCATTTTGTTCCGGTAGTGGAAGCTCAACGGAGAAGGCACGAGTCCTTGGTACAAGTCGTCGACGTCGTCGATTTGGGCAATTTTGCGGTAGAGCGTCAAGGCGGTTTCTTCCTTCCATTGATGCTGCAATTCCAAGGGGGCGGTGAGGTAGGGTGCCCCAGGGATCGGCTGGTAGGGCAAGTCCAATTCGTAGTCCGCTTGTTTCAGCACCTTCAAGAGCCGGCACTCGGCGTGTTTCGACTTGCACTTCACCACTTGGGCTTCCACCGTTTGGCCCGGTATGGCGTTTTGCACAAACACCACAAATGGGCCTTTGTCCGTTTCAAGGCGTGCGATGCCTTTGCCACCGAAGGCCATGTCGGTGACTTCAAGGGTCAAGGTTTGGCCCTTGCGAAACGTGCGTTGGATGCGTCGGTTTTTCCCCATGACTGGATGGCAAAGGTAGCCTTTCGCAGGCTCGCAATGCCCCAAGTTGGGTACCTTCGCTTCATGCGCTTGCAAGCCAACGTTCGAGGCCATTGGGCCAGTTTGGGTCTGTTGTTTTTGGCCATGATTCAAGGCGGCGATGCCTGGGGTCAAGTTCGAGAGGGAGAGTGGACCCTGGCCACCTTCAACGTGCGCTACGACAACCCCACCGACCCGTTGAAGTGGGGCGATCGGGTCGACGAAGTGGCCCAAGTGATGGGGTTTTACGACATCGTCGGCATCCAAGAAGCCTTGCCCAACCAAGTCGAAGATTTGCGGCAACGCCTTCCTTGGATGGACGTGGTTTCACGGGGCCGGGACGCGCATGGAGGAGGCGAGGCATGCGCCATCTTTTACCACAAAGACAAATGGCAACTCCTGCACCACGACACGTTTTGGCTTTCGGACGATTGGACAACGCCAGGTGCCCATGGTTGGACGGCAGACTTGCCGCGCGTGGTGACAGTGGTGAAGCTTCAGCAGGTGGCGACGGGCAAGTTGGTCACGGCTTTCAATACCCATTGGAGCCACGTCTCGCAAGAGGCGCGCGAGGGTAGCGGAAGGCTGATCGCGTTGATGGATGCCCTGTCGACGTCCGATGCGTCGGTGGTCTTGGGCGATTTCAACGAAACAAGCGAAGGCCAAGGGCGTCAAATTTTGGCGGGCGCCGGCTTCGACGACGTCTACGACACCCGTCGCGCCCGATGCAGAAAGGAGTTTCCGACCTACACGACGTTCTCCCCTGAAGGGTCCTCTGGTGGCCCCCGGATTGACGCCATCTACACCAAAGGCCTTGTGACCCAATGGACTTGCGTGGATGAGGTCATCAAGAAGGACCTATTCATCAGCGATCACCTGCCTGTCCACGCCGTGGTTTCTTGGGCATCGGGTCGTGAATAACCTCTGCTTCGCCCGTTCAAACGCGGTGGTGCGGGGTCGTACATTGCCTTCATGTCGCTGCAGGAACAGGTCAAAACCATGGGCACGTGGCCGGTCTTTCTGACCGCCATTTCCACCATTTTGGGAGCCATCTTGTTCTTGAGGTTTGGCTATTCCGTGGCCCACGTGGGGCTGGTGTCAACCCTACTGATCGTCTTCGTTGGACACCTGGTCACCGTCCCCACTGCCTTGGCAGTTGCGGAAATCGCAACGAACCAAAAGGTTGAAGGAGGTGGTGCTTACTACATGATTTCCAGGTCTTTTGGGTTGAACATTGGCGGAGCCATTGGGCTGGCGCTTTACCTCTCGCAGGCCATCAGCGTGGCCTTTTACGTCATTGCGTTCACGGTGGCATGCCGAGACCTCCTGCACTGGGTGGACGTGACGCAAGGGGTGCACGTTGACCCCATGTGGGTCAACCTCAGCGTCATGGCCATGCTGACCGTGTTGATGCTTGGCAAAGGGGCGAACCTTGGCGTCAAGGCGTTGTACGTGGTGGTGGTCATCTTGTTTGCCGCGCTGGCCATGTTCTTCGCGGGCTCTGGCCCAGGAAATCCTGACTTGAATCCCATTGGGACCATCCCTGAGACCCTTGTGACTGCGGATGGAAGAACCATTCGCCGCTTCGGATTCTTCGAGGTGTTCACCTTCATTTTTCCGGCGTTCACAGGCATCGCGGCGGGCCTTGGGCTGAGTGGAGACCTGAAGGACCCCCGACGCAGCATTCCCCAAGGGACCATCTGGGCCACGGTCGTAGGCATCGTGATCTACATCGCCGTGGCGATCAAGCTGTGGTGGTCGGCGCCACTCGAAGCGCTGGCGTCGGACGAGTTGTTCATGGAGAACATCGCTTTGTGGGGGCCAATCATCCCTGTGGGCCTTGCGGCGGCGGCCATGAGCTCCGCCCTGGGGTCGGTGATGGTCGCCCCTCGGACGTTGCAAGCCATTGCTGCGGACGGCATTTTCCCCGCGGGCATGTCGGATTGGCTGAAGAAGGGGCGGGGAGCGGAACAAGAGCCTGTTCGCGCGTCGGTGGCGACATGCCTAATCGCGTTCGTGTTCGTGTTGATGGGAGACATCAACGCGGTGGCGGAGATCATTTCCATGTTCTTCATGGTGACCTATGGCGCCATTTGCCTGGTGTCGTTCTTGGAGCACATGGCGGCGGATCCGAGTTACCGTCCGACGTTCAAGTCTCACTGGAGCATCAGCTTGATGGGGGCAGTGCTGTGCGTGGTGCTGATGTTTGGAATGAACCCCACGTATGCCGTGGCGAGCTTGCTCATCATGGTGGCGATTCACGCTTGGGTTTCCCGTCGTGGAGGAGGCCAAAAGGGCATGGTACGGCTCTTCCGCGGCGTGATCTTCCAGATGCAACGGGCGTTGCAGTTGTCCCTTCAAATGAGGGACGAAGACGACCTCGAAGGCTCCGCGGGTTGGCGTCCCTTCGTGCTTGCCATTTCGCCGGACACATTCATTCGTCGGGAAGGCTTCGACATGGTTCGTTGGGTCGCTTACCGACACGGGTTTGGGACCTACATGCACTTCATCAAGGGTTTCTTGAACGAGGACACCAAAGCCATGTCAAAGGAGGTGCAGGGCATGCTCGTGGAACGGGCCCGAGGCAACAAGAGCCGCGTGCATCTCGACACCATCATCAGTCCGTCGTACACCTCCGCCATCGCCCAGTGCATTCAGTTGCCTGGCATTTCTGGCAAGGGCAACAACCTGTTCTTGATGGAGTACTCTCCGGATCATCCGGTGAACCGTGACCAATTGATTGGCAACTTTCCGCTGCTCGTTTCGGCCGGCTTGGACCTCGCCTTGTTGCGCAGCAGTGGACGTCAGTTTGGCAACAAACACGACATCCACCTTTGGATCACGCCTGAGGACACCAAGAACTCCAGCCTGATGATTCTCCTCGCTTACATCTTGCAAGGCCACCCCGAGTGGAGCGAATCGAGCATCAGCGTGTTTTTCCTGCATGACGGGGAGAACGCCGAGGAAGAGGAGGCTTTGCGCTCCAGCATCGTTGAAGGCCGTCTTCCCATCGCGGAACAAAACATCGAACATGTCTCCCACGAATCTAGTTCTGTTCAAACGATCAAGAATAAATCCGGCGGGGCAGACCTCGTCATCCTCGGGTTCCAAGGGTCGGACATCGAAAGCATGGGTGAAGACGCATTTGAACGGTTCAATGGCCTCGGAGAGGTCCTGTTCGTCCATGGATTGAAACCCTTGACGATCCAATGACCATGCGCGTCAGCCTCCTTCATGGCCCCAACCTCGATCTGCTGGGAAAGCGAAACCCCGCCATTTATGGCACCCAAACGTTGGACGAGTTGGTGGCCGAAGTCGTGTCCTACGGGGATTCCCAAGGCCTGGAAGTCGTGCCATTCCAATCCAACGAAGAAGGCGCCCTGGTGGAGGCCATTCACGAGGCTGGCCGGACCTGCCAAGCGGTGGTCATCAACCCCGGGGGATTCAGCCACACAAGCGTGGCCATTCGCGACGCCTTGGAGGCCATTGGACTCCCTGTGTACGAGGTGCATCTCTCCAACATCCACGCCCGGGAAGGCTTTCGTCGAAAGTCCATCACGGCTGAGGCGAGCACGGCATGCCTTTCTGGCATGGGCACTCAGGGATACCTCTCAGCACTCGACGGAATCGTGAAGGGGGTGTCTTAGCCTTTCTGGCGCGAGGCCTGGATGGCCTTGTCCAAGGATTTGGCCAGCGCTTGGGCGTCCGCAGCATCGAGCTGCTTCCCGAAGACCAAGGGACGCCTGCCCCCATGGGCGATCAACCGGTCGCCGCCGACCACCCAAAATTGCTGGTCCATTGATTCCAGGAACGAGCGAGGGTTCGGGGGCACCACTTCGATGCGGTCCAAGTCTGAGAGGGGCAGGGTGTGCGCGCGCCCTTGACGTTCGCCGTGGTCCATGCGAATGGTCAACCGGTCGCCATCCAATTGAATCACCTCAAGTCCCTTCCGGCGCCAACGCACGGCGCGCCACGCCCGGACGGCAAAGAAGGTCCAAAACGCCAAACAAATCACGTAAAAGGATTGCTCGCCTTCAGGCCTGGCAAAGGCTCCGTATCCGAGCATGCAACCCAGCGCAATCCACGCCCCAAACCAAAGCTCGAGCGACTGCCTCTGCCAATCCGGGATGCCTCCGTCGACCGTGGCCACCCAACGGCCTTGGGATGACGTGATGGCGATGCGCGAACCGATGCGTTGGGTTTTCATGCGTGAAGGGCTTGTTGGTACAACCGTGTGTACTGGGGAAGGATGTGCGTCACTTCGAACGTGGCCGCGTGGGCCAAAGCACGTGCGGAGAAACCTTCTTTGGCGTCATCCGAAGACAAAATGTCCAAGCATCCTTGGGCCATGCCCTGAACATCCCCGGGCTCTCTCAGAAAGCCTGTGACGCCTTCAAGGTTCACTTCGGGCAGCCCGCCGACGTTGGAGGACACCACCGGGACGCCCGCGGCCATGGCTTCAAGCGCCACCAAGCCGAAGCTTTCGGTCTCGGAGGGAAGGAGCAGCAGGTCGCTGATGCGAAGGGGCTCAATCGGGTTCTTCACCTTGCCCAAGAACACCACGTCGTCCTGGACGCCGAGTTCCCTGCAAAGCGCCATGGCAGGCGAGCGTTCGGGTCCGTCTCCGACCATGAGCAATTTGGCAGGGATGGCTTTGCGCACTTCGTGGAACATGCGCACCACGTCCTGGATGCGCTTCACCGGACGGAAGTTGCTGATGTGGCAAAGGATGGGCGCCCCGTCAGGCGAAAGCTGTGCGCGGAACGCCTCGTTGGGCATTTGGTCAAAATGGCTGGGACAAACGAAGTTGTGCACCACCTCGATGTGGCGATCCACGTCGAAGGCATCCACGGTGTCCTGCTTCAGACTCTGAGACACGGCCGTGACCACGTCGCTTTGGTTGATGGCGTCGGCAATCACCGGCTTGAAGGATGGATCCTTGCCCAAGAGCGTGATGTCGGTGCCATGAAGCGTGGTCACCACGGGCACGTCCTTCCCTTGGCTTGCGAGGATGCGCTTGGCATTCATCGCAGCACTCGCATGGGGAATGGCGTAGTGCACGTGAAACAGGTCGAGGTTGTGCTGTTTGGCCACGTCCACCATCTTGCTCGTCAGCACCAATTCGTAGGGAGGGTAGTCGAACAAGGGGTACTTGGACACCTCCACCTCGTGGTAAAAGATGCCAGGGTGAAAGGAGCCCAAACGCACCGGCTGGTTGTACGTGATGAAATGCACCTCGTGCCCCTGTCGGGTCAAAGCCTTCCCAAGCTCCGTCGCCACGACACCGCTTCCCCCAAACGTGGGGTAGCATACCATGCCAATGCGAAGGGGGGTGGAATCCATGGGTCAGTCCAGTTCAGCAGGAAAACGAGACTCGGCCCCGAGATGTTCAAGCACCACCCGCTGGATTTCTGTCCGGGTATCCATGCGCAGCAACGCCGTGTTGCTGGCGTCGGGGTAGGTGCGGTTGCTTAGGAACACGTAGACCAATTCGTGGGTCGGGTCCACCCAAAGCAAGGTGCCCGTGAATCCAGTGTGTCCAAAGCTTTCCCATGAAGACAGGTTGCAGGTGGGACCCGAGTCGGGGTCGAGGGCGGGCTTGTCGAAGGCGATGCCTCGTCGGTTGTCCCCCTCGGGGTATCCGCGTCGCGTCCAGGCGTCCAGGATGGACTCGTCGACCAACCGCACACCCCGCAAGGTCCCGCCTCTCAACCACATTTCCCCAAGTTCCGCCAAGTCGTAGGCGTCGGAAAACAGCCCCGCGTGGCAACCCACGCCGCCCATCATGGCGGCGCCGGGGTCGTGCACCGTGCCTCGCACCTCGCCTTGCCGAAACACCAGGTCTTCTTCGCTCGGGGCGATGTCGGACAGGGCGATGCCTCGCTCCAAGGGCAAGAATCCGAGCGAATGCCAGCCCATGGGGTCGCTCATGGCGGTTTGGACCCAATCGTTCAGCGACATGCCCCGTCTTTGAAGCCAATCGTGCCACAGGTAAAACCCGAGGTCGCTGTACTTGTACGTGCCGGGGTCTTTCAGTTCGGAATGCATGATCATGTGCCACACCGAATCGGTGTAGCTCGATTCCATGAACATGCCCGGCGCCACGGGCACGTCGCATCCGTCCGTCGCCTCGTTGGCGAAGACGCCAGAGCTGTCGGCAAGGGCGGCGACATAGAAGGGAATCCACGGTTCAAGCCCAGCTTGGTGCGTCAGCAGTTCTCGGCCAGTTCGCGAGCCCATGCCGTGCTCCTTCAAACGGGGCAGCCACGTGTCCATGGGTTCGTCGGGGTCAAATGTCCCCTCGGATTGCATGACCATGAGGGCCATGGCGGTGGCGGCCACCTTCGTGATGCTCGCCACGTCGTAGACGCTCTCGGGCGTCACGGGGTGGGTGCCGTCCAAGGTTCCGACCGTTCGATCCATGACCACCTGTCCGCGATGGGCCACAAGGACCCTGGCTCCGGGCATGGCTTCCTCTTCGAGCGCCAGCGCCAAGATGGAATCCACGCGTTGCGTCGGGATGTTCCAGTGTCCCAAACGGCTCGCGACTGGCTTGCCGAGCCGCTTTGGGCCGTCCCAGTCCATGCCATCGCCTTCCCGATGGGAGGTGCCATCCGGCGACACGGGCAGCCGGCCATGCACGCCATGCACCCCGGTCAGGGCGTCGGCCACCGCTTCGCAGGTTTTGTCGTCGTCCTGGTACGCAACCATGACTCCCGCAGACCTCTCGGCGAGGGGGGTGAAGTGCTTCAGGGCATAGGGGTTTCCCATCCACACCGTCTGCACTGTCTCAGGGGACGCATCGACCGACTTGAGCAACGCGGCGGAGGCGGCGATGCCTTCCGGCTGGATGCCAAAGTTCCGTGAAGGCCTGTGGCTCATTTCGCTGGCTGTCACCAAGACATGCGTCGCGCCTTCCAAGGCTTTGCGCACATCGATTCGTCCACAGCCACTCCCGTCCTTGCCCAAAACGTGACGGTCCACGGTCCACCCGCCACCCAAATGCGCACGGAGCTGGTCTTCGAGGGGCTGGCAAGAGTGTTCGTGGTTGGCAACGTCGAGCATGACGAGGCGCCCACGGTTGGCGAGCCAGGGGCCAGCCGTGGAATCGGCCCATGGAAGCACGGTCAAGCTTTGGGCAATCAGGGCCCGATGGATGACGTCTGCGTGGGCCGGTTCCCATGGGGTGTCGCGGGATGGGACAGCTTCGTGCGCTTTGCTCCAATGCTTGGCTTGGAGCACGCGACGGCACTTTGCCGTGACCATGGAAGAATCCATGGTTCCACTAGCCAACGCCGCCATCGTTTCTTCGATGGCCGCCACCGGGTCGCCCGGAAAGAGCAGAACATCATTGCCTGCGAGGAGGGCGTCTTGTATGCGGGGCCGATCGCCGGCAAAATCCGCAAAACCCTTCATGCTCATGGCGTCGGTGAAGACCAAGCCTTCGAACCCCATCTCTTGACGCAGCAGCGAGTCCACAATGGTCGGAGACAGGGTGGAGGGTTGGGCTTCGGTGCTGTCCAATCCAGGAATGTCCAGGTGCGCAACCATGACTGCCCCCATGCCGCGTTCGAAGGTGTAGGCAAACGGGGCGAGCTCCACGCTTTCCAGACGTGACCGGTCGTGGGGAATGGTCGGCAGCGTGGCGTGAGAGTCGCTGTCGCTGTCGCCGTGCCCGGGGAAGTGCTTGGCTGTGGCCAAGACATGGACGTCTTGAAGGCCGTCGGCGTAAGCCTGTCCCATCTCGCCCACGAGCGACACGTTCTCCCCGAAGCTTCGGCTCCCGATCACAGGGTTGATGGGGTTGGAATTCACGTCGATGACGGGGGCAAAGTTCACGTGCACGCCTGTGGCCCGAAGGCTTTGCCCCACCACTTGACCAAACATTCGGACCAACGCTGGATTGCGTGTCGCGCCCAACGTCATCGCCCGCGGAAAGGAACGGGTCGAATCCAGCCGCATGCCCAACCCCCATTCGGCGTCTGAGGCCACCATGAGTGGCACCTTGGCTTGGGATTGCAGCCTGCGCAGTCGATGCCTTTGGTGGTTGGGGCCACCTTGCATGCAAATCACGCCGCCCAAGCCCAATTCGCGGGCCCACCGTTCTGCTTCGGCCCATCCACTGGTGTCTTCCCGAGCATAAATGGGCACCATGAGCAACTGCGCGACTTGCTCTTCCATGGACAGGGACGCCAAAACGCTGTCCACCCATGCGGTGTCAGCCGACAGAAAAGGTGGAACAATGGGAAGGGAAGGGGCAAGGGTGTCTTGGGCGCGGTGGCAGCCGGCGAGGGCGACCAGGACGACCAGGGTGTACAGCCGTCGGACCATCAATCCTCGTCCTGCATTCGGGTGCGGGCCAGGTTGACCAGGAAGTTGAATTGTTCTTCCACCGTCAGCTCGCTGTTGTCGACGACCACCGCATCCTCTGCTTGGCGAAGGGGAGCCACCGCCCTTTCGGAGTCGATTCGGTCGCGTTCAAGCACGTTCTCCAACACCTCGTTGTAGGACACGTTTTTCCCGTTTTCTTGCAATTCGCGCAACCGCCTGTACGCCCTCGTTTCGGGGTCGGCGGTCATGAAAATTTTCAACTCTGCCTTGGGCAGCACCACGGTGCCAATGTCACGGCCATCCATGACGACGCCTCCGCCTTCGGCCATGCGTTGTTGGATGTGCACCAACTTGGTGCGCACTTCCGGGACTTTGGCGACGAGGCTCACCTTTTGGGCCACCTCCATGGAGCGGATTTCCTTCTCCACGTTCTGGCCATTTAGATGGATCTCGGATTGTTCGCTTTGGGGGTTGTAGCGAAAGGACAAAAACATGCGGTCGAGGCCAGCCCTCAATCCCACTTCGTTCACCTCACGATCCACCACGCTGCGTTCTTTCATGGCGTGCAGCGTTGCAGCACGGTACATGGCACCTGTGTCCACGTACACGTAATTCAACTCCTTGGCCAGCGTCTTGGCCATGGTGCTCTTGCCGGCGCTTGAATGGCCGTCGATGGCGATGTTGATGCGGCGTCTGCCCATGCGTCGAAGATAGGAGGTGAGTCCTAGATTTTGGACGCCGAAGCGCCTGAGTTGTCCACCGATTCAGGCCATGCGAAAATCAAGCCCAGATGCGTGGTCTTGCCTGCAAGGTGGTGGTTGCTCCGGGCGATGCTGTAGTCGAACCACCGAAATTTCCCTCGCATGCCAAACGACATCCCAGTCAGCCCCGGCCGTCCAGCGGCCACCATGCTCGTTTGGACGTGGTGGTTGTATCCCATGTAACTGCGCAAGTGAGGACCCAACTTCAGGGAAACGCCTCCGGCGATGTGCCTCGCAAGTTGGTCGCCCCACACCCACGTGTCGTTGGGGATGACCTCGCCAGTCAACGGGTCGAAGCCGTCGTCGTACGTTCCCTCAGGGGCGAGGTTCCAAGTTTCCAGGCGTTGCAGCCTGAGGTGGAAGGTGAACGGCGCGTTGGGAAATCCTTGGGTCAGCCCAATTTGCAAATGGTGCGGCAACCTTCCTTCCGGCATGATGCCAGAAAAATCTTCTTGCAAGCCGATGTTAGAAAGCAACACACCCACGGCGCCCAATCCATTGCGGCTCCGTCTGACGATGCCAAAATCTGCTCCCGCCACGCCGGCAGTGACCCGCTCCAAATTTCTGGCCCCCAGCCACCCTGTGATCCCGAGATGCCACAACGAATCGATGGCCCACGCCGTGCCGTATTGGGCAATGTAGTCGCCGCCTGAGAACGTGCCGTCGGATTGGCCGTTGGCCAAAGTGCGCTGAAACTCGCCGTACGACGCAAATCGGACGCCCACGTGCGACGACCGTCGGTTGCGGTGAGGAAGAGGCAAAATGGCTGCGCCCGTGTGCATGCCCAGGAAATCGGCGTTGGCCACATGGATGTGCATGGGCACCGTGGTGTCCATCGCCGCGGGGTGGTAGGCCATGGTCCATCCATCGCCTTGCCTGGGCGCCACATCCGCGCCCCCGATGCCGGCGGCGTGTGGGGATGCCGCCACGTCCCACGCAGGGGACAAGGGCACGTCGCCGGGCAATTGTCCCCAGCTGTTTGGCATAAGCCAAAAGGAGAGCCAGGCGATCAAGAACAGGGTGCGTGCATTCATGGTCGGGGGAAAGTTACGTTGCTTCGATGGTCAAGGGGGCATCCACCTTTTGACTCAACAACGCACGATCCACCACTTCTCGCATGTGGTTGACATAGGTGAATGTCAATCCTTTGATGTAACGCGGGTTGATGTCGTCCACGTCTTGCCTGTTTTTCTCGCAGAGGATGATTTCCTTGATGCCTGCGCGTTTGGCCGCGAGGATTTTCTCCTTGATTCCACCCACAGGCAGCACTTGCCCCCTCAGGGTGATTTCGCCGCTCATCGCCAGGTATTCCCTCACCTTCCGCTGGGTGAAGGCGCTGGCCAAGGCCGTGAGCATGGTGATGCCGGCGG
>MDTG01014923.1_pt1 | contig 13134 bp, 13 predicted proteins | sample 811421 | NCBI WGS metagenome assembly MDTG01 (sample SAMN05326645, study PRJNA326480) | marine metagenome | isolation source: seawater | place: Pacific Ocean: South East | collected 2011
CAGGGTAAAGCCAACAACCAGTATTAGATATATTAACGGTTAATACAGAAAAAATTAAAATACATAAATAAAGAAAATATTTGTTAATAAATATTTCATTGAAGGTAGCAAATATTTTTTTCTTTTTTTTGAATATGAATAAAAAAAATGGAATAAAAAAAATAAAGTATAAAAAATAAAATGACTTTAAAGAAATAATGATTCCTAATGTTAGATAGGTGAATAATAAATCATCATTATTAAATCTTCTATAATGAAAACTACTTAATAAATTTATAAATAATATAAAAATCAAAATTTGAGCAGATCTATCAGTTCCGTGTTCTGCAATTCTATAAAAGAAAATATTTATGAATACTAAAGATAAAAGTGAAAGATAATTTACAAAGTCAACATTAATTTTTTTTTGATCTTTAAATAACATAATTTTTTCTAAAAGTATAACGTTGGCAAAACCAAATATAAATACAGCTGAAAAATTAAATAAATAATATTCTGCTAAAGGTAAATAGAATAGGGAGTTCAAATAAAAAATTGATGATGGAGTTCTAAACCCATGATTTAATTTTCCTATTCCAAAGCCTAAACTATCTTGGGTCAGCTGATATGTATATGAAAAATGATAGTAAGGAAAATCATCATGATTCTTCTCTATTAATAAAGATATAAATAAAATTAAAAAAATTACCGTTGTTGCTTTAAAATGTTTAATCAAGTCTTTTTTTTTTGAATTTTTTTTAAAATGATAGATAAAAATAAGTAACCCAACTAAAATGAAAATTGTGTTATGAATTTTGGAATGTGCAATAAAAATATTGGATAGATAGGAATAGAGTATTAAGAAAAAAATTCCAACTATTCCAACATATCCTAATTTAAAATAATTTTTATTATTTTTCTCAAAACTTAATAAAAACCATCCATATCCTAATATTGATAATAAAATTAAGAAATAATATGTAAAAAAAATTAAAAAGTTTAATGACATTATTAGTTTATAGTTATAAAAAAACTGCGAACAAACTATATTTAACACTAATCATTTGATCAATAAATGAAAAATATAACTCTTATTATTCCTGCAAAAAATGAGTCTGAATCTCTCCCTATTGTTCTTAAAAATCTTAAAAAATTCAAATTCAAAATATTAGTTGTTCTTCACAAGACAGACAAAAAAACAATTAATTCAATTAAAAAATTTAAAGTAAAAATTATTTATCAACAAAATAAAGGATATGGCGATGCTTTGATAAAAGGAATAAACAACTGTCAAAGTCAATTTTTTTGTATTTTTAATGCAGATGGATCTTTTAAGGCAAAAGAGATAATTTCTATGTACAAACAACTTCTGAGGAAAGATTTGGATCTTATATTTGGTTCACGATATCAAAAGAATTCAGGCAGCCAAGATGATACTTTACTTACTTTGATAGGTAATTACTTTTTTACTAAAATTGGTAAAATTTTTTTTAATTTGAAAATAACAGATATTTTATACACTTTTGTGTTTGGTAAAACCTCACAAGTAAAAAAATTAAAATTAGAACAAAGAGATTTTTCTTTCTGCGTTGAATTACCCATTAAAGCAGCGAGAGAAAAAATGTTGATGGCATCATCAAGTTCATATGAACTTAAAAGAATTGCTGGAAAAAAGAAAGTCAATGAATTAATGGATGGTCTTAAAATATTACTTTATATGATAAAGCTTTTTTTTAAGTAGATAATAAAAAAGTAAGTAGTTAATTACATTAAATAACAAAACAATTAATAGCACTTTTGTATGGTTCAAAAAGCCTACACTTATAGCAAAAATAATAGAATTATATAAAATTATCAAAAAGGAAGAGGCACTGTTGCAGTATTTCTTTAGAACTTTATTTTTATTTTGTTTTAGAAAATTAAATAATAATTGATGAAAATGCAAATTATCTGGTTTAAGAGGATCTTTTTTTGATAGTTTTTTTCTAATTATTGAGAATAAATTTTCAAAAGCTGGATACCATAACAAGAGAGCAATAAAATAAGGGGAAATAAAATAATTATAATTATTTAATTCTATTAAAAAAACTCCAAAAATAAAACCAACTAGATAAGATCCAGAATCTCCCAAATATAAATAATTCATAAGATTCAGTATTAACAAAAATGAAATAATGTGAAAAATTTCTTTTATATTATTATTATCTACTTCAATTTCTAGCTCATAAGATAAAAACAAAATAATTACTATAATCAAAAAAAAGTAACCAAGATTTAAACCATCTAAACCATCTATAAAATTTGAGCCATTTATTAAGACAAGTAAACAAAAAGTACTAAAAATTAACCCCATGTAATAATTTGAAAGAATTTCATTTAAGAAATTATTACGTAAATCATTTATTTGTAAGTCTGAAAAAAGTAGAAATAAAAATAAAATTACTGACTGTAATATCAATCTTAATTTTGGTGATTGTAATAAATTATTATCTGAAAAAATTCCAAGTAATAAAATTAAAAAAGAAAAAATGAATAAATTAAGATCATTTATTGAAATTGAGTATGAGTAATAAGAAAACATTATCACACCTCCCAATAAAGGAACAAATTCCTTTCCAGTCAATCTTTGATGTTTTTCATAAAATTTACTTCTCATATTTTTAAATAAAATTTTAAATAAAAAATAAATAATTATAAGTATCGAGTAAGAAATTAAGTTTTGTGTCATCTTTTTATTAAAAAATTTATAGATAAAACTAATACACACTTAATAGTTTTGATTAAGCCATAATTTTCATATTTATAGTAAACATTAAACGCATCTTTAAGTTTTTGAAAAGTTGAACTGGACAACGAGTCAGGTCTTCTCGTCCATTTTGTAAATGATTTTTTAAGACCTTTAAAGATTAATCCTTTTTTTGTGATACTCAACCATAGTACATAATCTTCTTTTGTTTTAAGCCTTGGAAAAAGAGAGGTTTTAATTAAAAGACTTTTACTAATAATAACTGTCGATAATCCAATATCGCAAGAATTTTTTAGATCTGGATAGCCTAAATCAAAAGCTAATCTTTTTTTTACAAAACTGTTCTTTAAATTAACAATATCATAAGAAGTATGGGTGACTAAAAAATTATTTTTTTTCATAAAATTAATTTGAAAAAATAATTTATTTCTTTTCCAAACATCGTCGCTATCTAAGAAAGCAATAAACTTACCCCTAGCGATTTTGATTCCCCTGTTCCTTGAATATCCGGCACCTAAATTTGTTTTATTCAATAAAAGCCTAACCCTTGAATATTTATTTTTTATTTCTTTTAAAAATATTAAATTTTTTTTGTTTCTTGGATTGTCATATATTAAAATTATTTCATAATTCCTAAAATTTTGATAAATTACAGAATTTATAGCTCGTTTTAAAAAAACGAGATTATCATAAAATGGTATAATTACACTTACTTCAGGATGCATTAAATTCCTTTATTAGTATTTTATTTTGTAAATTCCAATTTATATTTCTATTTAACTTTATCATCGAAGTTTTTTTTAAATCAAAATCATTCTTGTTTTCTAAAATTTGTTTTAAAATATTACTTATTTTTCTATAACTCATATTTTTTTCCTCTAAAATCCAACAACAATTTTTTTTTTTATAATAAATTGCATTTTCAAGTTGGTGATTATCCTTTGAGTCTGAAAGTGGAATTGCTAGAAAAGGAATATTTAAAATAAATATTTCCGCTAAAGTTGAAGCTCCTGCTCTTGTAATGCAGAAATTGCAACTTTTGATTAAGTCAGCAAAATTTCTATCATAATTAAATACTCGGTTAGTAATTTTATTTTTATTATAAAAGTTTCTCAAATAATTTACATTGTCAGATTTTGTTTGGTGTATAATTTTTGCACTAGATTTTTTTAATATTTTGCTAAAAACTATGTGCAAATATTTATCAAATATTTTGGCACCCTGACTTCCACCTATTACCATTATGGTGAATTTTGATTTATTTTTCTTTGACTTTTTATAAAATTTTTTTCTTACTATAGGTGAAAGACAAAAAATTTTGTTTGTAAATTTTTTTGGATATTTTTTTAAATTTTTAGAATGACAAAAGATTTTATGACAATATGGTAAAAAAAATCTATTAGATTTTCCAATTACATGGTTTGGCTCATATATATAGAGCCTTTTTTTTAAAATTATTCCTGCAATACAAATTGGGACTGGTGCATAACCTCCTGTTGAAATAATAATATCAATTTTTTTTTTCTTTATGTAATAAAAAGATTTAATAATTAAAACTAAGATACAAATCATTTTAAAAGGTATTAAAAAATAATTTCTAAAAACTCTAGGCGTTTCTATCACAAATAAATCATATTTTTTATAATCTATAAATTTTAATCCTCTTGAGTCGCTTGATATTGAAAGATTGAATCTTTTTTTCAGATGATCATGGATAACTAACGCTGGAGTCATATGGCCACCAGTGCCTCCTGTAGCTATTAATATTTTTTTTTTCAACTTATTCTAAAATTTTAATTTCTTTTTCTAATTTAATTCCAGTTTTTTTAAAAACTTCACTTGACACAAAATCCATTAGTTTGTTCATATCTTCAAAACTCGCTTGTCCTTTATTAACAAAGAAATTACAATGTTTTTCTGAAATATGTGCATCTCCAAAACTTTTATCCAAAGGAACAGACTCTTTTATTAACTCCCATACTTTTTTTTTTGTTTGTAAAACAGGATTCTTGAAAGTACTACCACTAGTTTTTATTTTAGAAGGCTGAGTTAGTTCTTTTTTTTTTTTAACATATTCGTATATTCTTTAATATCAGATGAATTACCTCTTTTTCCTTTAAAAGATGCACTCAAAAATATCAAATCCTCTGGCAAGTTGTTTTTTCTATACTCAAATTTGATATCTTTAGTAGGTATGGTGATAATATTACCTTTTGTGTCAATTGCTTGAACTGATATTAATATATCTTTAAATTCTCTTCCATAACAACCTGCATTCATTTTAATTCCGCCCCCAATAGTCCCTGGAATACATGATAAAAATTCAAATCCACTCAAATTATTACTGATTGCAAATTCTGACAAATTTTTATCTAAAACAGCACTTCCGGAAATAATGATATCATCTCCTAGGAGGGTTAAATTATTAAAATTTTTGCTTAATTTTATTACAACACCATCAAATAATTTGTCCTTTATAAGCGTATTTGAACCAGCTCCTAAAATAAAAATTTTTTTTTTATTATCAATTAACTTAAGAAAATTTGCCAAGTCTTTTAAATTATTCGCTTTGTAATAAACCTTTGTTTTTCCTCCGATATTAAACCAGTTTTTTTTTTTTAAATCATATTCATATTTAACCTCATCGCCAAAATTAGATAATAAATTTTTTAATTGATCTATGTTCATTTAATAATTTTTGAAATCTCTTTCATCCAGTTAGATATACTTCCTGCACCCATACCAATCACAATTTTCTTTCCATACATATTGTTTTTCAAGAATTTTACTAACTGATTAAAGTCATTAATAATAAATAATTTTACTTTTGAGTTTTTAATAATTTCCTTTGCAAATTCAAAGTAGCTAAAACCCAACTTTATTTTTTCTCCAGCTGTATAAATAGGACATAAAACTACTGTATCTGCTTTATTAAAAGCAAATGAAAATTCTCTTCTTAGGTCTTTAAGTCTAGAAATTCTATGCGGTTGAAAAATGCAAACCTTTTCAAATTGCTGGTAAACCTTGTTAACTCCATTTAACACCTCCATTATTTCTGTGGGGTGATGTGCATAATCATCATAAAAATCTATATTGTTAAAAGTAAATATTTTATTAAATCTTCTTTGTACGCCCTTAAAGTTGAGTAATCCTTTTTTTATATTTTGAATTGATATTCCAACCGAAAATGAAACAGCTGCAGCTGCTACTGAGTTTCTTACATTATGTATGCCAAGTAATGGTATTCTTACTTTTTTGATATCGATTTTTTTTATATTTGGAAGATTTACTATTAAATCAAATTCTGTAAATCTTTTATTTTGCTCAATATTTTTTATCAAAAAATTTGATTTTAGGTTTGTGCCATAAGTATAATAATTTTTACTTTTTAAACTTTTGATTAATTCATTATTAATTTTGTCGTCTATACATATAAATGATTTACCAAATGATGGAACCTTCTCAATAAATTCTTCAAAATACTTTTTTAGATCTTTCATGGAGTTATAAAAATCCATATGTTCTCTGTCTATATTCGTAATAATAGAATATGTGGGTGGTATGTGAACAAAACTTCCATCGGACTCATCCGCCTCAAGTATCGACCATTCACTTTTACCTAGCTTAGCTGTATTTTTTATAGAATTTATCACACCTCCATTAATGATTGTTGGATCAAGTTTAGTATTTTGAAAAATTGAGGCTACTAGCGATGTAGTTGTGGTTTTTCCATGAGATCCAACTACCACAATATTTTTCATTAATGAAACAATATGTGCTAACATTTTACCTCTTTTAATTATTGGTAAATTTTTTCTTTTTGCCTCTATTATCTCTGGATTATCTTTTTTGATGGCAGAAGATACAACAACTATTGTTGCGTTTTTTAAATTTTGTTTTTTTTGGCCTACAAAAATTTTGATTTTTTCTTTTTTTAATCTTTCAACATTTTTATTAAAACTTAAATCACTACCTTGAACTTTAAAACCTTTTCCCTTCATAATAAGAGAAAGACCACTCATTCCAATACCCCCTATTCCAATAAAGTGAATAATCTCGTTCTTAGCTAATTTAATTTCCATAAAATCAATAAATATTAATTAGATTTTTTTTTATTAATTCTTTTTTTAAAAATGAAATTTGATAGGTGAAATATGTTGTTTTCAGGGCGAGTAGGATCAATTTTCATTAACCCATTGTTAAATGGCATTATTTGGTAAACATCATACCCACTTAATAGTTTTGTAAATTGATATAAATTTTCTCCTGCAAATAGATAATGATAATTCATCTCAATTTGTATAAATTTTGGCTTATGTTTTTTAATAATTTTAGATGCACCCTGAAGAACTTTGAAATCATTTCCTTCAGTATCTATTTTTATAAAATCAATTTTTTTTTTAAATAATTTTTTATTTTTTTTTACAAAGTTGTCTAGTTTATCAACCTTAATCTTTTGTCTTTTAATTATTTTGTTTTTTAAGAAATTTAATCTCTTTAAATTAACAGCGATAGAGGATAATTGTGAGGTTGGACTTGTGTAATACATTTCTACTAAACCAGTTTTATTTGATAATCCAATATTAAAACACTTAAACTTTCCTTTATATTCTTTTTCAATTTTTTTAAGCTCTAAAAAGGTTTTTTTCATCGGTTCAAAAGCAATTACATCTATATTTTTTTCTAATAATTTTCTTGAAAAAGATCCAATATGAGCTCCTATATCTAAACAATTCCTAATATCATCTTTATAAATTTGATTTAAAGAATATTCTTCACCAGTTTTATTAAAATCTCCAAAATTTTTATAACCTGAAATTTTAAGAGAAAAATGCAAAATTAATTTTCTAAAATAAATTAAACTTTTATTTGAAAAAATTTTGAAAATAAAATTCATAAACTAACTTTATAAATATAAATATTAAATACTCATTAAAATTTTTTCTAAGCTTTTACATGAATCTTTTTTATTAAATCTTTTTAAAAAAGATTTAGATTTAGTCACCTTTTTTTTTAATTTAGTTGGATTTGTGAGAAATTTTTGTATTATTCTACTTAATCCTTTTGAGTCACCTGTGGTGAATAAATCTCCAAATTTTCCATTATTTAACAATTCTTTTGTCCCACCAAAACTATTAGAAGCTATAATTGGTATTTCAAAATTCATTGCCTCCACAACTGTGTTGGGAAGACCTTCAAAAATAGCAGTATGTATCAATAAGTCTGCGTTTAAATAAATTTTTCGAATATTTGTCTCATGACCATGTAATTTTACGTACTTTTTAAGATTATTGTCCTTAATATAGTAGATTAAACTATTTTTTAATTCACCATCTCCATAAATTCTTAAAATAAAATTTTTGTTTTCAATATTTTTTATTGCGTCTAATAAAGTAAAATAATCTTTTTGGTACGTCAATCTTCCAACAGCTATAATTGTAAAAAATTTTCTTCTTACAAATTTCTTTTTCATTACTATTTTATTGATAGAGCCTGAATATACAATGCCCGACTGTATTTTTAGTTCTTTAAGTTCTTTTACTGATGTCCTTGAATTAGCAAGAACTTTATCTGCTTTCGGATAAGTATATCTTATTAGAAATTTTACTATTTGATTTTTTAGATATGGCAAAAACTTATAAAATATATCCAGCTCCTTTAATGAAGTTCTCTCAAAAAGTATAATTTTCAAATGTTGAATATTTCTTAAGAAAATCACCGATAAAACATTCGAATAATGAATATTAGATATAAAAACATTTTTTTTATTAATTAAATCTTTTTGAAGAAAAATTTTTCTTATCAAAAAAAAACTAAAAAAAGTCTTAAAAAAAATAGTGTTAACAGTCAATCTGTAAGATTTTACATGTTTTGGTAACAATTTTTCGTAGTCTGATTTACCTATAAAGATCATATGTAAGTTGTACTTTCTATAATCTAAATTTTTTAAAAAATTAAAAATAGCATTACCTGCTCCACCAAAATTAAATTGTGAAATAAAAAAAAATAAGTTGATTTTCATTTTTTAAATAAAATTGAATTTAAAATTTTGTAATGATTAAATAAAGTAAATTCTTTAAGTTTTTTTTTAAAAAGTATTTTTTTCTTTAAAATTTCCTCTTCATTAGTATTTTGAATTTCTTTGAATTTCTTTACAAAACTATCTAGTGAATTTTTTTTATATAAAAAACCATTTTGATTATTGTTAAGAATCTCTTTTGGCCCATTGGGACAATCACTCGATAGTACGATTTTATTTGAGTATCCCGCTTCAATAAGCACAAAGCCAGGATCTTCCCATAAAGATGATAGTATAAACATCTCAGCTCTTTTTAAATATTTATATATATTCTGTTCGTGACCAATTAAAAAAACTTTGTTATCTAAATTTAATTTCTTAATTAAAATTTCTAATGTTTTTCTTTTTTCTCCTTCACCTAAAATAAGTAAACTAAAATTTGGATATTCATCCATAATTTTATTGAATGCTTTTATTAAAAATTCAAAGTTTTTTTGTTTAGTTAATCTTCCGATTGATATAATAGTCTTCTCTTTAAATAATTCTTTATTGCTTATATTATTATCAAGTTTTTTTTTTGTAATTTCATCAATATTTAATATTGGGTCTGGTAGGTACTTTATCTTATCAATATCAAATATCTCAAATTTATTGAGTAAATCCAAAGTTGAAAATGTTGGGGTTGTAATGAGATAAATTTTTTTTCCTACAATTTTCCAAAAAAAACTTCTTAAATAATTTAGTTTTGGATATCCAGATATTCTTAAAATAAATTTCGTCTCATAATTAAAAAATAAAAGTAACAAAAGTGGAATAAATGTCATTAAATGTATCATTAGATACTCTGGTTTCTCTTTCTTGAGCATTTTATGTAATTTAAAAATTGAAAAGAAAAAAACAACAATATAAGAAAACCTACTTTTTAAAAATCCATACTTTGGCAAATACTTCGATAATTTAAAATTTAATAAGTCAATTATTTTTATATTATTATTTATTAAATCTTTTTTTTGTAAATCCCATTCCCCAATTATATCTAATAAATATGGACTAATTTTTTCTTTTGAAAATTTTGTTACAGATTTGATCGAATTTATTACTGCTTTTTCAGTGGCTATTTTTGAGATAAAAGGAGACCAATAATACAATTTCATTTATTTATATATTTAGATTATAATTTTTATCTTATCTAATAGAAAATAATGAAAAAAAAAAAGAAACTTTTAAGCATAGTAACAGTAGTGAAAAATGATGTTCATAATATTGAAAAAACTGTTAAATCTGTAGTTTCTCAAAAAAATAAAGATATTGAGTACATTATCATAGATGGAAAATCTACAGATGGCACGTCTCAAATAATTAAAAAATATAAAAAAAAAATTGATAAAATTATTATTCAAAAAGATTCTGGTATATATCATGCAATGAATAAGGGTATCAAATTTTCAAATAGCAAATATATAGGATTTTGTAATTCTGGTGATATAATTACAAAAAACGGCATTAAGATTTTAATTAATAATTTACTTGAAGATATAGATGTTTTATTTGCAACGGTAAAAAGACATTATTTGGGAAAAACTATAATTAAAAGTGGATTCAATTTAGATAGATTAAGTTATAATTTTGACTTTGCAACTTCACACTCCACTGGTTTTTACATCAAAAAAAAATTTCATAAAATTTTTGGAAAATACGATACAAAATTTAAATGTTCTTCAGATTATGATTTTTATTATAGATTATTAAAAAATAAGAATCTTAATATAAAAAGTACCCCAAAGAACAAAGTTATTGGAATAGTTCAAAAGGGAGGTTTTTCCTCAACCCTTTCTCATCTGGATCATTTAAACGAAGAGATGAAAATAAGATTGAAAAATAAACAAAATTTAATCTTGTTAATATTAATATACACTAATTCTTTGATAAAAATCTTTTTCAAGAAATTCTTATAAAATTGAATAAATTATAAATTTAAAGAGTTTTAATTTTTTGTTTAAATTCTTTGAATGTATTTGCAAACCTATCTCGCTTAGAAATAATTGGTTTTTTTGAAAACCATTTAATATTTAATTCCTTGTCGTTATATAAAATCCCATTTTCAGAATTAATATCTCTATAATTATCTAAATGATATAATACTATACATTCTTTAGACAAACATTCATAGCCGTGAGCATAATTACATGGTACTGCCAAAATATCACCCTCTTGCAAAATGTATTTAGAAATTCTACCAAATTTTTTTGATTTAAAATTCAAATTAACTACAACATCTAAAATTTTTCCTTTAACAACGTGTATAATTTTTGTTTGTTTTTTTTTAGTTTGAAAATGTAAACCTCTAATCACATTTTTTCTTGAATGAGCGATAGCTGAAAATATCATCCGAGTTTTTAAATTTTTTAACAAATAAATTTCCTGAAAAAAACCTCTCTTATCAAAATATTTTTTCTTTTTAATTAAAATAGGCGCTTTAATCATTTTAAATTTTTACTTATTTTTACAAATTTTTTTTTCATAATTTCCTTAAATTTGTTAATATTTAACGAACTATCAATTGGAAATTCAGATTTTTTAGATATCTTAATTCCTTTGATATTGGGATTATTTTTTTTTGCAAATTTGTAAATAGATTGTCTTTTACCACCAATATTTAAAATACCATTTTGATTTAACAAATAAGGAAGAGTGCGCGCAAAATCTTTATTAAATATTAGAGATGAATAAGCATTGGTAATAGCTTTTTTGTATGAAAATGGATAATCTGTAATAGACAATCTTAATATTAATGAATTTTTGAGCATTTGAACAGCACATTCCCCTCCCAATTTAGACCACCCATAATTATTAATTGGTAACAAAGCATTAGTTTCTTTATAATTCCCTTTTCTACACGGATAAACATAATTAGTAGAAAAATAAATCAATTTAATATTTAATTTTTTACACGCTCTTGCAACATTAGCAGTTCCAATTATGTTGGTTTGAATACTTAAATCTATTTTTTTCTTGTGGATAGACATAGGCCTTGACAAGGCAGCTATATGAATAAATATTTTTATTCTATTTTTTTTTAAAACTTTTAATAAATTTTTATAATTGGTAATATCCAATTTTTTTTTGCTTAAATAAAGTATATTTGGGCCATTAAAATATTTTTTCAAAAAAACACAAAACCTACTGTCTCCGCCACTTATTAGAATTCTTTTTTTTGTCATTTGTATTTTTTACTTAGAAACAATATATAGATTATTATAAATTACTCAAAAGTTAACATAATTATTGAAGGTTTAATAATATCATTTATAAAACAAATATTTTGATGATTAGCATTTCTGAAGAATTTACTAAAAATAAAAATGAATTTTTAAAAACAATATTTCTCATATCTATTCCGTTAATTTTCTTATCAGGATCATTGGTTATAAATGTATCTGTCGTGTTAATTGACTTATTTTTTCTTTATACATTATATATTAAAAAAGATTCCCAATTTTTAAATAATAAATATTTTTATTCTCTAATAATATTTTGGTTATACTTAATTTTTAACCTTTTTTTTAGCATCAATGTTGATGAGTCTTTGCCAAGATCAATAGGCTTTATAAGATTTGTATTATTTGCATTTGCTATAAACTATTTTTTCAATAAAAAAACTGAAGAGATCAAAAAGTATATATTATTTTTTTGGGGAGTTATATTCCTATTAATATCAGTAGATCTTATTTTTGAGTTTGTTTTTGGATTTAATACATTCGGATTTAAGTCACCATATGAAGGTCGACTTGGAGGTGTTATGGGTGAAGAATTAAAAATTGGGCACTTTTACTCTGCTTTTGCACTTTTAACCTTATACATTAGTTATGAAATTTTTAAAAAAAATAATACTAGAGACATAATTTTCTATTTTTTAGCTATCTTATTTTTATTTATATCATTGATTATTGGAGAGAGATCAAATTTTGTTAAAACTTTTTTAATGATATCTTTATTTATTTTTTTGATAGATAGAAAAAATTTTTTAAAAAAAATTTTTTCTATAATTATTTTTTTAATTGCTTTATTTATACTCATATTTAATAATCCAAAATTTACTGATAGAATGTGGGGAAAATTTATATCACCTATGTTTAAAAACCCAATTGAGTTGATTTCTAAATCAAAATATGGATCTCACTACAAAGTTGCTTTACAAGTATTAGATAACAATAAATTTTTTGGAGTTGGACTTAAAAATTATAGAGAAGAAGTTAGAGATAAAAAATATGACAGAGATGCTTCAATACATCCTCATCAAGTACATTTTGAAATTTTATCTGAATTAGGTTTAATAGGTTATATTTTATTTATATCAGTTTTCTTTTTTATATTATTTAAATCTATAAAA
>MDTG01110327.1_pt1 | contig 13134 bp, 20 predicted proteins | sample 811421 | NCBI WGS metagenome assembly MDTG01 (sample SAMN05326645, study PRJNA326480) | marine metagenome | isolation source: seawater | place: Pacific Ocean: South East | collected 2011
ACGATTTCGGACATGTTTTTCGCCGAACCGATGCCGCTCTTATGGTGTTTGGCCTGAAGAAGGTGAGCTATTGTCAAATCTGGTGTACGGAGCTGAAGTCAAGCGGCGACCTGGTCGTTTCGTTTCACCTCTTCTCCATTGACGAACGCAACGCCGTCAACGACCTTGGCGAGGTACGCCAAGCCGCGTAGCTTGCGCCAATTCTTGTCGGCATATTCGCCGAGTTTGAAGATCATGTGGAGCATACTGTCTCGGGTCACGCAGCCCTTGGCGCGAGCCGTGCGATGCCGAATCGTGGCAAACGTCGATTCGATCGTTCGTCGTTCGCAGAGGCTGCCAATGTGTCGCCGGGAAATCGTAGGACGTCATCAGCACCTCGCGATCTTTCACCAAGGTCATCACCGCCTTGGGATACTTGGGCTCATAGGTGTCGATAAACGCATCAAATGCCGCCTCGGCGTCTTCCCGTGTCGGAGCCTGCCAGATGTCATGCAGGGCCCGTTTGGCCTTCGGCTGCACGGCCTTGGGCAGCGCGTTGAGCACGTTGCCGGTCTTGTGCATCCAGCAGCGCTGCTGACGCGTTTCCGAGAAAACCTCATCCAGCCTGCCTGCCGGCAGGCGGGCCGCTATAGATCCCATCAGCCCAGAGATAGACCCAGCGGTCTTGGTCCCAGAGGCGCTGCCCTGCCTGCCGTCAGGCAGGCGCTGCTCCAGTCGCGAGACGGTACTCGACGCTAAACCCTTGGCTTCCGGGCCCACCAGCGCTTCCAGTGCGGTTTGCATCTCGCTCGTCGAGATCCCTTTCAGGTACAACCACGGCAGGGCCGCCTCCAGACTGCCGGTCTTCCGCACATAGGGCGGTACCAGGGCCGAGCCCGGCTACCGGCAGGCAGGGGGAATACGATCGGCTCGCCACCACGCCCGCGCACCTTTCGCACTTTCACCGCCACCGGTCCAATGCCTATCTGGATCTCGCGTTCTGGCTGGAAACCGTTGCGGACCAACAAGGCACGCCCCGCTTCGTCCCGACAACCTGTGAATGCCTCCAGCAACTCGGCCAGCTCTGCTTCCAGGGCTTGCGCGATCAGTGTCCTGGCGCCGTCGCGCAGTAGCTCGGTCAGCGCATCGCGGCCGGCCTCCGGATTGCGGCAGTCCGCCGAAATCGATAGTCTGGCCCGCAACATTGCCCCACTGGGCGGCTCCCAAGGCCCAGGGCGCGCCCTTGGCACACGGATGGACGCTGCCGTGGAACCTGTTTGCAGCCCCGGAACACAGCGTGCCGCAGCCGCGGCACGCCGCTCATGCGCCGTCAGCGGAAGACAGCGGTGTGGCCGTAAGGCTACCGATCCCGGTTCCCTGACCACCGGCCAGCATATCCACGGGGCTGCGCACCGCCGCCCCACCGCGCCGAAGCACATGGGTGTAGCTCTGGGTGGTCTTCATGTCGCTGTGCCCCATCAGCTTCTGCACGGTCCGGATGTCGTAACCGGCCACCAGCAGGTGGGTGGCAAAGCAGTGGCGCAGCGTATGGGGCGTCGCAGGCTCGCGGAGGCCGGCGGCCCGCACCGCCTGCTTGAATGCCCGCTGGATTCGGGACGGGTCGATATGGTGCCGCTTCACCCGGCCCGAAACGGGGTCGACCGAACGGCTGGCGGACGGCAAGAGATACCACCAGCCCGGTTCCGTGCCCGCGTTCGGGTGCTTACGCGCGAGCGCTCGAGGCAACGAGACCTCGCCATAGCCGTCGGCAAGATCGGCTTCCCGGACCCTCCGCGCCTCCTCGATCTGCTGGCGCACACTGCCCGCCAGCGATTCGGGGAAGGGTACGAAACGGTCCTTGGCCCCTTCCCGCTGCGGACCACCACCTGCCGGTAGCCGAAGTCCAGGTCCTGTACCCGCAACCGCAAGCACTCGGTAAGCCGCACACCCGCCCCGTACATCAGGCTCGCCATCAGCCAGTAGCGCCCGCTCAGGCGGGCGAGGACGCCCGCGACCTCGTCCCGGGTCAGCACCACCGGTACCCGGGCCGGTCTCTTGGCCTGTACGACGTCGTCGATCCACTCGATCTCGGCCTCAAGCACCTGCTTGTAAAGAAAGAGGAGCGCGCTGAGCGCCTGGTTCTGGGTGGAAGCGGCGACGTTCCGGACGGTCGCCAAGTGGGTGAGAAATGCGCTGACCTCTGTTTCACCCATCTGGGCCGGGTGCCGCTTGCCATGGAACAGGATGAACCGCTTGATCCAGCCCAGATAGGCATCCTCGGTGCGGAGGCTGTAGTGCCGCACCCGGATCGCGTGGCGCACCTCCTCCAGAAATGGGGAGGCGCTTTGTCGATGGCCCATGTGACGAATCCTCCCGGGCGGGATTACACTGCTTGCAACAACATCATCCGAGCCGGACTTCGTGGGCAACAGTGATCATCGCCAGGGCGCCGGCCCAGGCTGCGACCCGCGCCCAAACAGGTTTGCCCACTGCCGGCGCCTTTGCTTTCGCACTGGAGAAGGACGGATTTCTGCGGCCATGCGGGCTATATGGAAATGTTCCAGAATTGCGCGGCGGCCGGCTTGTATGGTGGCCCATGGAAGAGCGGCAATGGAGTGTGTACGTGATTGTTTATGAACACTTTTTGGTAGAAGGGTTACCCGATCCGGCATACACTCACCCGGCAAGGGGCGTGCGGGATATGCAGAGAGCTTCCGTGTTAAAACACGGAATATTTCCAGATACTCAATGTTGAACTAAACCGCTTCGCGGTGGCTCTCCTTCGATAGTCTTCGGTTGGTTATTTCTCGTCGACACTCCTGTCTGTGGCCCGTGTGGGTCGTAGATGAGAGGAGAGACGACGATGACACCCTTACGCCAACAGATGATCCGGGCCATGCGCCAGCGTGGCTTTTCGGTACGCACGCATCAGAGTTACCTGGCTGCGGTGAGCGCATTGGCCCGTTACCACGGGCGCTCGCCGGCGGATCTCGATGTCGGGCAGTTGCAGGCCTACTTCAATTACCTGGCACAGGAGCGGGGGCTGTCGAGCGCCAGTTGCCGGCTTCATCTCAATGCGGTGCGCTTTTTGTACTTGCGGGTGTTGGAGCGGGCGTCGTTTGACGTGGCGTTTGTCGTACCCAAGCGTGCCCAGCGCATCCCGGAGTTGCTCACCCGTGAGGAGGTGGGGCGCATCCTGGGCGCGTGCGCCAACCCCAAGCACCGGATGCTGCTCGAGACCTGCTACGGTTGCGGGCTGCGGGTCAGCGAGCTGGTGCGCCTGCGGGTGCGCGATATCGATGGTGAGCGCGGGTGGGTGCGTATCGAGCAGGGCAAGGGCGCAAAAGACCGCCTGGTGAGTCTGTCGCCCGTGCTGCTGGCGAGGCTTCGCCGTTACTGGTCGCTGTGTCGCCCGGCGCACTGGTTGTTTCCCACCGCCCGTGATCCGCGCGAGCATCTGAGCATCTCCAGTGCGCAGCGGGTGTTCAGCCGTGCCAAGGCGCATGGCGGGGTGGAGAAAGTGGGCGGTATCCACAGCCTGCGCCACGCCTACGCCACCCATCAGCTGGAGAACGGTGCACCAGCTCCAGCGCCTGCTCGGCCACGGCAACCTGCAATCGACGATGCGCTACGTGCACTGGGTGCCGGAGGGCCAGCGCGCTCGCGCCGATGCGCTTGACCTGATCGCGGATCTGGAGGTGCGTCATGGCTGAGCAGGCCACCGTGCAGCAGGCCCTTGCGCGCTTTCTGGATGCATCCGGGCTCGATGGTCAGCGCCGCAAGGTCTGCGCCCATCTGCAAGCCTGCCGGACCGAGGCCATGGGCGGGATGCGGCTACAGTGTGCTCAGTGCCACGACGAGAGAATCGTCTACCACGGCTGCCGCGATCGGCACTGCCCGCAGTGTCAGGGACGGGCCACCCGTCAGTGGGCCGAGCGCCAGCGGGGCCAGATCCTGGCGGTGCCCTATTACCACCTGGTCTTCACCCTGCCGCACGAGCTCAACGGCTGGGTGGCGCTGCATCCGCGGCTGATCTATCGGCTGCTCTTTGAGGCGGTTTGGGCCACGCTCAAGGCCTTTGGCGAAGACCCCAGGCGCCTGGGCGGGGAGCTTGGCATGAGTGCGGTGCTGCACACCTGGGGCCAGAACATGAGCCGCCATGTGCACCTGCATTGCCTGGTGCCCGGCGGGGCGCTGCGCGACGACGGGCAGTGGCAGGCGAGCCGTGGCAACTACCTGTTTCCGGTGCGGGCGCTGTCGCGCCGCTTTCGGGGACGGATGGTGGCCGGGCTGCGCCAGGCGGCCAGCCGGGGCGAGCTTGGGCGCGTCATGCGCGAGGGCGAGATCGACGCCCTGCTTGAGCGCTTGATGGCGCACGAGTGGGTGGTCTACACCAAGCACTGCCTCCAGCACACCGCCACTGTCGTCGACTACCTGGCGCGCTATACGCATCGCATCGCCATCACCAACGCGCGCATCCTCGCGGTTGATAACCGGCAGGTCACCCTGCGCTACAAGGACTACCGCGACGGCGAACGACACAAGATCCTGTGCCTGGAAGGCGAGGAGTTCGTGCGCCGTTTCCTGATGCACGTGCTGCCCAAGGGTCTGATGCGCATCCGCCACTTCGGCTTTCTCGCCAACCGTGGCCGGCGCGACAAGCTTGAGCGCATCCGTCGGGCATTGACCATGCCGCCTCCGAAGGCAATGGCGCAGAGCGAAACGCCGGAGCACGGCCAAGACGGATATCTCTGCGCGAAGTGTCGACAGGGCCGCCTGCACGTGATCGCGCAACTCGCCCCGCGGCGCCAGCCCTGGCGGCCACCAGAGGCACCATCATGAGCAAACCCTGAAGCACACGGTTCAAGGCAGTCACGATCGACAGCCCCGGGAGGGGCTGCGGTGGCGTGCGCCCTGACGCTGGATCTTGCACCAAAATGGCGCCAGAATAGCCATAACTCACACGCCACAGGGAGCGAAAGTATGGCTGATGAGACCCCGCCGGACATCACTTCCGCCCGCGCCGGTGCCCAGCGCACCACGCCGCGGCCACTGCACGCAATACATTTCCCTATAGATCGTTCCGTGCCAGTCTGACGGGCGGCTTAGTCCAACAGACATTTATCCACCATGCTGCGCACGGCGGATAAATGCTTATAAGTTAGCCCAAGAGATGAGCACCATATGAGCAACGAACAGTACATGTGGCCTCCCAAACCTTTGCTTTCTTTTTATACAGGCAGAGGAAAGCTCCTGTTCCAGAGCAAGGATCGCCGCCTCGATCTCTCGGACTCGTTGATGCTTCATTGGCGCCCTGTTTCGAGAACAGTCACTTTTGGCCTGCGATCCGAAAGCACTCGATGGCGCACCTGGAATGAGGACGCTATTTCGAAGATGGAGTGGCTAATTCGGTACGATCTCAATTTTGATGCGTACACGGTCACCATCAAGCGGTTAACGAAGCCAGGGTTGCTAGCATCGAAAGAATTTCGCTGGAAACTCGTAATTCGCCCAATGGGCTGGTACATGAAGAGGAAGTCGAATGGTTAAGAAAAGCACTCGTAGCCAGAATCCTACGCGCTTTCGAAAGGCACGCTCAGATGCCACTATCGAATCCATTCAGCGCACATTAGAAAACAAATTCGGCCTGCCATCTGGAAGCGTGAAATTGGTCTATCCAAGCGGACGTAAGGCTAGAGCGGATGCCACCGTGGCCTCGCTTGTCGCCCACTGGGAACGAAAGGGCTAACAACGCCATCAACGCGGACAGCCAAAAGCGCCGCTTCTTCGTAGCGTCACTTTTGGCTGCCGGTTATGGCGAACGTTAAACAGGGAGTGGGATGAAAAAGCTACGTCATTTTCTATCCATCGCATTCGGGTTTGCTGCTCTCGCTGGATTGGCGTGGTTGGTCTGGAATGTTGTCAGGTGGGTAACGTCTCTCGACCCGTCATATTCAGGTCCTACGATCACCGCAATTGTAGGCTTTATCGGTCTTATCTACGCACAGTGGCATTCTAAGTCGCGTGAGATTCAGCAGAGCCACCGCCCACAGAAAATCGAGGTCTACAACGGTTTCTTCGAAATTCTTGAAAGGTTTCTAAAAAACCCGGATGAGCAGAAAGTATTGGAAGAAGGCGGTGAGGAAGATTTGCCAGAAGACCTGCGTGATCAGTTCTGGCAGTTGAATAAAGGCCTAATCGTTTGGGGATCCCCCGCAGTTATAAAGTCTTGGCTGCACTTCCGAAAAGTAACAACCTCTGGCGGGAACACGTTGTTAGCAATGGATAACGTATTGAAGGCCATAAGAAAAGACCTCGGCAATAGCAATTTCGGCCTTCAGGTTGGGGACTCAGTAAAGGTCTTCTTACGAGACCCAAGCGAAGTCGACACAATGAGCAAAGCCGATAAAAATGTTTAACAATCGGCTGCACAGCGACCGATTTTCCGCCACTTCGTGGCTCCAAATCGGCGCGTGAGCCGAGCGTTATACCTCATGAAACTTGACACTCAAGTAGTCGGGAATATCGGGCTTTACTATGTTTGCTACCATCTCTCGCGGATGGGTTGGAACGTTATGCCCACCGCGAGAAACGCCAGAGGTATCGACGTCGTAGCATACGACAGGACTGGCGAACATTTTGTTGGGGTTCAGGTAAAAGCGTTGAGTCGCCGGTACCCGGTCCCGCTAGGCACATCGCTTGATAAAATCATGGGGGATTTTTGGGTGATTGTTAATGGCTTAGCTGGGGAGCCTGCCGCATTCGTAATGCGCCCTGAAGAAGTGCGATCTCTTGCTCACCGAGGTGAGAAGGACGGTAGAGTATCTTACTGGCTCCAACCGAGGTCGTATGATTCAGAAGAGTATAAAGAGGCGTGGTCCCGGATCGGGTTCGGTCATGAAGAGGTATAACAAGGGCGATCGAGTCCGACGCTTGACCGCTCCCGCCCTGCGCTGCCGCTCCGGTTGGTCGCCGTCAAGCGCGGCTCATGCCTGCCGTTAGCCATCAATGGGCACGTCAATGCGAAAGTCGAAGCCGATAAAATTTGACCTTCTTGCCAACGCAAAAGATTCGCTCCGACAGGCGGTCGAGCTCATGGCATGGAAAGAGGTGGGAGACGACCACGGTAGGTTGAAACATGCAATAGGGCACGCAGCTCATGCTGTCGAGCTACTGCTGAAAGAGCGACTACGAAGGACCAACGACGCATTGATCTGGGAGAATGTAGACAAGTATCCCAGCCTAGAGGCGCGGACTGTTACCGTGGATACATCAGTATCTCGCCTCAAGAAAATCGCGAAAATCACCATCACTGACCAAGATTTCGACCAGCTTCGGTCTCTTCGAAGAACCAGGAATGCAATTGAGCATTACGAATGGGAAACCACGGAGCGTGAAGCGCGCCTTATTATTGGCAACGCATTGAGTTTTGCCTTTTCCTTCGCGCAGGATCATCTAGAAATTGATCTATCCACAGACTTTAGGTCAGACGATACATGGCGCGTATTGATAGATGACTTGAGAGAGTTCGCTGATGCTCACGGGCGTCGTATTGAGGCAAAAATGCAAGAGTCGGGTACTCTTGCAACCTATTGCGAAGAATGTGAGACGTCAACTGTACCAATCTTCGGCGGCAGCTGTGAACTCTGCGGGCATTGGCAGGAGGAAGATAATGGCTAACAAAGCGCTTGTTCGGACGCAAACTACGCTGCTCTTCGTTTGCGCCGCACAGCTTTCACGTTATGTGCTAAAAACGTGACAAAGAGTTTGATATCAACTAAGGGAAAAAACATGAACAAATATATTCTTATCGTCCTATCAGCGTTAGTTTTTTCAGCCGGACCTGCATTAGCAAAGCTTTGCCCTGATGGTTCATACGTCAGTGGTAACACTTGTAAACTTTGTCCTGATGGTTCATATGTAGGTGGAGGCCGCTGCAAACTTGCACCAGATGGCTCATATGTTGGCGGGGAAAAAGCAAAATTGAACCCGGATGGGTCATACACTGGAGGCAGAAAATCAAAACTATGCCCAGATGGAAGCTATGTGTCTGGAACAAGGTGCAAATTGCAACCAGATGGCACATATACTGGCAAAAAAAAATAGCACATAACGAATAAGGTTAGATCGTGTGAGCGAAGCGAGCCACGATCTGAACCGTTTGTTGGACAAGCCCGGCTTGGGTGAGGGTCCTGCTGGTTATGAAAATAGCTTTCTGAGTTTTACCGGCGCGCAGCGGCTGTAGGACCGTGTTTTTCTTTGGCGCTGGTGGCAGTGATGACGTTTCGGCCCTGGGTGAGGTGGAGAGGACGTTTTGGATCGATTTCATCCTGCGCCAGGCCAAACGCGTCCCTCGGCTTGCTGGTGCCGAAGGCCGGAACTGGCAGGCGGCGGAGTTCACATCGGCACGGCTCCGGCGGTTACATCGGTTGGTCGGTCACTCCCTGGGGGTGTGGGCCTGATCCGCGTTCGCAGGATCCGCATCGCGCCGCCGCAGTCGAGACAGGCGAGCGCCGGACGCGGGCGGATCGCGGCGGCGGCGCGCCCGGGGTTGATCCGGAACAGGAGGTGCAGCAGTTGGATCAGCCGCTTGCTGTTGGGGTGGAGGAAGCCGAAGTTGCGCGCGCGGCGCAGCCCCTTGGGCAGGACATGGCGCAGCAGCAGGTGCAGGAAGTCGGCGCCCGGGAGCGTTCGGGTCTGCCTGCGGCGGGTGCGGCTGTTTTGGAAGCGGAAGGTCACCTGGCCGTTGTGGCAGGCGAGGATGTTCTGCTCCCGGATCACGCCAGAGATAGCGGCCGAGGTAGACCAGGGCCTTCTCGCCGGAGCCGACATGCTGGCAATCGACCACCCACTTTTCGGGATGAGACGCGGGCAAGGCGAGCCCGGCCTGGGCGAGAGCCTCGAGCATCCTGGCCCGGATTCTCCGCTCCAGCGTTCGGCGGATCTTGGGGGTGAGCTCCGGGTGGCGGCGCATCAGTTCCTCGAAGATCGCCACCGAGCGCAATCCCGGCGCGTTCTGGAGCATCGGTACCACTTCCTCATCGAAGATCCCGGCCAGTGGGTCCGGGCGCCGCCGGCTCCGAAGGGGCTGAGTCTGGGAGGGCAATCGCGGGTCCGCCTCGAGGCGGTACGCCGTCGCCGGGCTGAAGCCGGCCTTGGCGGCCGCAGCGGCGGGGGGGTCGGTTCGTCGAACTTTCATGTAAAGCCTCACTTGGTGATCGGTTATGTGTCGCCCCGGCACCGGGTATTCCTTCTTTGGTCAGAAGAAACACCTTAGCCTAATCGGCCGCGATCACCCGGCGGGCCGCCCTCGGGCGGTCCCGCCACCTCTAAGGCTTGGGCTTTCTCATCTAGATTGTGTGTGCCGTAGCAGTCCATCACGGTCGACAAAGATGATCGCGGTGGGCGAGAAGCTGCGGAAGCGATGGAGGATTCAGACCCTCCGGAGTCTGCCTACAGGGGCCGGCTTCAAACCGCCCCGTGCGGCATTGGCTGAAGACCGTTGTCGTGAGCGTCGGGGGAAAAGTCGGGTCCATGTGGCCCGGCAGGTACGGATCGAGAAGACGAGTACAAGCGAACCATCGTGAAGGTGTCGAGAGTGATTACCAGACATCAAAACCGGGGGCCACAATCACTCCCGGGACAAGCCCATCGGCAACCTGTTTACTGGGTGGGCGGTGTCCGGCATAGAGATGGCGTGAGCTCGATCCAGGCGCTTCCGCGGAACTGCGGGAACCCGCGTGTCGATGTTAAGGGAGACGGCCAAGCGAAGAAAAGCAAGGCCTCGAGTACCGATGCGGCACGCGGGGACGGACCGGCTCGTAGTAGTGAGGATGCCGCTGTAATCGCGGCGGAGCAAAGGGGCCGGGTCGTTCCAGTCGAAGCGCACGTCAACTTCCCTCGGGGAGGATGAGCGCGTGACCGAGACGAAACCGTTTGTCATTCCGAAGGCGCTGGTATGGGAAGCATGGCAGCGCGTGAAGGCCAATAAAGGAGCGGCAGGGGTCGATGGTCAGAGCATCGCGAAGTTCGAGGCTGACCTGAAGAAGAATCTCTACCGGATCTGGAATCGGATGTCGTCGGGGAGCTATTTCCCTCCGGCGGTCAAGGCTGTGCCGATTCCGAAGAAGTCCGGCGGAGAGCGGGTGCTCGGCGTGCCGACGGTCGGCGACAGGATCGCCCAGACCGCCGTCACGCTCGTGCTGGAGCCGTTGCTGGAGCCCGTCTTTCACGACGACTCCTACGGTTACCGGCCCGGGAAGTCGGCGCACGACGCGCTCGCAGTGACGCGCAAGCGTTGCTGGGAGCGCGACTGGGTGCTGGAGTACGACATCCGCGGTCTCTTCGACAACATAGACCACGGCCTTCTCCTGAAAGCACTTCGTCGTCACTGCGACGAGCGATGGGTGCTCCTGCTGGTGGAGCGCTGGCTGACGGCACCGATGCAACGTCAGGATGGGTCGCTGGATCGGAGAACCGTGGGCACACCACAGGGTGGCCCTTTGTCTCCTGTCCTGGCTAACCTGTTCCTGCACTACGCACTGGACCGCTGGCTGGCGACTCACCATCCGGACGTGCCCTTCTGTCGCTATGCCGACGACGGTGCGCCACGAAGGCGCACTGGAGGGCGTAAGCCCTCCGTGCAGCCATGCTGCACAAGAGATGAGGGAAGGCCCCTCGAAGCCGCCGTGCAGGCGGAGGCTTCAAACCACCCACTGCTGCTGCATTCAAGAGATGTGGTAGTGAGCGAGCTGGGAAAAGGCAGGGCTGGACCCTGTCAGGTAAGGACCGTGGAGTCGAACGCAAGTGAACCGCTGATGACGTGTCGAAAGCGTAGGAATGGCGTCAAAACCGGAGGGGAGTCGTTACTCCGGGATAAGTCTGGGAGGCACCTGTCTACTGCCCAGATGGCGTCCGGCATGAAGGCGGCGAGAACGCGGTCCAGGCTCTTGTGTGGAACGTGGGAACCTGTCACCCCGATGCCAAGGGAGCGACGCAAGGGGCAGCCCCCCGAGTGTCTGAGTACCGATGCGGGGTACAGGGACGGAGCAACTCGTAGTAGTGGGGAAGGCCCTGTAAAGGGGCTGGAGCGAAGGGGTTGCCCTATCCGGCTTGGGACGAGGGAGCAACTGGCAACAGGAGGACTTTCTTGAACCAGGCGAAGCCATTTTCCATCACCAAACGTCAGGTGTGGGAGGCCTATAAACGAGTCAAGGCCAACCGGGGCGGTGCCGGGGTGGATGGACAGACGCTGCTGGAGTTTGAAGAGGACCTGGAAAATAACCTCTACAAACTGTGGAACCGGCTGTCCTCTGGTAGTTACCAGCCCCCACCGGTCAAGCGCGTGGAGATCCCGAAGGCGGATGGAGGCATCCGTCCGCTGGGAATTCCGACGGTCGCTGATCGGATCGCCCAGATGGTGGTCAAGCAGGTACTGGAACCGGCACTGGAGAAGCAGTTCCACCCGGACTCCTACGGCTACCGGCCGGGGAAATCGGCCCACCAGGCGATCGGGCGGGCACGCAAGCGTTGCTGGGACAACGACTGGGTCGTTGATCTGGACATCAAGGGGTTCTTCGACAATCTCGACCAGACCCTTTTGATGCGCGCGGTGCGCCACCACACCCAGGACAACTGGGTGGTGCTCTACATCGAACGGTGGCTGAAGGCCCCGGTGCAACTGCCGGACGGGACGCGGCAGGAGCGAACGAAGGGCACCCCGCAAGGGGGCGTCATCAGCCCGCTACTGGCCAACCTGTACCTGCACTACGCCTTCGACCTGTGGATGCAGAGGAGTTACCCGAGCATTCGATTCGAGCGGTATGCCGACGATGCGGTCTGCCACTGCCGCACGCAGGCGGAGGCGGAACATCTGAAGGAAGCGCTCAAGCGCCGATTTGCTGAATGTGGGCTGGAACTCCACCCGGAGAAGACCCGTGTCATTTACTGCAAAGACGATGACCGGCGGGAAGACTACCCGGACATCAGCTTCGACTTTCTGGGGTATGGTTTTCGTCCCCGGCGGTCGAAGAATCGATGGGGTAAGTTCTTTATCAACTTCAGCCCGGCGGTCAGCAACAAGGCGGCCAAAGCGATCCGTCAGGAGGTCCGAAGCTGGAACCTGCCCGTGCGCAGCGACAAGGCACTGGATGACCTGGCGCGGATGTTCAATGCGAAGATACGTGGCTGGGTCAACTACTACGGTGCTTACTACAAGTCGGCACTGTACCGAACCCTCAGGCACATCGACCGCAAACTCGTGCTGTGGGCTACCCGCAAGTTCAAACGGCTGCGGGGCCACAAACGGCGGGCGGACCATTGGCTGCAGCGCATCGCGCGGCGGCACACTTGGCTGTTCGCTCACTGGCGCTTGCTCCATGGGCAGGCTGGATAGGAAGAGCCGGATGAGCGGAGACGTTCACGTCCGGTTCCGTGAGCACCTCGGGGGGTGGTTCCCCGGGGTGACTCGACGTATCCTGCACTGCGAAAGCGGGGCCGAAGCGGTCCGGATGCGCGAGCATCTGGACGCGAGGCTTCGAGCAGTGCGACTGGAGCTGCACCCGGACAAGACCCGGGTGGTCTACTGCAAGGACAGCAGGCGTACGGGAACTCATAAGAACGTGCAGTTCGACTTTCTGGGCTACACGTTCCGGCCGCGTGAGATCGTCGCCGCCGGAGGCAGGCTCTCCACTGGGTTCACCCCGGCGGTCAGCCGTTCGGCGATGACGGCAATGCGCCAGACGCTTCGTCGATGGCATCTTCACCATCGAAGCGAGCTGTCGATCGAGGAGCAGGCGCGGATCATGGCGCCCCGCATCCGTGGATGGATGGGGTACTACTGTCGCTTCCGCGGTTCCGAGTTCCAACCTGTCGCGAACCATCTCGACAGGCTCGTCGTACGATGGGCCATGAGGAAATACAAGCGTCTTCGCGGCCACAAGCGCCGGGCGGTTGCCTGGCTCGAGGGTGTGAAGCGCGAGCAACCCGGACTGTTCCATCACTGGAACGGTCGTGGGGGGTTCTCGGTCGGAGCGACGGGAGCCCGGTGAGCTGAGAGGTTCACGCCGGGTTCTGGGGAGCGTTAGAAATTCTGTGTCAATCCACTAATCTCACTATGAGAGGATTGACCCATGAGCAACGAGTTCGATTTTGACG
>MDTG01348794.1_pt1 | contig 13134 bp, 12 predicted proteins | sample 811421 | NCBI WGS metagenome assembly MDTG01 (sample SAMN05326645, study PRJNA326480) | marine metagenome | isolation source: seawater | place: Pacific Ocean: South East | collected 2011
ATTATGATGATGATGATGTTATTACTAGTAATAATTCTTATCAATATAAAATATATCCAGTTGATACTTGTGGAGTTACTTTGTATCCGCCTTCTTATTATAATATGATACCTTCTGATACAACTCTTGCTCAAACTATATTACTTGAAACAAAAGCAAATGTTGATTATACCTTTAAAGGAAAAGGAGATATACCTGTATCTGAAGAAGGTTGGGATCCAGAAAATGATTATACTAATACCATTATTTTTAATGAATATAAAAAATGGATTGGAGGTGTTTCCGAGTACAGATTATATCGATCACTAGATGGAGGTCTTACATACAGTCCAATTGAATTATATACATGGGTAGTGAATCCTGGAGATAATCAAGAAGTGTTTTCATATATTGATGTTGTAACGAAGTTTGGAAAAGACAATGGTCGTTTATGTTATTATATTCAGGCATTTGAAGGAATTGGCACACCTTATGGTCCAGTATTAGATGGAAGTTATTCAAATATTTCATGTGTGACTCAAACAGCACTTACATTTATTCCTTCTGTATTTACTCCAAATGGTGATGAACATAATGAGGTGTTTCAACCTGTTTCCTTTTTTGTCTCTAAAGAAGGATATTCTTTTATGATATATAATAGACAAGGAACTCTCTTGTTTAGTACTGATAATCCTGATAAAGGTTGGGATGGAACATATAAAGGAAATATTGTTCAAAATGGTGAGTACGTATATCATTTACAATATTTTAATTCTTTTGGTGAGTTAGTAGAGGAAATAGATATTATTACCTTGATAAGGTAATACTTGATAGATATCTATCTTATAAGAATGTTTTCTATTTTTTAATATGTCTTATAAAATTATTATTTTCGCAAAATTTTATACATTAATATGAGTGATAAAATATTTAGAGAAGGTTTAACTTATGATGATGTTTTGGTTGTACCTTCATATTCGGATATATTACCAAATATGGTAAATACATCTACTAATTTCACAAGAAATATTAGGCTTAATGTGCCTATTGTATCAGCGGCAATGGATACAGTAACTCAATCTAAAATGGCCATTGCGATTGCACAAGAAGGAGGTATAGGAGTTCTTCATAAAAACATGTCAATTGATGATCAGGCTTTAGAAGTAAGAAAAGTAAAGAGATCAGAGAGTGGTATGATATTAGATCCAATTACTATAAAATTAGATGCTACAGTAGGTGATGCATTTAAAATAATGAAAGAAAACAAGATAGGAGGTATTCCCATTATAGATGATAAAAGTATTTTATTAGGTATTGTAACTAATCGAGATTTACGATTTCAAAAGAATTTGGATGTTTCAGTTAAAGATGTTATGACATCAGAAAATCTAATTACAACAGAATTAAAAGATCTTGAAAATGCAGAAAAAATATTAAAAGATAATAAAATAGAAAAATTACCAATTGTTGATAATAAAAATAAGTTAATAGGATTAATTACATTTAAAGATATCACTAAAAATAGAATGCGTCCAAATGCTTGTAAGGATAATTATGGTAGACTAAGAGTTGCAGCAGCAGTTGGTGTAACAAAAGACGCTTTACAGCGAGTTTCAGCATTAAATAAAGCAGATGTAGATAGTATAATTATTGATACAGCTCATGGTGATACTAAAGGGGTTGTAGATTTATTAAAGCAAGTAAAATCTGAATATAATGATTTAGATGTTGTAGTTGGAAATGTAGCTACTAGAGCTGCGGCATTAAGATTAATTGAAGCTGGAGCAGATGCAATTAAGGTTGGTATTGGTCCTGGTTCGATATGTACCACTAGAATTATTGCAGGTATAGGTGTTCCTCAATTAACTGCAATTATGGATGTATATCAGGTGACAAGTAAATATAATATTCCATTAATTGCTGATGGAGGAATTAGATATTCTGGGGATGTTATGAAAGCTTTAGTTGGAGGAGCAAGTACAGTAATGCTAGGTTCTATTATTGCTGGTGTTGAAGAGGCTCCAGGTGAAACAATAATTTTTGAGGGTAGAAAATTCAAAACATATAGAGGAATGGGTTCTATTGATGCTATGCAGGATGGTTCAAAAGATAGGTATTTTCAAGATTCTGAATCTGATTCTAAAAAGTTGGTTCCAGAAGGTATTGTTGGTAGAGTTGCATATAAAGGAACTTTAAAAGAGGTTATGCATCAAATGATTGGTGGATTAAAAGCAGGTATGGGATATACAGGATCAAAAAATATTCAAGATTTATATGATGCGGAATTTATAAAAATTACAAGAGCAGGAGTAGCAGAAAGTCATCCACATGATGTTACTATTACTAGAGAAGCTCCAAACTATAGTAGAAAATAAAAAAAATAAGAATGAAAAAAATAATATTAGTCATTTTAATACTTTGTAATAATACAATTATTAATGCACAAGAAATACTTAAAATTAATGATCATAGTGTTAGCTCAGAAGAATTTGAAAATATTTTTTATAAAAATAATGATAATGATGATATAACTAAAGAATATTTAGATGAGTACATGCAATTGTTTATTAATTTTAAATTAAAGGTAATGGAAGCTGAAGAAATGGGAATGGATACCCTTGCTTCTTTTACAAATGAATTATCAGGTTATAAAGATCAATTAGCAAAACCATATCTTAGAAATAAAGAGTTTGATGATCAATTGCTTCAGGAAGCTTATAATAGATTGTTAAAAGATGTTCATGTAAGTCATATATTAATATCATTTACGGATAAAATTTCTAAAAAAGATGCATATGCTAAAGCAATATCAATTAGAAAAGAAATACTTAATGGTTCAATAAGTTTTGCTGCAGCAGCAAAAAAATATTCTACTGATCAATCAGCTACTTCTAATTCTGGAGACTTAGGTTATTTTACAGCATTTATGATGGTATATGATTTTGAATCAGCAGCATATAACTTAGATCCTGGTGAAATTTCTTATCCAGTCGAAACGAAATATGGTTATCATATTATTAAAGTTCATGATAAAAGAAAAGCAGTTGGTGAAGTTCAGGTAGCACATATAATGTTTAAATCAGGTGCTAGTAGTGATAATAATATAAATAAGTTAGCAAAAGAGAAAATATATGATATAAAAAACAAAATAGAAGAGGGGAAAGCATTTGCAGAACTTGCAGAGAAATTTTCAGAAGACAGATCTACAGCGGTTAAGGGAGGTAAATTACCTCCATTTGGTGTAGGAAAGATGGTTCCAGAATTTGAATCGGTTGCTTTTTCTTTAAAAAAAATCGGAGATATTTCTGAACCTTTTAGGACTGATTTTGGTTGGCATATAATTATGCTTATAGAAAAGAAAAATATTGAAGATTTTGATATTATTAAGGATGATATTAAGAAAAGAGTGCAGAGAGATAGCAGAAGTGAGTTAAGTAAGAAATCTTTAATTAAAAAATTAAAAAAAGCATATAAAATAAGACATAATTCTTCTAATTTTTCTAAGTTAAGAAAATCTGCTGTTAAAAAAGTTAGTTTAGGTGAATGGTCAGGAGATTATAAGGCTAATATAATATTATTTACTATTGATGATTTCGAAGTTTATTCTATAGATTTTATTAATTATATTTTAACAAATCAAGTAAAAGGTAGCAATTTTGATATTTTATATCAAGATTTTGTTAATGAAAAGCTTTTAATTTATGAAAAAAGTAAATTAGAAAGTAAGTACCCAAAATATAAATCTTTATTAAATGAATATAGAGAAGGTATTCTATTATTTGATATTACTAATAAAAAGGTATGGAATAAGGCTGTTGAGGATACCATTGGTTTAAATAATTATTTTCAGTCTAATATTAATAATTATCAGTGGAATGATAGAATAGATGCTCATATTTATATTTGTTCAACAAATTCTGTGGCAAATAAGGTTAAATTGACACTATTTAAGAAGAGTTTGGGTGGTGATGTTGATGATAAGGAATTATTATTATTACTTAATAAGGATTCGCCTCTTAATTTACAAGTTAAATCTGGAAAATTTGAAAAAGGAGACAATGAATATATTGATTCTATAAAATGGAAGAAAGGAGTAAGACCACAGATAAAATTAGATGATGGGACTATAGTAATTATATATATTAATGAATTTTTACCTTCAGAATATAAAGAATTAAGAGAAACTAAAGGTAAGGTAATATCTGATTATCAGAATTTTTTAGAGAATGAATGGCTTATAGAGTTGAAAAACAAGTATAAGATAAAAATTAATAAAGAAATACTCTACTCACTTATAAAATAACTATATGATGAGATTGTTTTCTCTGTTTTTTATTTTTTTAACCTTTATATCGTGCCATAATTCCTTAGAAAATAAGCTGATTGCTACTGTTTATGATAACGAACTTTATATTGATGATATAATTGATGAATTACCTCCAAATGTAGTTGATACTATGTTTTTTATAAAAAAATATACTAATGATTGGGTAAGAGAACAACTACTTCTTCATCATGCGAGACTTAATCTAGATAATAATCTTCAAGATTTTGATAAAGAGATATATGAGTATCGTAACTCATTATTGATTTATACATATAAGAAGCAATTAATCAATCAAAATTTAGATAGTATGATATCTATCGATATGATAAAAGATTATTATTATAAATACAAGAATGAATTTATATTGAATAAACCTATTTTTAAAGGACGATTTTTAATTATTGATAAATTAGCTCCTAAGCTATCTTCTATAGATAAATGGTACTATTCTGATAATAAACAGATATTTCAAGAACTTTCTAATTATTGCAGACAATTTTCAAAAGAATATTATATGTTAGATACTACTTGGCAATATTTTTCGTTTGTAATTCAAAAATTACCTAACCCAATTACTAATATTAGTCACTTTTTAAGAAATAATACTAGAATTTATTTTGAAGATGATGATTTTAGATATTATCTTTATATAAAAGACTTTAAAGTTGCTGGAGATATATCACCTTTATCTATTCAAAAAGAAAGGATACGAAATGTTTTATTTAATAAGAAGAAAATAATGTATTTAAATAAATTAGAGGATGAATTATATAATAATAGTTTAGCTTTGGATAAAATTAAATTTTTTTACTAATGGATCGAATATTATTAATTATACTGTTATTTTTTTTGAATACAATATGTTATTCACAATCTATTGACAAAGTAGTTGCTGTAATTGGGGATGAAATTTTATTAAATTCAGAAATAGAATCTCAGTATATGCAATATATTGCTGAAGGTAATATTCATTCTAAAAAAATCAAGTGTAATATTATAGAGGATTTATTATTACAAAAGATGTTAATTAATCAAGCAAAAATAGATAGTGTTATAGTAAAGAATGAAGAGGTTAGTGAAGAATCATTTAGGCGATTGCAATATTTTGAACAACAATTAGGTGATCGAAAGAAGGTTGAAGATTATTTTGGCAAGCCATTTCAAGATATTAAAGACGATCTTGATAAGATTATTCAAGATCAATTTTATGCACAAAGAATGCAGCAAAGAATAACAGAAAATGTAGAATTGACACCTTCTGAAGTCAAGGATTTATTTGCAGAGTTTAAAGAAAATGATATACCTCTTATCCCTGTTCAATTTGAGATTATCCAGATTATTATAAAGCCTAAAATTGACGATAAACAAAAGGAAAATATTAGAAATAAATTAAATAGATTTAGAGAAAGAGTGTACGAAGGAGAAGATTTTAAGATGTTAGCAGCATTATATTCAGATGATATTGCTTCTTCTTCTAATGGAGGTGAGCTTGGATTTGTAAATAGAGGAGATTTAGTTCCAGAATTTGAACGTGCTGCATTTAGGCTTAAAGATGGAGAAATATCTGAGATTGTAGAGTCAAAATATGGTTTTCATATTATTCAGTTAATTGAGAGAAGAGGAGAACAAATTAATGTTCGTCATATTTTGATTAAACCTAAACCTAATTCTAAGGCAAATCAAGATGCACAATTAAAATGTCAGGATATTTTTAATAAAATAGATTCTAATATAATTAGTTTTGCTGATGCTGTATTAAAGTATTCTGATGATGAAAGTAAGAATAATGGTGGTTACTTTATAAATTCTCAGAATATGTCAACAATGTGTTCTTTAGATGATCTTCCTTTACCTATTCAGGGTAGAGTATCTAATATATATAAGGGAGATATGGTTAATATAGGTTTAGTTAATTTAGATGATCAAGTTTCTTATAGAATATTGAAGATGAATAATCGAGTAAGTTCCCATAAAGCAAACTTATCTGATGATTTTGTACTGATTAGCGATATGGTTTCTAATAATAAGAAACAAGATTTATTAATAGAATGGCTTGAAAGTAACATTCAAAAAACTTTTATTTCCTTAAAGAAGGATTTGATTGATTGTGATTTTAGAACTAATTGGATTAAAAAATGAATAATAATATAAAAGCTATAGATTCTTTTGTTACTAAGTATGGTGATTTTAGAGAACAAATTAAGCAAGTTATTGTAGGGCAGGAAAAAGTAGTAGAGCAGGTTTTATTGTCAATTTTTTGTAATAGTCATTGTTTACTTGTGGGTGTTCCTGGTTTAGCAAAAACTTTATTAGTACAGACAATTGCAAGTCTTTTAGGTTTAAATTTTAATAGAATTCAGTTTACTCCTGATTTAATGCCATCAGATATAATAGGTTCTGAGATTCTTGATGATAGCAGAAATTTTAAATTTATTAAGGGTCCATTATTTTCAAATATTATTTTAGCAGATGAAATTAATAGAACACCACCTAAGACTCAATCGGCATTATTAGAAGCAATGCAAGAAAGATCAGTTACTAATGCAGGAAACAATTATAAATTAGAAAAACCATTTTTTGTATTAGCCACTCAGAATCCTATAGAACAGGAGGGAACATATCCTTTGCCAGAAGCTCAATTAGATAGGTTTATGTTTAATATTACTCTTGATTACCCAAGTTATACTGAGGAATTAGATATTGTTAAGAAAACTACTGTAAAAAATAATATTATTTTAAAACCTATTATATCAGGAGAAGAAATCTTAATGTATCAAGAGGTAATAACTCGATTGCCTATTACAAATAATGTTTTAGAGTATGCAGTTAGTTTAGTTTCAAAGACTCGTCCTAATTCTGAAAAATCTGTCGATATAGTGAATAAATACATAGAGTGGGGAGCTGGACCTAGAGCTTCACAATATATGATAATGGCTGCAAAATGTTATGCAGCAATTCATGGTAAATATGCTCCAGATATTGAAGATGTTAGAGCTGTTGCGTTACCAATACTACGACATAGAATTGTTAAGAATTATAAAGCTGAAGCAGAAGGAGTGAGTATAGATAATATTATCTCATCAATATTATAATGATATTGCCAATTGTATCTTTTGGATCCCCAATATTGAGAAAAGAATGTAGAACTGTTGATTTTAGTTATTCAGATTTAAATAAACTAATTACTAATATGTGGGAAACCATGTATAATGCATCAGGTGTAGGATTAGCAGCACCTCAGGTAAATCAACAGATTAAATTATTTATTATTGATACTAAACCTTTTTGTGAAGAAGAAGATATACAACCTTGTAAAAGGGTATTTATTAATCCTGAAATTATAGTTGAAGAAGGTGATGAATGGGAGTTTAATGAAGGATGTTTATCTATTCCAAATATTAGAGAAGATATATTAAGAAAGCCAAATATTACGATCCGCTATCAAGATGAAAATTTTAAAGAATTTATAGAAACATATAATGGAATCACAGCTAGAGTAATACAACATGAATTTGATCATGTTAATGGTATATTATTTATAGATAAAATTTCTTCTTTAAGAAAAAGAATGATTAAAGGAAAATTAAATGATATTGCTAAAGGTAAAGTTAGCACTTCATATAGAATGAAAATATTTAAGTAGTTATTTTATTTGTACTTGAATTAATTTACTATTGTTTAAATACCCTTTTAGTTGATCTCCTTTTTTAATAGATCCTACGCCCTTAGGAGTACCTGTATAAATTAAATCTCCAATTTTTAATGTATAAAATTTTGAAATATATGAGATAATTTTATCAAATGAAAATATCATATTTTTACTATTTCCCTCTTGAACTTTATTATTGTTTTTTTCTAATCTAAATGATATATTTTGAAGATCTATATCTTTTTTATTAATAAATATTTTGCTAATTTGTGCTGAACCATCAAATCCTTTAGCTTTTTCCCATGGAAGTCCTTTTTTTTTGCATTCTTCTTGTATATCTCTTGCTGTAAAGTCAATACCTATACCAATTTCATTATAATATTTATAAGCAAATCTTTCTTCTATGTGTTTGCCAATTTTATTAATTCGAATAACTAATTCAATCTCATAATGAATTTTTTTGGAAAAATCTGGAATAAAGAAAGGATGCCCCTTTGGTTGAATAGCAGTTTCAGGTTTTAGAAAGAATATAGGCTCTTTTGGCGTTATATTGCCTAATTCATTTATATGGTCAATATAATTTCTTCCTATGCAAATAATTTTCATGATTTAAACTTATTTATAAGTTTCATTTTAATAACAAAATCTCTAACAATTTTTTTAGTAAATTCTGGAAATTCAGCATTGTTAAACCATGAAAAATACCCTGGGTTTTTCTGCCAAATTTCTTCAAGTGTAGAGTTTCTGTATTTTCCAAAGCTTAAAATTTCTTTATTCTCTTCATTATATCTTATAAATCCTGCTAAATCAACAAATTTTTCATCTTTTTGAGAGTATTCTGATAGAAAATTAATATCATTATTGAGTTCATTGTATTTGTTTACTTGAGCTAATAGAATCTCATATGTAGCTTTTGTATCTGCTTTTGCCGAATGTGCATTTTCTAGATTTTTATTGCAGTAAAATTTATATGCAGCAACTAAAGTTCTTTGTTCTAATTTATGAAATATATTCTGTACATCAATAGATTTTCTTTTATTCATATTAAAATCAATATCTGCTCTTATAAACTCTTCTGCTAAGATGGGGATATCAAATCTATTTAGATTATATCCGCCAAAATCACAATTATCAATTAAATCATATAATTCTTTTGATATTTCTTTAAATGTAGGTTTATTTTTTACTTTATCATCTGTTATCCCATGGATTTTTACGCTTTCTATAGATATAGGTATTGTAGGATTAATAAGCCATTCTTTTAGTTCTTTTTTACCATCAGGGAATATTTTTAATACACATATTTCAACTATCCTATCATTTGAAATCTGTAATCCTGTTGTTTCTAAATCAAAAAAAACTATTGGTCTCTTTAGTTCTAATTGCATATTATATAATGATAATTTTTTACACTAGGGTTTCAGTATCAAAATTTTCTAAGTAGTCTGCTACTTTTCTCACAAACTGTCCGCCTAATGCTCCATCTACAACTCTATGATCATAGGATAATGATAGGAACATCATGTGACGAATTGCTATTACATCACCTGATTCTGTTTCTATGACAACAGGTTTCTTTTTAATTATTCCGCATGCCATTATAGCAACTTGTGGTTGATTAATAATTGGTGTTCCCATTAGGTTTCCAAAGCTTCCAACATTTGTCATAGTTATTGTTCCTCCTTGAATGTCATCTGGATCTAGTTTTCCGCCTCTTGCTCTATTTGCAAGATCGTTAACAGATTTTGTGATACCTACTAAATTTTTATGTTGACATTCTTTGATTACAGGAACAATTAAATTCCCATCTGGAAGAGCAGTTGCCATTCCAATATTTACATTTTTATGTATATGTATATTTGTTCCATCCACAGATACATTAATCATTGGAAAATCTTTTACTGCTTTTGTCATTGCTTCAATAATAATTGGAGTATATGTAATATTTTGTCCTTCTCTTTTCTTAAAATCTTGTTTAACTCCTTCTCTCCATTTTACTATGTTTGTCATATCTGCCTCAACAAAAGATGTTATATGTGCTGAAGTCGCTTTTGACATAGTCATATGGTTAGAAATTAATTTTCGCATTCTATCCATTTCAATAATTTCTACTTCACCAGTGTTTTGAATTGGAATACTAGATTTTTGTTCTTGTTTACTAGTGTTTGTTTGCTTTTCTGTAGAAGTTTGTTTAGGTAGGTTTTCTTGATGTGTTTCTTTAGATGATATATCTTGATTATTTCTGTTTTCTAGATATTTAATCATATCTGATTTTGTAACTCTATTTTCTTTCCCTGTTCCTTTAATATTTTTTAATTCTTCCTGATTAATTCCTTCTTTTTTAGCCATATTTTTTACTAACGGTGAATAGAATCTTTCATTATAATTAACTGAGCTATTTACTTCTTCTACAATATTTGAAATCGTTTCATGAACTTTTTCTTCTATTTTATTTATCTCTTGATTGTCTGGTGCATTAATTTCTTTGTTTTCCACTGTAGTATTTTCTTCACCTTTAACTTCGATAATAGCAAATGGTTCTCCTACTTGCACAATATCATCTATTTGAAATAGTTTTTCTATAAGTTTCCCTTCGTGTGTTGATGGGACTTCAGAATCTACTTTATCAGTTGCAATTTCAATAATTGTTTCATCTAATTCAATTACTTCACCAACTTCTTTACTCCATGATATTATTGTCGCCTCAGATACACTTTCACCCATTTTAGGCATTATCAATTCAATTCTAGACATAAATTTTTTTTTGCAAAATTAATAAAAGAATGTAAATTAGTGTTATTTTGATAAGGAGTTTTCATAAGGCATTCTCCTAGATATTGCTGTAGCCAATGTAATTTGATCTGTATATTCTAATTCATCTCCAATTGATATTCCTCTTGCTATAGAGGAAATTTTAATATTTTTTCTTTCTAATCTTTTGAATAAATAGAAGTTTGTTGTATCTCCCTCCATTGTTGTGCTAAGAGCAAAAATAACTTCCTTAATATTTCTTTTTTCAGTCTTAATTATTAATTCTTCCGCTTTTATATCATCTGGTCCAATTCCATCCATTGGTGATATTAATCCTCCAAGTACATGATAAACACCTTTGTATTGCATTGTATTCTCAATTGCAAGCATAACTCTAATATCTTCTACTACACAAATAATTGATTTATCACGTTTTATATTATTACATATATTACATATTTTTTCTTCAGATATTGTAAAGCATTCAGAACAGTATTTGATATTATTAATTAGGTTAATGAATGATTTACCAAATTCTTCTACATTATTTTTATCTCTTCTTAATATATGTAGCACAAGTCTTAATGCTGTTCGTTTACCAATTCCAGGTAGGCTTGATAAATGATTAACAGTATTTTCAACTAATTTGGATGTGTATTTCATGTTTACAAAATTAATTAATTGAATGATTATTTTTTTATTATTTAGATATTTATTTTCATTTTTGTTAAAATTTTAATCATGAATCCTTCTGTTATTTTAATATGTATTTGTAGTTATTTTACTCTATTATTTGTCATTTCTTATATAACTGGAAAAAATGATAGTAATAGCACTTTTTTTCTTGGAAACAGAAATTCGCCTTGGTTTGTGATTGCTTATGGTATGATTGGAACCACGCTTTCTGGTATTACATTTATATCTGTGCCTGGTTGGGTTGCTTCTAGTCAATTTTCATATATGCAAATGGTGTTTGGTTTTTTTGTTGGTTATTTTGTTATTGCTCGAATATTACTTCCATTATATTATAAATTAGAAATAACCTCTATTTATACTTATCTTTATCAGAGATTTGGAAATAGTAGTTATAAAACTGGCTCCTTGTTTTTTTTATTATCTAGAACAATTGGAGCTTCTTTTAGACTATATTTAATTGCATCTGTATTACAATTTGCAATTTTTGATGCATGGAATATACCTTTTGCATTTACTGTATTTGTTACTATTGCATTAATTTGGACTTATACTTATAGAAGCGGTATAAAAACTATTATTTGGACTGATGCTTTGCAGACTACATTTATGCTCTCTACTGTTTTTATTATAGCTTATATTTTAATGCAGAATTTAGATTTGGATGTTTTGTCTCTATTTTCTGTATTAAAAGACTCTGAATATTCAAGAGTATTCTTTTTTGATGATTGGACTGATAAGAAATATTTTTTCAAACAATTTTTTTCAGGAGTATTTATGGCAATAGTTATGACTGGTTTAGATCAAGATCAAATGCAAAAGAATTTAAGTTGTAGAAATTTAAAAGATGCGCAAAAAAATATGTTTACATTTAGCAGTATATTGATTTTTGTTGATTTACTATTTCTTTCTTTAGGAGCACTTTTATATATATATTCTAGTCAGTTTGGTATTGTTATTCCTGATAATCCAGATATGTTATTTCCTAATATTGCTATAAATGCAGGTTTACCAGCGTTTGTTGGGATACTTTTTATTATTGGTATTATTGCAGCTGCATACTCAAGTGCTGATTCAGCACTTACTTCTTTAACCACTTCTTTTTGTGTTGATATAATAGAATTTGAAAAACAAGATCCCAAAAAGCAAATTAAAACTAGAAAGTATGTTCATTTATTAATGTCTCTTATTCTTTTCATTGTTATTATGATATTTAATGCTATTAATGATGATAGTGTAATAAAATCTTTGTTTACAGTTGCTGGATATACATATGGGCCATTACTTGGAATGTATGCGTTTGGATTGTTTACTAAATTCAAAATTCATGATAAATTTGTTCCAATCATTGCTATTTTATCACCTGTTATATGCTATATTTTAAATTTATATATCTCTTTCGGTTTTGAACTTTTGATTTTAAATGGTTGTATTACCTTTTTAGGATTATATTTATTAAGGATTAGTTATGAAAAAGAAAATATTTAATAATCTTATATTTTTTGTATTCCTTTTTTTATTATTAGCATGTCAAAATAAAAAAATAAGACAATATAACTCAGTACCAGTAAATGAAAGAGAAGTTTGTGATTCAGATACAATTGAAAAAATTAAGATCCCTACACATTAATTTTTTATTAATTTAAATAAACTTGCATTGATTTAGCTACTTATACAAGAGGAGTTTATTTCTTAGAAATCACAACTAATAATGGTGTGGTTAATAAGAAATTAA
>MDTG01362449.1_pt1 | contig 13134 bp, 10 predicted proteins | sample 811421 | NCBI WGS metagenome assembly MDTG01 (sample SAMN05326645, study PRJNA326480) | marine metagenome | isolation source: seawater | place: Pacific Ocean: South East | collected 2011
AATTATTTTACAAATTTTGATAAATCAGGTTTATAATATTTAGGTCCTTTCATTACTTTTCCAGCATCATTATAAATAGGTTTTCCATCCTCTCCTAATTTGCTCATATTAGAATTTTGAACCTCTTCAAAACAGTTATCCAAATCTATTCCAAATGCGTGTCCAGCACCATAAGTCACGTATAATATATCAGTTAAAGCATCAGCAACTTCTAATAAATCTTTATTTGCTATTGCTTGTTTTAGCTCTTCTAGTTCTTCATTGATCAGATTGTATCTCAAATGATTAATTTTTTCTGTACTAAAAGATGGTTTGGATTTTACTTCTTGGCCAAATGTTTGCATGAATGTTTTTACCTTTTGAAAGTTTGTCATTTTACTCCTGTAAGATTAGTTAAAACTAGTATATAAATAAATTATTTTAAATATTCAAATAAATGAAAAAAAGAAAAGAGTTTGACAGCATAGGAGCTATTAACGTCCCAGCAGATAAATACTGGGGAGCTTCTACGGAAAGATCAAACAAGTTCTTTAATATTGGAAAAATTTTGGTAAATTCCTCAATAATTCGCTCTATAGCAATAATTAAAAGATCTGCAGCTATTGTTCATAGAAAAGAACGATTGATTGCTGGTAATATTAGTAGTGCAATTGTGCAGGCTTCAAACGAAGTTATATCAGGAAAGCTAGAAGATAATTTCCCTTTAAAGGTATGGCAAACAGGTTCTGGTACTCAAACTAATATGAATGTAAATGAGGTAATTTCAAATAGAGCAATTGAAATACTTAAAGGAAAAAAAGGAACTAAAAAACCTGTTCATCCTAACGATCACGTAAATAAATCACAATCTACTAATGATGTTTTTCCAACCGCAATGCATATTTCTGTTGCTACAGAAACAATCGTTAAGTTGCTGCCAAACTTAAAATTATTGGAAAATTTACTTAAAAAAAAATCAGTTGAGTTTAAAAAAATTGTAAAAATTGGAAGAACACATTTACAAGACGCAACTCCTCTTACTTTGGGACAGGAGTTTTCTGGTTATTATGAACAATTAAAAAAAAGCATAGAAAGAATAAATTTTTGTCTAAAAGATATATTATTTTTAGCACAAGGTGGAACCGCTGTTGGGACTGGTCTGAATACAAAAAAAAATTTTGACAAAAAAATTACAAGAGAAATAAGTAAGTACTGTAAAATACCATTTAAACCAGCTCCAAATAAGTTCTCAGAAATAGCAGCTCACGATGCAATAGTGAGTTTCTCTGGAGCTTTAAATTCTTGTGCTGTTGCATTAATGAAAGTTTCAAATGATATTAGGTTTCTTGGTTCTGGTCCAAGAGCTGGTTATGGTGAACTTATATTACCAGAAAATGAGCCAGGTTCATCAATCATGCCAGGTAAAGTTAATCCTACTCAATGTGAAGCTGTAACTATGGTTTGTGTTAAAATAATAGGTAATCATACCGGAATATCTATTGCTGGAACACATGGACACTTTGAACTAAATGTATTTAAGCCTTTAATTGCTCACAACATACTTCAATCAATTGATATATTGTCCGATAGCGTAAAAAATTTTAGCTTGTATTGTGTGAAAGGAATTAAAGCAAATAAATTAAAAATAAAAGAACATTTAGATAATTCTTTGATGTTGGTAACCGCTTTGGCACCCAAAATAGGATATGACAATGCTGCAAAAATTGCCAAAAAAGCATTGAGGAATAATACAAAATTAAAATTTGAAGCTATAAAAACAGGACTAATAAACGAAAAAGAATATGATAAAATTGTTAATCCAATTAAGATGATAGGTCCAAATTAAAGTAAAAATTTTCTTATTAAAGCTTTTAAACCCTGCAAATTTTTAATTATAAAAAAATCTTCTGAAGAACTTTCTGGATCAATTTTATTTAAATATATATTTGAAATAAATATTTCACCACTATCAATATTTTTTTCTATATCAAAATATATTTTATTTATATTTTTTAGATTTTTGAAACTTAACTGAAATTTTCTTGAAAATTCTTTTTTATTTTTTATTTCAAATAAATTTTCTGATACAAATATTAATTCTCCTTCTTTTTCATAATATCTAAAATCAGATTTTATTTTTCCAATTCCTTTTATTTCAAATAATGAGTTTTCTAATTTAATTGTCTTTTCTTTAATATATAAGTTAATTTTTCCATTATTTATAATGGAATTTTTTAAATTATTAACAATCAAATTTAATTTTCCATTAATATTTCCTAAATATTCATTTGAGTTTAATATAACGTAAAGTAAATTATCTATTAAAAAATTAATATCTTTATTATTAATATCAACTGTTGCGTCAATATAAAATGGTTCTAATTCAATTTCTGAACTTAATTTAATTTTTTGATTTTTACTTTGATCGGGAGAACTAATAAAAATTTTTTTGTCCTTTTTTAAATAATCTATAATAATATCTTCATTCATAAAACTAATTAAACTTTTTCCACTAAAGCTTTTTTTATTCTCAAAAGAAAAAAAATTTTTCATAAATAAATTTGGATTTTTAAATTTTATCTCATTTATAGATTTCTTGGGTTCTTTATAAGATCTTTTCCAAGAAGAATCATAATCAATATCAAATATATTGCCTTTAATATTTAATTCTTTTGAACTACTTTTTGTATTTATAAAATAATTAATTTTTTTTATTGGAGAAATAAGAATGGTTTTATTATTTTTGTCGATTAAAAATAATTTACTTTCTTTAACATGAATAGGTTTATTTATTTTATAATAAAGGTGATTTCTAAAATCTAAAATATCATTAAATTTAAAATAAATATTTGCTTTTTCAATTTCAATTCCTTCAACTTTTATATTTGATCTAGCATATAATTCTTTTATAGGAATAAATATTTTTAAATTATTAGTTTCAATAATTGATGACTTGTCATTATCAATATTTAAATCTAGATTCGCTTTTTTTACAAAATAATGAGGCGCTGGAAAAATCTTTAACGAAATATCACCTAAAATTTTTAAATTAATCTTAAATTCTGAAGAAACTTTTTTTTCAATTATATTTTGTATACTATTATAATTAAATAAAACTGGTAATGATAAAAGTAAAAGTGCAGTAAAAAATATTACAATTGATGATAAAATAATTTTAGGAGAGATAGTTTTTTTTCTTTTGCTCATAAAAATTAATATGGCTTATACTATAAAAATATAAATGTTAAATTCAGAATATTTAGATAATTTAAATGAGAAACAAAAAGAAGCTACTTTATGTATTGAGGGCCCACTATTAATAGTAGCTGGAGCAGGATCTGGGAAAACCAGAGTTCTGACTTCAAGAATTGCACATATAATTAAAACACATAAAGCTTTTCCAAATCAAATACTTGCTGTCACATTTACAAACAAGGCTGCAAAAGAAATGCAAATAAGAGTTTCAAAATTACTCAGAAAAGAAGCAACAGAACTACCTTGGCTAGGAACTTTTCATTCGATTAGCGCAAAACTTTTAAGAAAACATGCTGACGCAGTTGGTCTAAAAAGTAACTTTTCAATAATTGATCAAACTGACCAAGAAAGGTTAATAAAAAATATTTGTAAAGCTGAAAATGTAGATACTAAAAAAATATCACCCAAATATATATTGGCAGTAATTGATAAATGGAAAAATAAAGGCTTATATCCAGATGATGTTATTCTTAAAAAAAAAAACCCTTTAGAAAAAAATTTCTTAGAAATATATAAAATTTATCAAAAAAAATTAGTTGATTTAAATGCTGCAGATTTTAGTGACCTAATTTTACATACTGTTAAAATATTTAAAAACTATAAAGATATCTCCGAATTGTATTCAAAAAAATTTAAATATATATTGGTAGATGAATATCAAGATACAAATTTTATTCAAAGCGAATGGTTAAAGTATTTATCAAGTCGTAATAAAAATATTTGTTGTGTTGGTGATGATGATCAATCAATATATAGCTGGAGAGGAGCTGAAATAAAAAATTTTCTAGAATTTGATAAAGTGTATGAAAATACAAAAATTATTCGATTAGAAAAAAATTATAGATCTACTCAAAATATTTTAAATGTAGCTTCCAATCTAATTGCAAATAATCAAAATAGAGTTGGAAAAAAATTATTCACAAACCATGATGATGGTGAAAAAGTAGCTTTAACATGTTTTAGAAATGTAAAAGATGAGGCTGTTGAAATTGGTTCAGAAATTGAAAATTTAAAAAAAAAGTATTCTTTAAATGAAATAGCAATTTTGGTCAGAGCAATTTTTCAAACTAGAGAATTTGAGGAAAGATTTTTAAAAATTGGAATACCTTATAGAATTATAGGTGGGATTAAATTTTATGAAAGAGCAGAAATTAAAGATTGTATTGCATATTTAAGAGTAGTTCATCAACCTTTGGATGATTTATCTTTTGAGAGAATAGTCAATGTTCCAAAAAGATCCATAGGAGACACGACTATTAAAAATATAAATGAGTATGCAAAAATAAACAAATGTTCATTAGAAATAGCATCTAACAAATTAATTGAAGACAATAAAATTAAACCTAAAACAAAAATTGGATTAAATTCATTATTAAATTTTTTAAAAAAATGGAGAAATGATTTAAAAAATAATTCTAATCACAATAAATTATTGCAAATTATATTAGATGAATCTGGATACAGTGAGATGTTAAAAAATAAAAAAGAATTAGAAAATGAAAACCGTTTAGAAAATATTAAAGAGCTTTTAAATGCTATGAAAGAATTCGATAATCTTGAAAGTTTTCTAGAACATGTGTCACTTGCCACATCTCTCGATCAAGATTGGCAAAGTGAAAAAGTAAATTTAATGACGATGCACGCATCAAAAGGTTTAGAATTCGATGCTGTTTTTTTACCAGGTTGGGAAGAAGGACTGTTTCCACATCAAAAAAGCATTGAAGAAAAAGGAGAAAATGGCTTGGAAGAAGAGAGAAGATTGGCTTATGTTGGTATTACTAGAGCAAAACAATTAGCTAAAATTTCATTTTCAATGAATAGATTTTATCAAGGAGATTGGATAGACAGTATGGCATCAAGATTTGTGGACGAGCTTCCAGAAGACTATATAAATAAAAACAATAATTTTACTGAAGAGAATTCTGATGATTTTGATTTTAATCAAGACATAGAATTTGGTGAAGAAGCAAGAAGCCCTGGTTGGATTAGATATCAAAAAAAATTAAATGATAAATAAAATAAAAAATATAATAATTAAAAAAAATTTAGATGGTTATATAGTACCTAAAAATGATAAATTTTTTACTGAATATTCTAAAATAAGTAATCTTGAATTAGTATCTAATTTTAGTGGTTCGGCTGGCTTTGCAATAATATTAAAAAGTAAAAATTATCTTTTTGTTGACGGGAGATACACACTTCAAGCAAAAAAACAATCTGGGGTAAATTTTAAAATTTTGGAGATACCCTTAATTTGGCCAAAAAATATTTTTAAATCTTCTAAAAATAAATTAGATATAGGATTTGATCCAAAACTATTTACTTATAATTCTTTAAATCATTATTTTGATAATACTTGCAATTTAACCCCAATAAATGAAGATTTATTTTATAAAACAAATGATAGAGACATTAAAATTAATAAATTTTATAAATTAGATAAAAAAATTACTGGAGAAAGTTCTAAATCAAGAATTAGTAGAGTTATTAAAATATTAATTAAAAAAAAAATAGATTATCTTTTCATAAGTGCTGGGGAAAATGTGTGCTGGTTAATGAATATTCGTGGTAAAGATCTACCAAATTCTCCTATTGCTAATTGTAATTTAATTTTAACAAAAAATAGAGAAATTTATTTTTTTTCTAAATTAAATAAAATCTCTAAAATTAAAAAAAAATTTGTTAATCAAAAAATATTCTTCTATGAAGAAGACAAACTATTTGAAATTTTAAGATCAATTAAACCTGGTAGATTTTGTATAGATGGAAAAACTTGCTCTGTATTTAATGAGGAAATTATTAAATCAAACTTTATTATTAAAGAAAGAAATGATTTTATTTATTATTTGAAATCTATAAAGAATAAAACTGAAATTAAAAATATGATTAAAGCACATATAGAAGATGGTGTTGCTTTAACAAAATTCTTATATTGGATAAAAAATTTAAAAAAATTAAATTTAACTGAACAAAAAGTAGAAAAAAAATTAGAAAACTATAGAAAGCAAAATAAAAACTACCTGTATCCAAGTTTTGATACGATTGCTGGCTCTGGTCCTAACGGAGCAATTATTCATTATAGATCTAATAAGCAATCAAATAGAAAATTAAATAAAAATGATTTGTTATTATTGGACTCGGGTGGTCAATATAAATGGGGAACGACCGATGTAACAAGAACAATTTGTTTTTCTAAAGTTTCAAAAAAAATTAGAGAATTATTTACTAGGGTTCTTAAAGGCCATATTGCAGTTGCAAAAAGTGATATTAAAAAGGATCAGGTAGGCCACATTGTTGATAAAAAAGCTAGACAAAGCTTAAATAAAATTGGTTTAGATTATAGACATGGCACAGGTCATGGTGTTGGTTTCTTTCTAAATGTTCATGAAGGCCCACAAAGTATATCTAAAAATAATTACATAAAGTTGGAAGAAGGAATGATTGTAAGTAACGAACCTGGTTATTATTTGGAAAATAAATTTGGAATTAGAATAGAAAATTTAGTTTTCATTAAAAAAACTAGTAAAAAACTATGTTTTGAAAATCTTACGTTTGTACCAATTGATAAAGATTTAATTGATGAAAAAATGCTAAACAATAGTGAAAGAGATTATTTGTTTAATTATCATTTAGAAACCTATTCTAAAATTTCTCCATATTTAAATAAGAAACAAAAAAAATGGCTTACTAAATTAATTTAAAAGTTTGGCCCAATCTTGCTGGTTTAAAATTTTAACGCCTATTTTTTTTGCTAATTCAACTTTTTTATTTGTTGGTTTTTCTCCTAATACCAGAAAATTTAATTTTTTGTTTACTGTACTAACTATATTACCAGAGTTTTTTTCAACTAAACTTTTAGCTTCAGCTCGACTGATATCTGTTAATTTTCCTGTAAACATAAATGTTTTACCTTTTAATTTTCCTTTTTTATTTATTTCTAATTTTTTTATAGATAAAATTTTATTAAGTTTGTTAATAATATTTATATTTTCTTTGTTTTTTATAAACTTTTCTATAGATTTAATCTGCGTTTCACCTATTCCATCAATATTTAACAACTCGTTAATATTTTTTTTATTAATAATATCTAAAAAATTTTCAATTGTTTTTGAATGATCTGCTATCAATTTGGCATTTTCAATACCAATATGCCTAATGCCAATAGAAAAAATAAATCTGTCTAAAGTTAATTCTTGTGCCTTTTCAATAGAATATTTTAGATTTAATACCGATTGCTTCCCCCATCCATCTAAATTAGATATCTTATCATAATTAAGTTTAAAGATATCTTCTGGAGATTTAATTAATTTTAAATCCCAAAATTTTTGAACTACTTTTTTTCCTAGACCATCAATATTTAAAGCTTCTTTGGAGATAAAATGTTTTATTTTTTCAATAGCAATTTTTTCACATTTAAATCCTTCACTGCTACATCTTCTTACAGCATCATATTTTTTTGTAATTTTATTAAATTCTTTTTCTGTTTTTGAACCACAGGAAGGACACTTTTTGGGAAAAACAAAATTTTTTGAAGAATTTTTTCTTTTTTTAAAATCAACTTCGATTACGTGGGGAATTACATCTCCTGCTCTTTCTACTTTTACTGTATCGCCAACCCTAATATCTTTTCTTAATATTTCATCTTCATTATGTAATGATGCATTTGAAACAACTACACCACCAATATTTATTGGTTTTATTTTAGCCACAGGTGTCAATGCACCTGTTCTTCCAACCTGTATATCTATATTTATAATTTCTGAATATGCGGAGTCAGCAGAAAATTTGTGTGCAATTGCCCACCTAGGAGCATTAGAAGTAAATCCTAATCTTTTCTGTAAAAGCAAATCATTAACTTTATAAACCAAACCGTCTACATCATAATCTAATTCAAATCTTTCTTTTTCAAATTTTTGATGGAATGATATTAGTTCACTAATATTATTAATAATTTTATTATATTCGCTTGTTTTAAATCCCCAAATTTTTACATTTTTTAAAAAATCAGATTGTAGTTTAAATTTATTATTTTCAAAATAACCAAAAGTATATGCTATAAAATTTAATGGAATTTTTTTTGTTTCTTTTGGATTTTTTTGTCTCAAAGATCCTGAGGCTGCATTTCTAGCATTCGCAAAATTATCTTTTATTTTTTCAAAATCTTTTTTATTTATAAAAACCTCACCTCTAATTTCTATATTTTTAGGAAAATTATTATTTACAATTTTATGAGGTATATCTTTAATAGTTTTCAAATTATCTGTAATTAACTCACCTTCTTTTCCATCTCCCCTAGAGACTCCATAAGTTAAAATTCCATCTATATATGTTAAAGATGCTGAAATTCCATCAATTTTAGGTTCAACACTGTATTCTAAATTTTGTTTATCATTTAAAAAATTTAATATTTTTTTTTGAAAGTTTATCAAATCTTTTTCTTTGAAAGCATTTGATAATGATAACATTTGCTCTCTATGTTTGAATTTAATAAAATTTTTTGATGGTTTAAAACCTACAGAATTTGAAGGAGATGAATTGCTTTGTAAAAAATCATACTTTTTTTCTAAATCAAAAATTTTTTTTTTTAAATCATCATATTCTTTATCAGAAATGATTGGTGAGCTTTTTTCGTAATAATACTTGTTATGTTTTTGAAATTCATTTATTTTTTTAAGATAATCTTGTTTTATATTTTTATTCATAAAACATTTTTATTTAAGTAGATCTTTAAACTTTTTTATTAATGAGTCCTCTTTATTTTTATTTTCTTTTTTTGAAATCTTTTTATAATCCTTATTTAATATCCTATAAGTTTCTTCATACCACATGCTGGATTGATAGTTGTAACCTAATAAACCAGCATATTTCTTAGATTCATCAACCAAACCTATTCTGTAATGTAGCTCTACTAATCTATGAAGGGCTTCTTCTACATAAATTGTAGTTTCATAATCTCTCACAACAGTTTTAAATCTATTTATTGCTGGTATCCATTTTTCTCTAGCAACATAATATCTTGCTAAATACATTTCTTTAGAAGCTAAAATCTCCTGGATTAACTCTAATTTAAATTCAGAGTCTAATGCAAATTCAGTATTAGGATATTTTTTAATAACAATTTCAAAATAATTTTTTGCTTTAAGAATTTCATTTAAATCTTTTGTTTCATCTATTATTTGATTGTAATGACTAAGTGCTAATAAATAATAAGCATAATCTCTACGTGGATGGTTCTTATACTTATCCAAGAATTTTTCCAATTCAAGAATTGCATCATTAAAATAATATTGAGAAAAATATGAGTAGGCTGCCATTAATGCAGCTCTAGGAGCCCATATCGATTGTGGATACAGCAATTCTGCTTCATTAAATTTTTTTGAAGCATATATTGCATCACCTTTCTCCAACTCTTTTAATCCCTCATTATAAGCTTCTATCATTTGCATTTCCAAGTTTTCTTCTTGAATAATAGAAACTTTCTCTTTTTCTTTTGAGCATGACGTGCACAACAAGAATAATATTATAATCAAATATACTAAGGGAAATTTCATTTTTAAATTTTACCAGAAAATATTAAAAATTCTAATAATTAAGCTATTGATCTTAGCTGGCTCTTATTTGTTAAGGAATGAGGTAAATTTTTACCTTTAATTTCAATTAATGAATAGTTTTTTTTATCACTAAATAATCTTCTTAGCAATTTATTGGTCAAATTATGTCCTCCTTGGGAACAAATTAACGAGCCAATTATTTTGTAACCTGACAAATATAAATCTCCCATGCAGTCTAAAATTTTATGATTAACAAATTCTTTATCATTTCTTAGGCCACCCTTATTTATTAAAGAATTCTCTTTTACAACTAATGCATTTTCTAAACTACCACCTTTTCCAAGGCCTAAAGTTTTCAATTTCTCAATATCTTCGAATAGGCAAAAAGTTCTAGAATTATATATATCACTCAAATTATTTTCAAACACACTGATTTTGTTTCTTTGAGAGTTAATAAATGAATTATGATATTTAATTTCAAAGTCAATATCTAAACTTACATTTGATCTATTTATTGAAACTACTTTCTTACCTTCTGTTACTTCAACTTTTCTTTCAATCTTAATTATTTTTATTGGTGCTTCACTAGTTTTGATGCCCGCTTGTAAAATTAATTCTACAAATTGTTTAGCAGATCCGTCCATAATTGGAACTTCTTGAGAATCTATTTCGACAATTGCATTATCTATTCCTAAACCATAAAATGCTCCCATCAAATGTTCTATTGTAGAAACTCTAACTCCATAATCATTTGCAATTGTTGTACAAAGTGTTGCATCTACAACATTATTGTAATTTGGAATAACGATATTATTTTTTTTTAAATCAACTCTTTTAAAAATAATTCCAGTATCAGGATAAGCTGGCAGTATGTTTATCTTTGATTTTATTCCTGTATGTATACCCGTGCCTTCAATAAAAATTTTATTTGAAATAGTTTTTTGAGTTAGTATGGCCATTAGCACTTTATACAAAAAGGCTAAAAATTTAGATATACAACTAATATTACAACAAAATACAATTAATCATTTCCAAAAACATTAAAGAATCTATGAAAAAAACCTAGTTTTTTTTGATTTTTTTTCAATTTTTGTGGGTCTTCATCTTTAAAATTATTTTCAAAGAGCAGTCCAGCTTTACAAAGCTCAAGTTCATTTTCCTCATAAAAGTTTATTTCCTTAAAGTTGTATTTGTCTTCTAGTTGAAAAGAATTTTTGTTAAAGATTTTTGATCCATTTCCGATTAAAATTAAATTCAAGTTTTGTTTTTTATCTATATTTTCTTGAATACCCATATTTTTAAATGATAGTTCAATTATTTCTTCTACTCTTGTTAATACAACTTTTTTTAACAAATCTATTGAAATATTTTTTCCGATAATTTTCTTTATTATCTCAGAATTATCACTTGAATCATTATTATTGTAAGAAAAATCAATTTCAGATCTATTAAAAGTTTTTTTCAATTTTTCTGAATCGTCTAAGCTTAGTCTCATCATTTGTGATATATCTTTAGAAATGTGACTTCCTCCAATTGCTATACTTTTTAAATACTCCAATTTTTGATTAATAAAAAAAATTATAGTTGTTCTCTCAAGGCCTATATCGAGAAACGCAACGAATTTATTTTCTTTAAAATAATTAATATATTTATATGATTTAACTAAACTTGATAAAAAAAAATTTACAATTTTTAAATTATTTTTTTTAAATATTTCAAAAATATTTTGATATTCGTTATCAGGTAAACATACAAATTTTATATCTAATACTATCGAATTAAGTTTTGGTAACTGTTCGGGAACATTTAAAAATTCTTTATCATTAATAATGTATTTTTTTACAATTATATGAATGATCTTTTTATTAATATAATAATTATTAATTAATCGATTTGCTTCTAGAATTACTGAAGAACAGACATCTTGAAAATTTATTTTTTGATCCAATTTTTTTTTGATCGATAGATCAATAGTAAAGATTTTAGAAGTATCGTATAAAACTGTTATGTTTTCAAGATGAGAAGAAATTGAATTTTCTGCTTCTCTAATTAAAAAATTTATTGATTCAAAATATTCTTCATAATTTTTTTTTTGAAGTATGTCTTTTGATTTATAAAATAATTTAGATAATTTATTATCAAAGACACTCAATCTTAATTGACTTGATCCAAAATCAATGACGGATAGGTAATTATCTTTTTTCATTTGTTAAAATAATTTTATTTTTCAATCGTAGATCTATTAGCTGGCCTGGTATAATTTTCTTTTTTTTCAATAAAGAACTATAATTTTTTAATGATTGTTCGATACTTTGAGAGGGAAGCATTAAAACGATTTTATCATCATTTTCAATATCCCATCTATTACTTTTAAAATAATAATATTTTTTTATTTTACTTAAATTAAAACCGTTTGCATTTAAAGTATCCTGTAATTTTAAAAATTCATTTACTTTAAAAATTCCAAATACCTGTGGTAAATTATGTTCTTTTTCAACTAAAAATATTTTTGTAAGTTTTCCATTTTTGCCTATATAAAATTTTTCTCCATTTAATATTGTCTTCCCTACAAATTCAGTTTTTTTAACATTAACCAATAATTTTGAAGGAAAAACTTTTACAATATTATAATTATCTAAAAAACTGTTATTTTTTAGTATTTTTCCAATTTCTTCTCCACTGATAAAAAAAATATTCTTGTTTAAAAAGATTTCCAAATTTTTTTCTATTATTTTTTTTTCTTTTTCATCTAGTCCGATAATATTTATATCGCTTATTGAATTTAATTTTTTAAATTTTAAAATAATATTGAAATTGTTTGTTGAACTTAAAAATAATAATATCAATAAATAAAAATATATTCTTTTCTTACTTATTGATTGAAGCATCTTTAATTATTTTTTCAATTAATTGGGTAAAATTAATACCTTTATAACTTGCTATTTCAGGAACTAATGAAAGCGAAGTAAGTCCTGGTTGGGTATTGGTTTCTAACAAATAAAATTTATCTTTATAAAATCTGAAATCTGATCTTGTTACTCCTCTACATTTTAAAAGATTGTGTGCTTTTAAAGCCAATGAAGTTAGTTTTTCATAATTTTTTTTAGAAATTTTAACTGGAATTATATGTTTAGTTTTTGCTTTGGGGTTATACTTTGCTTCATAATCATAAAACTTTCTTTTTGGTTTTAGTTCAATAACGCCTAACTTTTTTCCATCTAATATTGCAACTTGAATTTCGCGACCTGGAATATATTTTTCAATCAAGACTTCTCCATAATTTTTTAACTTATATAAATTTTTAATTAAATTTGATTTATTGCATATGTACACATTTACACTAGAGCCT
>MDTG01157256.1_pt1 | contig 13133 bp, 12 predicted proteins | sample 811421 | NCBI WGS metagenome assembly MDTG01 (sample SAMN05326645, study PRJNA326480) | marine metagenome | isolation source: seawater | place: Pacific Ocean: South East | collected 2011
AGGGTAGGCGAGACACTTACATACATTTACAATAGAAAATATGGAGTTCATACAAATGTTATAAGACCATTTAATGTTTTTGGTCCAGGCATGCAAGAAACTGATTACCGTGTTTTGCCAAATTTTGCAAAATTAATAAGAACTGGTAAGCCGTTAAGTGTTTATGGTGATGGAAATCAAACTAGGACATTTACTTATATAGTAGATGCTATGATAGGTTTTTTATTAACAATTTCAAAAGGACAAACGGGAGAAGCATATAATATTGGAACACCATCTCCTGAATTATCAATTTTACAATTAGTATCAAATCTTGAAAAAGCATTAGATAAGAAATTAGATGTTAATATTGCTAAACACCCTGATACATATCCTTCTGATGAGCCAAATAGAAGATGTCCAGATATTACAAAAGCAAATATACATTTAAATTTTTATCCTAAAATGGACATCATTAATTCGTTAAAAAAATATATAGAATGGTCAATTAATTTTCATAGTTAAATAATTAATGAAAATAGATATTTGTATAGTTGGTCATGGTAAGTGGGGAAAAATTATTTTAGAAAATATATTATTAAATAAGCATTTTAATTTATTAATTTTAATCACAAAACAAAAAGTACTTAAGAAAAATATATCAAAAAAAACAATAGTCATTTCAGATTACAAAAAAATAACTAAATTTAAAAATGTAAAAGCTGCTTTCATAGCAACTTCACCAGATAAGCAAATAAAAATTTCTCAATTTTTTTTAAAAAATAATATCTCATTAATTCTTGAAAAGCCAATATCTACTAATATTCACTCAATTAATAAATTGATAAAAATTAATAAAATTTATAAAAAATTGATAATCGTTAATTATATATATTTACATCATCCATTAATATTACATTTACAAAATAAATTGTTAAGATCTAAAGAAAAAATAATTAATATAGAAACAATTGGTGGTGATAATAAGCCAGAAAGAAAATATATTTCAACATTGTTTGATTGGGGGCCTCATGATTTATCGATTTTATTATTTTTTATTAAAAATCCTACTATAAATAATATTAATTTTGAGAAAAGATTTAGAAGAATAAATTATGAAATAAATTTCCAATCAAAAGAAAAATTTATTTCATCAATATGTTTTGGGAATAATTTTAAGTCTAAAACTAGAAAAATAAAAATATATACTAATAAAAATTTTTATGAACTTAATTTGATTTCAAATAATATTTTTGATCAAAATAATAAAAAATTAAAAGTAAAGATAGTAGATTCACCATTACAGAATGTGTTAAATTATTTTTATAATAATTTTAAAAATAAAAAAATTATTAATAGAGATTTAATCTTTTCAAAGATTTTAACTAATATTCTTTTAAAAGTGCACAAGAAAACTGTTTAAATATTTTATAAATAATATACTAGAAATCTGAAGTGTCTTTTTTTAAAAAAATTATTAATAGAAAATATCCATATGTAATTGCTGAAATTGGGATTAATCATAATGGAGATATAAAGTTAGCTAAAGAAATGATTATTTCTGCAAAAAAATCAGGTGCTGATTGTGTTAAATTTCAAAGTTTTGTTGCTGATAAATACATCGCCCCTTATTCTGAAAAAGCTTTGTATCAACAAAATTCTAGAGATTTTCAAAATTCTTCACAGAGAGAAATAATCAAAAGTTGTGAAATTTCTACAAAAGAATTGATTGATCTTACTAAATTCTCAAAAAAAAATAAAATAGATATTTTATCAACTCCATTTGAAAACATAAGTTTAAATTCATTAATAAGACTAAAAATGAAAGCAATTAAAATTAGTTCTTGTAATTTAACCAATTATCCTTTCTTAAAAATTGCAGCTAAATCAGGAATACCTATCTTGTTATCTACTGGTATGGGTAATATTAGTGAAGTGATTAAAGCTGTAGAAATTTTTAAAAATCATAAATCTGAGTTAATTTTATTACAATGCACTTCAAACTATCCATCAAAAATCAAAAATGCTAATTTGAATGTAATTAAAACTTATCAAAATTTGTTTGATGTGCCAGTTGGCTTTTCTGACCATACGAAAAATAACACTTCATCAATAGTTTCTACAATTTTAGGAGCAAAGGTTATTGAAAAACATTTTACTTTATCAAGAAATTTAAAAGGCATAGATCAAAAAGCTTCAATTGAGCCACTTGAGCTTAAAAATTTAGTTAAAAATATTAAAGAGGCGATAGACTCTTTGGGTAAAAATATGAAGTTTAAAACTAAAGAAGAAGAAGATACTAGTGCGGCTTTAAGAAGAAGTATAGTAGCATCTAAAGCTCTTAAAAGTAATAAATTGATTAAAAGAAATGATCTTACATTAATGAGACCTGGTAACGGCTTAGATTCAAGCTATATAAATGCTTTAGTTGGAAAAAAGCTATTTAATAATAAAAAAAAATTCGAACAATTTAAACTTTCTGATATAAAATAATTATGAATTTTCTTGTAGTTGGTTGTGGATCTGTGGGAAAAAGACATTTAAATAATTTAATTAAAATAGGTATTAATAAAAATAATATTTACGCTGTTGATACAAGAGAAGACAGATTGCAAGAAGTAAGAAACTTAGGCATATTGAATGTTTTCACTTCTTTAGATGAGGTTCTTAAATTCGATATATTTGCTAGTATCGTATGTTCACCAACGTCCATGCATATCGATCAGAGTTTAAAATTATTAAATAATAATATTAACATACTCATGGAAAAACCCTTATGCAGTAATTTAGATGGGATAGATAAAGTTATTAAACTAAAAAATTCCAAAAACTTAACCTTTATGATGGCGTATGTTTTTAGGTTTTCACCTATGACTATTAAGGTTAAACAATTGCTTAAGAATAATGAGATAGGTAAAATTTTATATGCAAGAGGTGAATTTTCAGAATATTTGCCTGACTGGCATCCTTGGGAGGATTATAGAACATTTTATATGGCAAAAAAGGAACTTGGGGGAGGTTCAATTTTAGATCAGTGTCATATAATGGATTTGTTCCATTATTTTTTTGGCAAATTTTCATCAGTTTATGCTTTTAACACTAAGATTTCAGATCTAGAAATACAAGCTGATGATATTGCAGAAATGATAATACATTTTGATAATAACATTGTTGGCTCTATTCATACTGATATTTTTGGAAGAAAACATAAAAAGAAATTTGAAATCAAAGGAACCGAAGGAAATATAACTTGGGATTTTTATGAAAAAAAAGTTTATTTATATAAATCATCAACAAAGAAAGAAAATATATTTAACAATTTTGATGATGATTTTAATAATTGTTATATTGACGAACTAAACACATTTATAGCTGCTTGCAGTGATAAAACAATATTAATTCCTGACTTAGATGTAGGTATCGATACTATGAAACTTATTATTAACTCTGAAAAATCACATAATACTAAAAAATTAGAAAAAATATATTAGGTGAACGCATTTATTTCATCAAGTTTATATCCAAATACATCTTTAGATTATGCTTTAAACAAATGCTTATCTTATTTTGGGAAAAATATTGAAATCTCAGCTCCTCATAATTTTGAAAATATTGAAAGTTTAAAAAAAATACTATTAAAATTCAAAAACAAAAATGTAAATTTTATTTTACATAATTATTTTCCAAGACCCAAAAAAGATTTTGTATTAAATATTTCTACAAGTAATACAAATATACTAAATAAAATTAACGAGCATATTTATAGCGCAATAGATTTATCTCATTTTGTAGATTCAAAAATTTATGGAATTCATGCTGGATATTTAGCAGATTCAGAGGCAAATGAAGAAGGTAGTTTTATTTTTAAGGATAATAAAAATTCTTATAAGACTGCTATAAAAAATAGCGCATCATTACTAAGCAAAGTTTCAGAATATGGAAAAAAAAAAAATGTAAAAATTTTAGTCGAAAATTTATTTCCTTTTAATAATATTAATAATTCACTTTTTTGTACATTTTCACAAATCAAAGATTTTATGGGAGAAGTTACAAATGATATTGGCATCCTTATTGATCTTGGTCATTTGCAAATTTCATCAAAATTTTATGGATTAAGTGTCGAAAAAGAATTAGATAATATACTAAATCTTTACTCTGATAGAATTTTTGAAGTTCATTTATCAGAAAATGATTGTATAAATGATCTACATAAATCTTTAGACAAAAATAGTTGGCAAATAAAAGCTTTAAAAGAAATAAGGAATTGTTCTACAGAATCAGGTATAGAAAGAAAATATTGTTTAGAAGTTAGAAATGAAAAAACTATAAATGTATGTAAATCATTAGAAATATTAAATAATTTATGAATAAAAATAATTTTATACCCATTGCTCAACCTTTCTTAGGAGAAGAGGAAGCCAAGGCTGTATATCATACTATAAAGTCTGGATGGATAAGTATGGGAAAGAAAGTAGATGAATTTGAAAGCTTATGTTGCGAATATTTAAATGTAAAATACGCTATAGCAATGAACAATGGTACGTCTACCTTAAGCTCACTTTTAACTGCATTAGGTATCAAATACGGAGATGAGGTTATAGTTCCTAATTTAACCTATATTTCTTCAGCTAATGTTATTGAATATCATTCAGCAACTCCGATACTTGCAGATAATGATCCTAAAACATTTAATATTTCAGTTGATAATATTGAAAATAAAATTACTGATAGAACAAAACTAGTGATGTCTGTAGATCTTAAAGGACAACCAGTTGACTATGATGAAATAATTGAATTATGCGATCGTAAGGGCATTCCTTTAATTGCAGATAGTGCTGAGTCATTTGGGGCTATCTACAAATCAAAAAAAGTAGGAAGTCAGGCTTTGGCTCACTCATTTAGTTTTTTTGCTAATAAAAATCTTACAACTGGTGAAGGAGGACTAATTACTACAAATGATACTGAGTTAGCTAAAAAACTAAAAATTATCAGGAATCAAGGACAAGAAGGCAGATATAATCATACACATTTAGGAAATAATTTTAGAATGAACGATATAACTGCTACAATTGGTATTGAGCAATTAAAAAAAATTGATCAAATCATAAATAAAAAAAAAAATAATTGCAGATATTTATAATGAAAATTTAAATGAAAATAAATTTATCGAGACTCCCAAAGTCCCAAATTATTGCACTCAACCAACTTGGTATATGTATTCAATTACCGTTCAAAAAAAAATTAGAGATGGACTAATTAATCATTTAAAAAATAATAATATTGATACAAGATTATCATTTCCACCTATATCTGTTCAGCCATATTATAAAAATAAATATTCGTTTGATAATAGTATTTTAACTAATTCAATTTATAACTTTGAAACTTTTTTAGATATACCAGTTTCTATTTTGATGAGTGAAGCAGATCAAAAAAAAATAATCTCAGAAATTAATTTTTTTACTAAATTTATGAATGAAAAAAAATAATGTTACTTTAATAGGTGCAAATGAACCTTTGCTTATAGCGATCAATACATTAAAAAATAAAACAAATATTAAAAATATAATATCTAACAAAAAAAATCATTTAGTAAAAAATTTTTGTAAAAATAATAAAATTAATTTTGTGAGTGATACAAGCTTTGCTAAAATGGAAAATCTAAATAATTATAAAATTTACAAATCTGATTTTGCACTTAGTTTTTCATACCCCCATAAAATATCTGAAAATACAATTAATTTGTTTGGTAATAGGATTTATAATTTCCACCCAGCTAACTTACCTTTTTATAGAGGCAATCTCCCAACTATATGGCCAATTCTCAATGGTGATCTTTATGCATATTATACCCTGCATGTTATTAATAATAAGTTTGATGAAGGTCCGATAATTGCTAAATCAAAAATAAAAATTCATAAATATGATACTGGAATTTCTTTGTATAATAGACTAACTAAAAAATTACCAAGTTTAATTAATGAAAATTTAAATTCTATTATAGAAAATAATTTAAATTATATTAAACAAGATCAAAAAAAAGCACGTTTCTATAAAAAAGAAATTCCCAGCAATGGAGTTGTATCTCTTAATTGGAAAGGCGAATATATTGAGAAATTTGTAAGAGCATTGCATTCTGATAAGCATACTCCGGCAATAGTTTTGTTCAATAATGAATATTTAAAATTGTATGAAGTAAAATTTTTAAAAAATTTAAATAATAAAAAAAAAAGAAAACTTATATTAAAATGTATCGATGGGTATATAGAAGTATTGAAATATGAAAAAAAATAAGACCAAAATTAACTTCATTAAAAAGTATATTGTCAATGACAAGGCCAGTATTCTTGATGCTTTGAAAATAATTACTTCAAATCAAAGCAAAGCTTGTGTTGTTATTAAAAATAATAAATTTTTTAAAGTAGTGACTGATGGTGATATTAGAAGAGCACTAATTAAGGGTTTTTCATTAGATGATAAAATAGTATCAGTTCATAATAGAGAATCTAAGTATGTATATGAGATAGAAATTAAAAAAAATAAAAACTATTTATTTAATTCTAGATTTTCTATTATGCCTATTCTTAACTCTAAAAATCAATTAGTTGACGTAATTACTGACAATAAATCAGATTTAAAATATAATATTAAGAAAAAGAAAGTCGCAATAATAGGTTTAGGTTATGTTGGTTTAACTTTAGCATTGGTTCTATCTGAAAAAGGATTTGATGTTATAGGATATGACATAAGCAAAAAAACTATTAATAAAATAAAAAAAGGTGAATCACCTTTTTTTGAAAGATATATAGATGAATACTTAAATAAAAATTTAAATAAAAATTTTAGAGTAACTAATAATTTTAATGCTTTAAATGCTGATATTTATATAATTTGTGTTGGAACACCTATTGATATTAAAACAAAAAAACCAAAAATTGATATTATTTCTAGAGCAGTTCAAAACATTTCTAAAAAAATAAAGAATGGAGACCTCCTAATTTTAAGATCAACTTTACCTACAGGATTTACTAGAAGTAATATTATCCCAATCATTGAAAAGCATTCAAAGCTTAAAGCTGGCAGTGGTTTTTTAATATCCTTTTGCCCTGAAAGAACTATTGAGGGAAAAGCACTTGATGAATTGTCAGATTTACCTCAAATAATAGGAGGTTATGATCATGAGAGTACTGAATTATCAATGAAATTTTTTGGTGCATATTCGCATACTGTTATTGATGTAGGTTCACTAGAGGGGGCGGAGTTATGTAAATTAATTGATAATTCCTATAGGGATGTAAGATTTGCATATGCAAATCATATATCATTACTTTGTGAGGAATTAGGTCTTAATGCTCACGATATTATCTCTAAAGTCAATCTAGGTTATAATAGAAATGATATTGCATATCCTTCTCCGGGAGTAGGAGGTCCATGCCTTAGTAAAGATCCTTATATTCTTCAAAATAACTTAATTGAAAATAATATAAATTCTAGTTTATTACTAAATGCCAGAAAGATTAATGAAATTATACCATTAAAAATTTATAACAGAGTTTTAAGATTATTAAAAATACATAATAAACACAAAAAAAACATTAAAATATTTATTATAGGTTTTGCTTTTAAAGGTGAGCCTGAAACATCAGATATGAGAGACTCTACTACACTTCAATTTTTAAGTATTTTAAAAAAAAATGGATTTAAAAATATTTATGGATATGACCCTGTAATAGAAAAGAAGGAAATTAATTCACTTGGAATTAAGTATTGTGATATAGATATGGGTTTTAAAAATTCAAACTTAGTCATGTTCATGAACAATCATAAATCATATTCAAAAATAAACATAATCAAATTAGTAAACAAAATGAGTCAAGACTCAATCTTATATGATGGTTGGAATATTTATAAATCAGATATTTTTAAATCAGTAAATAATATTAAATTTATAGGAATAGGTAAATAAAAGTGAAAGTGGCTATTACAGGTGGATCTGGTTTTTTAGGCTCAAATTTATCAAATCTAATTGCAAGCAAGGGGCATCAAGTTAAAATAATAGATAATTTTTACAGAAATAGTGATCAATACATAAATAAAAATATTGAAATATTTAATTGTGACATTAGGAATGAAAACAGCCTTATTGAATACTCTAAAGATGCTGATGTTTTAATACATTTAGCATTTATTAATGGAACTAAATATTTTTATGAAAAACCAGAACTAGTATTAGATGTTGGTGTAAGAGGTATGTTGAATTCTATTAATGCTATAAAAAAAAATAAAATTAAAAAATTTATATTAGCTTCTTCTTCAGAAGTTTATAATGAACCCATTAACGTACCAACTTCAGAAAATGAAATGATAAAGATCCCTGATATTAATAATCCTAGATTTTCTTATTCTAGTGGTAAAATAATTTCAGAGTCTCTTACGATTAATTCACTAAATAATATTGAAGTTGAAAAAATTATTTTTAGACCACATAATATATTTGGTCCAAAAATGGGAGAAGAACATGTTATTCCAGAAATAGTAAAGAAAATTTATATGGCTTCTAATAAATTTAAAGATTTAAAATGCAGTATTGAGATTCAGGGAGACGGCTCAGAAACAAGAGCATTTTGTTATGTATCGGATGCTATTAATCAAATATTTTTTTTGATTGAAAACGGTAAAAATAATAATGTCTACAATGTTGGTATAAGTAAAGAAATATCAATATTAAATTTAATAAATCTTATTTCTGATATTTTAAAAATTAAAGTCAAAATTATAAATAGTAAAATAAAATTAGGAAGTGCAAAACGAAGATGCCCTGATATTTCTAAAATAAAAGATCTCGGTTATAAATTAAATGATAACTTTCATGATGGTTTAATTTCCACAGTTTTATCCTACAAAGAATATTATTTAAAAAATAATTGAATGTATAAAGGCAAAAGAATATTGGCAATAATTCCTGCTCGTGGAGGTAGTAAAGGTATAAAATTAAAAAATTTGACTAAAATTAATAATAAATCATTAATACAAATAACGTCAGAAACATTGAAGAAAATTAAATACATAGATAAAATAATTTTGTCATCCGACCATGAAGAAATTATTAAAGAAGGAATAAAACATGGTCTCGATATTCCATTTATAAGACCAAGTAACATAAGTGGAGATCTTGTTGGTGATACACCTGTAATTCTACATGCACTAAAGCATTTTGAAAAAAAAAATGAAAAATTTGATATTATTTTATTAATTCAAGTTACTTCACCTTTAAGAAAAATACTTCATATTACGAAATGTATAACAAAATTAATTAATTTAAGTCTAGACTCAGTATTTACTGTTTCTAAGATAGACGAAAAGTACCATCCTCTTAAACAGTTTTTAATTAAAGGAAACAAAATTAATTATTTTGACAAGAGAGGTAAAGACATTATTAGAAGACAACAGTTAGGCGTAACATATATAAGAAATGGGATTTGCTATGCATTTACTTTAAAGTGTATTAAAAAACAGAAAGACAAAATAGGAAAAAAATCATCGTATGTAGTTGTAAACGAAGACTTTATAAATATTGACAATTTATCAGATCTAGAGAGATTAAAAAAGTATAAATTATGAAAATTAATAAAATAATTAATAAATCTAATCCAATGATTATTGCAGAGATTGGCCAAGCTCATGACGGGTCTTTAGGAAATGCACATAAATATGTTGATGAATTAATTAAAATGGGAGTAGATGCTATAAAATTTCAAATTCATTTTGCTGAAGAAGAATCAAGTTTCAATGATTTATTTAGAACTAAATTTAGTCAACAAGATAAAACAAGATTTGATTACTGGAAAAGAATTGAATTTACCCCATCTCAATGGAAACAACTTTTTGAAAAATGTAAAAAAAATAACGTTTTATTTTTAAGCTCTGTTTTTTCAAATAAAGCTAATGAAATATTAAAAAAAAATAATTCCCAAATTTATAAAATTTCATCAGGAGAGATAAATAATAATCTATTATTAAATAAAATTATTCAGAATAAAAAACATATAATTTTAAGCACTGGTATGAGTGATTATAGTGAAATTAATAAAATATATAGAAAATTAAAAAGTCAAAATGTAGATTTTTCATTAATGCATTGTACCACAAAATACCCAACTCCACTTAAGGATATAGGTTTGAATGTTATTTCTGAATTTAAAAAGAAATATTCTGTTCCAATTGGTTTTTCTGATCATTCAGGAAACTTTCTTACATCTATAGCTGCAATTTCTTATAATATTGATATTCTTGAAGTGCATGTTACTTTTGATAAAAGATTATTTGGCCCTGATACTTCTTCTTCAGTTACAATAGATGAATTAAAAGAAATTATTAAATTTAGAAATTATTTTAATGATCTTAATAAATTCAAAATAAATAAAGATAATTTATCAAAATCTTTAAATAGTACTAAATTATTATTTAATAGAAGTGCTACAGCAACTAGATCTCTTCTTAAAAACACAATATTAAAAAAAGATATGATAGATTTTAAAAAACCTGGGTATGGAATAAAAGAAAATGAAATAAATAAATATATTGGAAAGAAGATTAGTAAAAAAATTAAAAAAAATTATCAATTTAAAAAAAGTGATTTTATTAAATGAGAAAAGTTTGTATCATTGTAAATAGTAGGGCTAATTATGCTAGAATCTACACAGTATTAAAAGAAATTCAAAATCATAAACAATTAGAGTTACAACTTGTAGTTGGTGCTTCAGCTCTTTTGTACAGATTTGGAAAAGTAATTGATAAAATTGAAAAAGATGGATTTAAGCCTGTTGCAAAATTATATTCAATTATTGAGGGTGAAAACCCGGTGACTATGGCTAAATCAACAGGAATAGCTATAATTGAACTTTCAACGATATTTGAAAATCTAAAACCAGATATAGTTTTAACTGTTGCAGATAGATTTGAAACCTTAGCTACAGCTGTGGCCGCAAGTTATATGAACATACCATTAGCCCACACTCAAGGAGGAGAACAAACAGGCTCTATTGATGAAAGTGTTAGGCATGCGATCACTAAACTTGCACATATTCATTTCCCTGCTACCTTAAAATCAAAAAATATTTTGATAAAGATGGGTGAGAATAAAAAAAATATTTTTAATTATGGCTGCCCCTCTATAGATTTAATTGACTCAAGAAAATTGAAACTTTCTTCAGACTTGATAAAAAATGCTAGAGGTGTTGGATATAACATTGATTTAAGTAAGCCTTACATAGTTATATTGCAGCATCCAGTTACAACAGAATATAATTCAACATTAAAGCAAATCAATGAAACAATTCAAGCAATCAAAAAAATTAATATGCAAACTATATGGTTGTGGCCTAATGTTGATGCAGGCTCTGATGATATCTCAAAAAGTTTAAGAGTTTTTAGAGAAAAAAATAAAAATTTTAAAATTAGGTTTGTTCGTCACTTTGATGCCACTGATTACTTGAAAATCATTTTTAATTCAGCTTGTTTAGTCGGCAATTCCAGTTCAGCAATTAGAGAAGGTTCATTTTTGGGAATACCAGCTGTTAATATTGGAAATAGACAAAGCGATAGAGAAAGAGGTAAAAATGTAATAGATGTTATTTCAGACAAAAGGTACATTTATAAAGCAATAAAAAAACAAATAATGGTAAAAAAATATCCTAAATCAAAATTATATGGCAATGGCAAAGCTGGTTTAAAAATAGCTAATAAGCTATCAAATATAAAATTATCTATAAAAAAGGAATTAAATTATTAATATATGGCATTTAAGAAAATTTCCTCAAAAAAATATAATCTTATTAAACATGAGAAATATTTAAGAAAAAATGTTTTTTTTACAAAAGATAAATGGCCACACTTTGACCTTCTATTTAGTGACATTAAAACTCTTTCAAAAAAAATGCCTTCAAATAGTAAAGTGCTTTTCATAGAAAGAACAAATTTATATGGCAGTATTAGTTTGCTGGCACCCTTTTTTAATAGACAGTATGTAGCTTCAATTGATTGTTCTGAAAAATCAATAAAATCTAGAGGTTCATATAATAAATCATTAATTGATATTGATAAAATAATTCCATTTTATTCAATAGATCAAAAAAATTATCTTAAAATTATCGAAAAAAAATACAAATCAGATTTGATAATTATTCCAAATTTAATTCATCATATACCATATCATATTCCCTTTTTTAAAAATTTAAAAAAATTATTAAATCCAAGAGGTAAAATTTACGTTTTTGAGCCACTAGTAAGAGAGCTTCATCAAGCACCTGATGACTATTTGAGATATACACCTTTCGGATTAAAAAAAATTTTTGAAGATTTGGGTTATAAAAATATTGAATATAAGTTAGAGGGCGGCCCTTTTAGTGTAATATCGTACTGTTACGATCAATCTCTGCAATTTCTTCCAAAAAAAATTAAAGAAAAAGAAACAAGTTATTTTCTAAATAATTTATTGCCTAAATTAAATAAATTTGAAAAGAAGTATAAAAAAAATTTAATAAGATCACACTCTTCTTTCCCCATGAGTTACTCAGTATTAGCAAAAAAAAATGACTTATAAAAAAAAAAAAATCATAGCAATTATTCCAGCTAAAAAAATATCTACTGAATTAAAAAATAAAAACTTATTAAAGATTAATAAAAAAAGTTTAGTAGAAATAGCTGTAAACATTTGTAAAAAAAGCAAATATATTGATTATATTGTAATAAGTAGTGATAGTGAAATTATTATAAATTTATGCTTAAAAGCAGGAGCAGACAATTATATTAAAAGGCCACAAAAAATTTCAAAAAAAAATTCAAATATTTTATTAGCCTGGCAACATGCAATTAAAAGTATAAGAAAAAAAACTAATATAAATTTTGATTATACCATACTTGTTGAGCCAACTTGTCCATTAAGAAAAGTTGAAACTCTTGATGGGTCAATAAAGAAAATAATTGATAACAATTTAAATTATTTAATTACCGTATCTAAAGTTCAAAAAAAATTTCATCCATTCAAGCAATTTAATATTAGAAAAAATTTATTAAAACCTTTTTCTAACTCTAATATTAAAATAATTAATAGACAGGAGTTAGATTATACTTATTCTAAAAATGGTATAGCTTAC
>MDTG01171437.1_pt1 | contig 13133 bp, 10 predicted proteins | sample 811421 | NCBI WGS metagenome assembly MDTG01 (sample SAMN05326645, study PRJNA326480) | marine metagenome | isolation source: seawater | place: Pacific Ocean: South East | collected 2011
CTACTGGAGGGTACGGAATTACCTTGACTGCTGCTAACACAGTTATCTACTATTCCAACAGCTTTGATCTAGAAAAAAGATTACAATCAGAAGATCGTGCACACCGTATCGGCCAAACTGGCAGTGTAACTTACGTGGATTTAGTTTCAGAAAAGACTATAGATGAACGTATAATCAAATCACTTAAGGATAAGGTAAACATTGCTAATGAAATCATGGGAGAAGATATTAAGAATTGGATCTAAAGAATTATCGGTTCGTACTTTGTTCGGCCTTCTATCTTCTTTGCTTGTAGTATTTGTTTGCGTCCTGTTCCTGGTTCTCTTTTCGCTGAGCAATGAACCCATCCTGAATTTGGATCAACACCATCATAGAACTCTAGTATTAACTGATCAAATTCACAATTTTTTGTAATCCACGTTGCAAGTTCCTTGTTGTCAACTCCATTTATCTCAAAGTCTGCTGCCTCACCCTTGGCATGTTGTGACTTAGACGAAGAGCCGATAGCCTCGCACAACTCTGGGCTGCGATAGCCTGAGGATATCATGACCGGTTTACCAAAGTGCTCGCGCACTGGTTGTAGGACGGCCTCCGCTAGGTGAATAAGGTTATTAATCTCCGCGGTCCCCGGTTCATTGTTAATATTTTTACGTACCGCTGTTTGAGATTTAGTTAGCTCTGCTAGTGTAAAGTTATTCGATAAGTTCATGACATCATCCCTAATAATGTTTCTATAAAAATTAATCCTACAGCCCCCACTGTAGATAAAACAACCCAATAGATCGTATCTATTTTACCACCCAATTTTTCTACGTCTTCGTGTACGTGTGTAATTTTGTCGTCAAGATGTTTGAGGTGATTTGTTTTTATTAATTCTATTTCACGCTCTACGCCTTTGACATGACCATACAGAGATATAATGTGTTCTCTTTCATCCTCTGGTGTTATGCCTTTTACTGTGTCCATATTAACTTCCAAATATTGGGTCAGTGGAGCCAAACACTTGTTGCCCCCGAACTGCTGTTTGATTTAAATTAGTTCCTATTGTAGGGGATGTCAAACCTAAATCCTGTAGTGGTTGCGTTGGAAGTCCTGAGAAAGGTTCTGACACTTTAGTTCCTAAAGATGTTCTATAAGGGTTTTCTATAATTGGTAAATCACCAAGCAAGCTAACTCTGTTAAATCTTCTTACTAAATTTCTTATAAAATCACGAGCCCTCCTGTAGTTATCAGGTTCACCTATTGCTCTGGCATTATCTCTGAATGCCTGTTCAATATTTTCTGATGGCACAAAAGGTTTAAATTGACCTGCTCTAATTGCTCGTAGTTGTGTGTTGGACACACGGTCTGCAAACGTTCTGTTTAATTTTTCAGTGCTAGCTCCTAGTGTTCTTGCTGCATAGTAATCATCAAACATTCTTTTTTGTACTCTGTGCATAGCTTGGTTTGCTACCAGGTATTGGTCTACAATTTGTTCTGATGTAACAGGTCCACCTTTTAATAGTGGTCCTGTAAACTCACGACGTGCATCATTTAATCCTGTTCTAAAATCTGCAATCTTAAATTTCATAGCTGCAACAGGATCAACTTGCACTGCTCTAAAACCAGCAATACCTAATGCCTCATCTAAAAACTCGTACGTTCTACCATACTCATCAACTTCTTCTGTTACTGCTTGCTTCATTCTAATAACCGCGGGCAACGATCCAGGCACAACTGTTGCACCTAAATGTTTTATCGACTCCATAAACTTGTCACCCATTGGTGTTTCATCTGTCCATAGTCTACGACCAGATTGTGTTCTACCGTTTCTACCTAAGATAGGTGAGATGTCTGCAATAGCAGATGTCCAAATTGATTCACTAACAAACGGCGATGCAGTTTCTTTTGTTGCATCAATCATAGATATAAGTAATTCTTTTTTAATATCGTCTTCTGCAATACCTTTTTGCAAACCATTAAACATTGTTGTCCATGGTCTAATCATTGCGTCGTACGCGTTAGCATGAGAGAAGTCTATGTATTTTAGTTTACCGTCATCACCTCGCACCGGTACAAGTGTAGAGTTCTTAGACCACTCAGGTACGAAACGTCTAAGCGCCTGCATCTCATCTTCTGTTACATTGTATAACGCTTTCATCCCCTCTACAGTTGCATAAGGCACACCTACAACAGTTGTACCAAAACCAAGAGCTCGTTTCATAGCTATTGATCTAAACGGATATACTGTACGTCCATCATCAAGCACATGTGGTGTATTAAATTCTTTCATAATACGACCCATAATATTAAAACTAGTTCTGTATATTTCTGCAGGGAATGATACGAAGTTACCAAACGGTAATTGTCTTAAACTTTTAACAAAGCTACTAACCATATCATAGTTAGGTATATTGTTACGAACAATCTCAGCAGCTTCATTGTCTAATAAATCGTCTGTATATTTCATGCCGTATTTATCGTACACTTTTTTAAGACGACCACGCTCCATAGCAAACGATGATATCTTCCAGAAATCATCTTCTGCTGTATACATATCTTCTGTCCATTTTTTAAGTTTAGACAGTTTACGCATTTGATCTCTTAATTGTTGTGTGCCGGTAAACGACTCACCAAAGTTTACGTCGTTCAATAATTTCTGTAAGTCCCCTAATTTAACACCACTGTTCACAACACCTAGTCTTAACAGCTCACGGTATCTGTCGTTTGCCTGACGTGTGCCAGGTATATTTGTTTGCAACATACCAAATGCTTCTTTAAATGCTGTAGCACTATCATCAACACTAACCGTTAATCCTGGTATTAAACCATTTGCTGTAGCAAATGCACCTGCAGATATAAAGTTACGTGCATGTGTGATAGGGCTTAAAATTGTTTTTGCCATTTGTGATGTTGCTTTTGGATACAATATAAAATTATCATACAGTTGTTTTAATGTGCCATTGTCTCTTGCCAACATACCAGCTTCTTCAATAGCATCAGCTACACCTTTCTCTGCATATAAATCATGTAATGGGTTTGTAATACCTGCTTCAATAGAACGAGTATCGTCGATTTTAATCTGTCTTACGTTTTTACCTAACTCATTCATCGCTTCTAGTTCTGTTTCTCTAAAAAAACCACGAAGCTCAGGCGGTAAAACTTTCCCTGCATTTTCAGGGTCTTCTAAAAATGCTTTTCTTGCGGCTGCAATAGATGCGTTTTCATTTTTTAATGTTTGAAAAAACTCGTTACGTCTTGATACCAAAGATAATTTGTTTGTACCTGTTAAGATAGTTTGCATAGGATCTTCTATCTTACCTAGCACTTCATCAAACACAGGTTTAATGGAGTCTTCTATTGCATCTAGAGGCACAGTTTTACTACCTACACCAACTTTTTCTATATCAGCTATTGTAGAACTGTTAACAAAAAAATCAGGTACATTAAAATAAACTCCAGCTGTTTTGTCTTCTCGTGTTGCAATTGATGCTGGTGCTCGTGCAGATTTCACCACCTGGTCTACATAATATTCTGCTTCTTCTCTTGTAATTGGCGTGCCCTTTGCTTCTGCTGCTTCTCTAAATACCTTAACAGTTTTTTCTATGGCTTCTTCTGACGGCCTGTAATTAAATAAAGGTATAAGTGATTTGTTTCTAAACACATCGTATGTTGCACCAAGATAACTTTTAAATTTTTCACCAAACAAAGTAGAAAATTCACCAAATGCAGCGTCATCCATGGTACCACCAAGACGTGTAAACATATGGCCCCACCCGCCACGTATGTCACCGAACGCATCAAGCACTCCTTGTATGTCTTCTGATGAGCCACCTTTGGCTTTCATCATAGATGTTATCTCTTCTACTTTTTTTGCATTCATTTCACCAAATCTAACTTGTTTTGTTGCATCATCAAAACTTACACCACCTGACAGCAATGTGTCGTTTAACTTTGCCATAAATTCACGACGACCTTTGTTACCTTCTTTATTAAAAATATTTTTTGTGTATGGAAATATTTTATCAATGTGTTTATCTAAACTACGTGACACCTGAGAGGCATAATTTATATCCCCGGCCCGCGCTCCAATATTCTTTCTTTGTAAATCAAAGAACTCTTGCGGTGTCATACCACGTGGTCTGAACGCACCAAGAAACTTGTCGATTGCATCGTTGTTGGATTCTAATTCGTTACGTCTTCTAACCATTGACTTGATCGCGGAACCTGATCCACCGACAACACCCATTAATAGTGATGTGTCAACACCGAACTTTAAACGATTGATAACTTCACGCGCTGCGCTGTTCTCATCATTTTCTAATAGTTGTGTTGGTCCACCAAACAAATCACCAATTGTACCCACGTGTTCTGGATCACCTACAAAGATTGCATCAGCTACACCGGCAGCTCCCGCTGCACCAAGTGTTGCAAACAATCTACCTTTTGCATTTAGTGATGTCTTAAATTTTTTCTGTAGTCTAGGGTCTGTTAGTTTGAAATAGTTACCATTCTTTTTTGCTAGCAATGCTTTTGTTGTAAGCTCAGCACCTTTTTTAGCAGCAATACCACCAGGCACACCAAGGTTAACCATAATTTTAGTTAAGTTACCCATGAATGTTGCTTCTGCTTTTTCGTCTAGACCAGTTAAGTCATCAAAATATTGTTCTACTTTTGCTGCGTTGCTTGTACCAAAACCTAAATCTAATAGTGCAGCACCTAGTGTGAATGCACCTTTTGGTATGTCAATTAAACCTGAACCTACACCTGCAAGCATAGACTCTAGTGTGCCAACTTTATTTTTTGTTAATGACTCTAGTGATCTTTTTCTTTTGTCTGACAATCCACCAGCTGCAAGCTTGACACGTCCGCCTTCATTCATACCTACGCGACCACCTTGTCCGTATACTGCTTTGTCTCCATACAACTCTTTAACAGTAAACTCGATAGCATCTTTTAGTTCCATGCCATGGTTCTCCATGTTGTCTTTTATCATCTCATCAAAAGTCATACCACCTTCGTCCATGCCAACTCGGCCACCTTGTTTGAAAAAAGGAGTTAAGTTTTTTGATTTAATTAAATTACGAAATTGATCATCACCTCTTATTGGATTTTTTAAATAATTACTTTTAATCTGAGCAGCTTCAGGAAGCCAATCATTTTTAGTAAAATCATAAAACATAGGGTAACCATCTTCTGCATCTAATCGTCTAGCTTCGACAAACTCATCTACTTTTTTTTGTATTTTTGCGTTTAACAAATTTAATTTTTCAGACTGACCTGTGGCTTCTAACTGTCTAGCTTCTTCTGCCATAGTTTTAAAACTATCTTTTGTATTACCTTCAAACAATACAGACTTATCTCTGTTAGCTTGTTTTCTAACAAATTGAATATTTCTAATGTTCATTGCTTTTTCTGCTACTTCTGGGGAGGTTATATTGCCACTTCTTTTGTAAACATCCATAATTGAATCAATATGTTCAAACTCTAAAGCATTAGGATCATCGTCTGCGAAACCCATTGCTTTATTAAAAGCTCTTTTTCTATCGTCAAGTCTTCCATAGTACTCTCTAGCACTTATTAAACCTTTTTCTTGAACAGCTTTTGGTCTATGTTTTGATATAGGAAAGACAACAAATTCTTTATTATCTTTAAAAAACAAATTTTCTAAATCAGTTCTAACTTTTGCAGCAAAAGATTTTTTACCTTTCAATGCTGATTCATAATCAGATATACTTTTCCATTTCTTTTTTAGATCATCTATAGCTCCTTTAAGACCTGATCTATCTGGTCTAATTCCAACTTGTTTTAAAAAATAATCTTGACTTTCTTCATAACTTCTTTGTTTATTACCAAATCCTTTATATCTTGTTGATCTTATTTTTTTAAAATTAAGTTTAATAAAGTTATTTACTTCTTTATTATCAGGCAAGATAAAACTAATTTTGCCTTTCGATTGATCAATATCCATAATACCACGCCAAGTTTCAGGTTTATCAGGATTAAATTTTTTTGCAGCTTTGTTTACAGAATTTTGTAATAGTGCTCTTCTAGCTTTAACTTGGTCATAAGGAGAATAGTTTTCTGTAAAAATTTTATTATTTGTATATTTAATTTTACCGGAATTTATAGCTCTGTTGACAGCAACTCTACGTAAACGTAAAGTTTTTTCCATAGAGCTAACAGCGCTTCTAGATTTATTTAATTTAGTAGCTATGGTTTCTTGATCAATATTTTTATTTGATAGTTTTATATATTTTAAAATATCGTTGTTATTAAAACCAAACCGCGAAGGTTGTTCAGCTTTTGGTAAATGTTTAAATATTTTTAATAGTGCTGTCATATCGCCCCCTAACTCGCGGCGAATTCTTTTGCCGTCTGCGGTTCGTTAGTGTACTCAACACTACCTTCACTGTTTACTGCTACAAGCAACGTGCCTTGAGGGTTCAATCCTTTAGGGTCTGCGTACACACCTGCTCTGCTTAATAATTTATCAGCATCTATTTCGCCATCATCGTCTTCAGGTACTAACTGTCTGACACCAGCACGTTGTGCTAGTTTATATAGCTCAGCTTGTTCTGCTGTAGTAAAGTCACCTGTTGCCAGTAACTCATTTGCTAATGCTCTATCTTCTGCAGCTATTTGCATGTCTTCACTAAGAACTAAATTTGCTGCCGCTGCTCTATTCGCACGTTCTTCTGCTGTCTCTCCTTTTCTTACTGCTGACAATGGTTCGTTAAATGCTTGAGCTGCTGCGCCATAGTCTCCAGATTGCATCAACTCTGATCCACCAGCAACTAATGCGTCGCCTAATCCTTCAGCTGCAAAAAATTTACCTAACATTGTATCAGGTTCCTCTTCTTCACCTGATAAATACGACACGTATTTTTGTATACGTTCTTCCATGGCGTCATCAAAAACTTGGTCCGCTGCTTCACCAAAAGAGTCTGGATCAACACCAATATTTTCTCCAGAGCCTTTAGGTAAATTTGTTCCGGAAGGGTCTCTTGATAAATAATCACTAAGATCACCATAAACAGGACCTTCTGCGTCAGGGTCTGTACCTAAATAATTTAGTACTTCATATCCATAACCAGGACCAGAAAAATCTAATGCTGTTTGACTTAAATTTGAAAGATTTCTAAGAAGTCTTTCAGTACCACTTCCTTTTGCTTCTGATCTAGGGTCTGCATAACCACCACGTTCTCCAAATAAAGCATGAGCTGCACCAGGTATTCCAGCTATTAAAGCACCTGTTGTTGCTACGTCCGCACCTCTAAGAGCTCTTCCACCAAATCTAACATATGGGTTGGTAGAAATTTTACTAGGATCACCCATTGTATATCTAATAGGGTTTCTTAGTTTGTCGTATGTTCTTCTAAGTATATCAGGTCTGGCTGTGTCTATGTATTTATCAATTTCACGACCTGAAGGTTTTGGTCCTTTGCTTCCAAAAATATACTCTTTAAGTTTCTTTGCAAGCTTAGGTCCTAGTTTGGTAACGATGTCTCCTTTTCCATATCCTTGTCTAACAGAACCACCTTGATTGTAAGATAGTCCAGATGTAATACCAACACCGTGCGTGTTGACATCGCCACCCATCTTAAACATTTTTCTTCTTAGTGCTACGTGGCCACCGTCTTGATAAGGTAAGTGTTGTTTTAAAAATTTCATACTGTCTACTTGACCACCCATGTTCATACCTGGCATCATTTGTTGTTGCATCATTTGCATATATTTTTGTTGTTCGTCTTGTTGATTTTGATATGCCATTTGATTAGCAAGATTATTTTCTTTCATAACTTTATTATCTTCTGCATCAGCCTGCATCATACCAATAACACCTGTATCTGGTAATTTAACTTTACCTGATGCTAGTGCCGCTGCCGGACTAAACGCTGCAAACTTATCTAAACTTCCTGATTTTGATGATCCCATTATGCTCCTGCTTGCCCCCATCCAAATATACCACCTAGGTTTTGTAAGATACCTGTACCTGCTCCAATCGCTCCTATTGTTGATTGCATGCCTGTTGGTCCTGGTGCTGTTGTTGATCCTATTGTTGTACCGCCTGGGTATCCACCCATCAGTGCTGCAAGCTGCGATCCTACAAATCCCATTTGTTCGTATGGTGCATACTGCGCAAGTTTATTTCTTTGTGCAATCGCATCTAATCCAGCTTGTTGATATTTCTGTTGTTGGTCACCGAAGCTACTTAAGATACCAAACTGTTGAGCTTGGAATTGTGGTATAGCTTGTGCCATTTGCATGTTTGCTTGTAACGCTTGTTGATATGGTGACATTTGTGATTGTGCTAATTGTTGTTGTCCTTGAGCTTGTTGCATTAAGTTACCAATATCAGCTTGTGCTATTCCTAATGCTTGTTGTCCTAGTCCTGATTGTATACCCGCAGCCGTTCCATAAAGTTGTTGATTCTGTGCTGCTTGTTGCATAGCTTGAGAACCCATGCCCATTTGTTGTTGGTAAGCTTGGTTTGCTAATGCTTGTGCTTGACCAAAACCTGACTGTCTTAGTTGTGCTAATTGACTAGCCATACCTCTTATACCTTGACCTGCAAGTTCTCCTTGTGCTACCGCCGCACGACTACCGCCAAATGCTGATCCTGCCCCTGCTCCAAACTTTGCTTGTTGTGATGCTAGTTGCTGTTGGAAGTCAGCCATAGTCGAGTCAATAACTTCTTGCTGATACGGTGACATAAATTGTTTGTAAGCTCCAGCTCCAGTAAATCCTTGGGCTGCTTGCAAGTATGGATCACCCGCGCCTTGGCCAGCAGCTGCTGCAGCTTGTGCAGCGTCTGCTGCAGTGCTAGCCTTAGTCATAAATGGTGAAGCCGCTTTACTTGCGTACAATCCTTGCGTCAATGCCTGTGATTGATCTAACGCACCTTGTGCTTGTCTAAGTGCGCCTGCTCCAGCACCTTGAATTTGTCCTGCAGCTTGTCCTGCTGCATCTAAAAATGGTTGATAAGCCCCGATCCCCGATCCGGTGACCGCGCCTGTCGCTGGGTCATAATTATATCCTTGACCCTTTAAAGCAGATACGATCGCTGCTTGTTGTAATTGATTTTGTGCTGCAACTTTCGGTGCAAAAGAATCTGTGTCAATGTTACCTGACAGCATTCCCATAAGTTGTGGTGTATATAGGGCTAACGCAGCTTCTATCGATGGTGATGATAACTGTTGAGTGGTTTGTGTGCCTTGTTGCTGTTGTTGTTTACTAGATCCCATTATACTTTAGACTCCAAACTGTGCATTAAATCGTACATTCTTTGTGCACCTTTGTTTACGCTACCGCCACCTGCTGCTTTAACTGCATCAGAGGTCATTACAAATTCATTCTTTGCTAGCATCGCTGGCACATCATCATGTTTTTCTTTTGCGCCCATAGGTATGAAGCCACCACCGCGACCATCTATTTGCATACCTTGTGGTATAGATTCTGTTTGTGGCACGCTGCCACCTAATGCCATCATAATACCACCGTTAGCTCTGCCAGTATTATATGTTTCTGGACCCATTATAATTGGTTCGTCAGACATTGATTGTCCCATTTTTAATCTAAACAATGCTTCTTCTATTTCTTGCTCTCGTTGCATTTCGTCATACAGTTGTTGTGACAACTCATCGTCACCAACGATTGCTCCACCATCAGCAGCATATCTAGTCAATCCAGAATAATTTAATCCTGGGAACATCATTCTTCTTTTTCTTTCAGGTGCTGGATCAGCTATTTGATACTTACCACCATACTGTGATAGTAATGGTGCCATGTAAGTGTTTAATTCTTCGTCTGTATATGCACCGCCCATTTGTTTATTCATCAAACGTCCCATGTCATAGACAGCTTGTGGATCAGTATTTAAATTCTTTTGTGCTTCTGTTTTATCTTTACCCATCATCAAACCAAGTAGTCCTGCTCCGGTTCCATAGGTAGCTAGACCTTTTTTAGTAAGAGGGTTTTTTAAACCATACATTATACCTTTACCTAAAGTGCCTTTGCCTAGCGCAAGTTTACCACCTGTTCCAAGCAACCCTGTAGTTGCAGCGGCTGAGCCAGGTGCAAATGTTGCTGCAGCCATACCAGAGCCCATTAAACTACCAGGCGCTGCTGCTGCAGATGCTCCTTTAGCTGCTGTTCCTAATAATTTTGCTTTACCTGCTCCAGCGATACCACCTAGTCCACCAGTCGCTGCTAATAAAGCAATAGGCAGAATTATCTCTGGCTTAGCTATTTTCTTTACTGCTTTTTTTAATGAACCCATTACAGATGATACTCTCTAGTTGTAAGCTTGACGTGACTACGTATTAAACCGTTAGGTGCTAACCTCAACCATTGGACTGGTTTACCAATGCCTAATAAGTGTGTGAAGAAAGTTCTGTAGTATAGCATAGCCTCGTTATGTTTCCTTTTAAAGATAGAATCAATGACCCATAGATTTTCTCCACTTTGCCAATCATTGAAACCAATCTCTCTAGTTTCTAAAAATCTTTGCTCGGCTTCTTTACTTAAGAATGCCCAGTTTCTATAACCATATAAACCATCTTCGTCTTTGTGGACTTTACATTGTCCTAACATTAATGATGGGTATATGTGGTAAAATATTTCTTTGACTTTATTGTTCTGCCATATCGGATAGTCATCTTTGTACAAATCGATAACGTCTAGTATGTCATTTATGTCATCCATATTTTACGCAAGGTGGTTAAACTTGTTAGCTTAGTCTCCCGACTCAGCTCCTATTGGCGGCATCTCTAAAACACGTACCGTTATGTCTTTGACAAGGACCTCGGACCAAGGGCTATTGCAGCCCGAACAGTTACCGATTGCTTGTTCTTCTGAATCTACCTCATTCTCACAACTTTTGCAATAAATTCTCTGATAAACTTCAGGTTGAATTACAGGTATTTCTTGACCATTTACAGTCGTATATGATATAGGCTTGCCCTCTTTAATTAACTTCATTATGTAATCTCTAACACTGATAATAGCACATGTAATCTGTTGGCTGTAGCTGCAGTGGCTTTTATTATGTCGCCTTCGTTAGCTACTAACGGTTGTGATAACGCTTCCATTGACGTATTAGCTGCAACTGATTTCACCGTTTCTATTGCAAATACCGCAGAACTTCTTGTTAATGTTAGTGTAATTGTGTCCGCGCTCCCCGAATCGTTGGCCACGCGTATTGATTTAATAATAGATGTAGTGGACGGTGTAGCAGGCACAGTTGTATCATCTGTTGTCGGCACAGTATATATTGTGGTCGCATCCGTAGTTGTTAAATCAACTGGTTTTAATAAAAATGTATCAGCCAACGAACCAACTCCTTGCTAAATTTTCATCTTTTGATTGTTGTTCATAACTAAAGTTTAACTGTGTTACAATTTGTTCTAGTTCACGAATTAATATGTCAAACTGTGATCGTTCATATTCTGTTGTTGCTTGTGGTAATCGACCTACTATTATCTTAGCCATTAGCGTCCTCCATCTGGTTTTACATCTAATCGCAATGTTCCAAATCTCCATTGATCATTAACAGCACTACTAGATATAACAATATTTGCTTGTCGACCACGTCCACGCGTATCAATTTTTGTAGTTGTAGGTGTTACAGTAGATGCATTTATTCTAACATTTGTGTAGTTTGTAACTTTTCTGTTACTAGCATGAGCAACAGCTGACGTTCCATTTGTGCCTCTAGTTATGGTGCCACCTAATTCATTTGTTGTTTTGTTATTGTCTGTGTATGTAATTAATTCTGTTCCAATCAATACAGTTCCTTCTAGTGGAAATTCATTTGAATCTTTTAATGATATAACAGAACCTGACGGTGAAGTAGCTGACATTGCTGATGACAACGCTGTAGTACTTGTTGTTTGTGAATAATTTTTAAAACTTAACAACACATCGGCACTGCCTTTTTGTTGTTTAAAGTCAGGTATAAAACGACCAATAGACAACATGTCTTCGCCGTCTTGTATGTCAAAATCACCTGATTGTAAAAAACATTCAATGGCATTAACGTCATCATTATTACCGTCTTCATGAGAATAAATAACAGACGCACCGTCTGTTAAACCAAGAACAGTTGGAGTCGTTCCTAAAGTTGTAGGCTCATATTCTGTAGCATAAGGCACTTGATACACACCTCTGTCTAACCATGTAGTTCTAGCCAATGAATTTGTATACCATAGATTTTCTAAATAATTATATGTAACAGAACGATCTATAAAGTCAGATTGTTCACTAGCATAGAACCAAGTTATTTCGTTAAAGTCTGTGTTTAATCCTACATATACTAATTGTTGTTGTGTAATACTAAAATCATCAAACACATAATCTTGCACTGTACAGGGTAATTTTTTAACAGCACCATCAAACATATAGAAAGCTTGCTGACTCATCCAAAAACTTGTGCCATTTACATCAACGGCACAATGCGCAGACACTGCTCCGCAGTTAGCTGCAAGTTGATTAAGACCAAATATAAAAGGTGGTCCTACAAACTGCAATGAATGCATTGATGTATCTGTCCATATTAAAATAGAACCCCTAGACCTTACAGCTGTCATTATTTTAGAACCATCTTGTATTCTAAATGACCCAGCTGTATTTATGCTAGAAGGAGACCATGTTGTAAAATCTTCCTGGTTAGAAAATCTAAGGAATAAATCATCTTGTGACGTTGTGCTGCCTATTGTTGTTTCTGTACCCATTAAAATTAAATGTCTGTCAGGTGTAGATAATATTAAATGTCTAGATGCTGTTGGTGCATTTCCACTAGCAACTGCAGCTCTAGTAGATGCTCCTGCCGATTTATCCCAACGATACAAAGAACTATTACTAGCAAGCGCTAGTAAATCTTCACCAAAGTTTTCAAATACCCAATATCTAGAATCAATGGTTGTTTCTGTTTGTGTAGAAGGCTTGTTCCAACCTATGTAGTTTGTAGCTGAGTTTGATACATCTAGTATAATTGTAACAACTGCATCATCAGCATGAGCCGCTGCTACGTGACTACTTGCAGTATTACCAGGAGAAGAACCTGAAGCAACTGTGGTTGTAGTATTAATAGTTGCTATTCCACGAGTCACAGTTAGGTTATTACTTGACACACCTGTAACTTTCATAATCTC
>MDTG01200463.1_pt1 | contig 13133 bp, 19 predicted proteins | sample 811421 | NCBI WGS metagenome assembly MDTG01 (sample SAMN05326645, study PRJNA326480) | marine metagenome | isolation source: seawater | place: Pacific Ocean: South East | collected 2011
GATCAATCCAATAGTATGAATCGTAGGATCCATCCTTGTTGCTCCTGATCACTATGCCTCTGACATATTTTGGATCATCTGCTTGTAGCACCATCTTCTTGCCATTAGGCAGTTTTAAATCCGTTTCAAATTCCTTGTGTTCGTCCTCATTGTACTGTGTGACCTTGGGTACTTTTTTTCTTATCTTGTCCTTGGGGTCAGTTTGCCTGGCACCCTTGGCCTTGGCATCCTTGGTCAGTTTGCCCTTGACCAGATTACCTGTCTTGGTGAAGTAAGTTCCTTTGGGTGCTTCTTTGGTTTCACCTTTCATCTTTTTTGTTTTCTTTTTCATGGCATTGATGTATCTGCGATACACTGCCGCGGATGATTTCTTGCCTGCCACCTTGGCCCTTTGTTCCATGGCAATGGCGGCCTGTATTTTGTGTGCATGAGTCTTGCCAGAAGATTTGATCTTGGCCACGGACTTTTCAGCGTCCTTGACAGTGGCAAACTTTAATCCGTGTATGGTGCCCTTGGGATTCTCATCCGTGTACAGATCTGAATGCTTGTCTGATCCTGCGGGTTGTCCTTTCTTGCGAGGTACCCTTGCACCTTCCAGTATGATTTCTGTTATCTTCATATCAGCTTACATCGATTGTGTTAGGGTGATTGTTGGAATGTATGTTTTTCTCGTTCAGTGTTTGAACCAGTTCTCCTGACTCTAACATTTCTTTCATTATGTCTATGCCTCCAATAAACTCTTGTTTGATGTAGATCTGCGGAATGGTTGGCCAATCCGAAAACTGTTTGATGCCCTGTCTTAGTTCATCATCTTCCAACACATTGTAGGTCTTGTAATCAACACCCAGGTAGTCCATCATGCCCACTGCATGAGCTGAAAATCCACACTGTGGAAAGTCAGGTGTGCCTTTCATGAACAACACTATGTCGTCTGAGTCTATCATCTTCTTTATGGTTTCGTTGATCTTCATACTATTAATTATCTATATCTTTTCTTATACTGTAAATGTGGAGAGGACAAATTCTTTTTGCCGTAGGGTTCACCTATTTTGTATGGATAGGCAAAATACACTTCTTCATTGGTTTTGTATGCAAAGTCCAGTTCTTTTTTGACCTTGCTCAATGGATCCTCATCTGCTTGATACTTGATGCCAATGCCACCATTCTTTCTCCAACCATCAATGTTTGATCCCCTGTCATCTATCAATATGTTGGGTGTGCCATCTGACTGTGACGCATAGGGTGACTTGTTGGGTGTGATTATGACTCGAGCAGGTTGTGGTTGCATTGACTTCTTGAGCCACAGCCTTTTCCATTTCTCAGAGTTCACATGATCATTCCTCAATGGTGACGAACATATGGAATATGTTTGTACATAGTTCAACACCAAGTCCACTAAATTATCTGAAGTTGGAAACTTGGGCAGTCTAAAGAAAAAGTCTGTGCCCATCATCTTGTCCAGTGTGGGTTGTTGTATCTGGCTGGGTATTTCTCTGTAGGTCTTGAATCCTGCTAACTTGGCATATTCAGAAAAGAAATCCGCCAACACTCCGTCCATGTCCAGGTATATGATTGTTTTGCTAGTTGCCTGTGGAGTCAATTCTGAGGATTTCATTTGATGCCTTTCTTAAAAACTTACTTATGTCATTTTTGTATTCTATTTCTGTGTCATACCATTTCAAGATGTTGCCCGATCCATGTTTTTCTATGGTCAGGTCAATGAACCATTTATGGCAATCTTGGTCATAACCATGATTCACTTCATAAGCTCTGATTGGGTTGTATCCTTTCTCCGATATTCTGGGCATATCATTAATAGTTATCATTTCCCACAGTTCTCGTGACAAACTTTCTCACAGTCTGGATTGATCAGGTTAAACCATTTGACTGCATTGGGCAGTCCGTGTTTGAGTGCATTATTCATTTTTACCATTTTTATTATACTGGAATTTGTAGGTTTGTCAACGGCCGACCAACAACAAGGGTACACTGTGCCATCAGCACTGACATACACTGCCTTGATGTGTTGTTGACACCAGGGTGTAACTTCACTGTGTGCAACATCATATGATATGTTTCTTTGTGCCACGACTTCAGATAATACCTGTGAACCAGTGTATCCATCTATGCCTCGCAAATACTGTCCTTGCTTGTCGAACACGGGTATGGCACCACGATCATTGGGCCTGCAATCAAAGGAATCAAATCCCAGTTGCTTGGACAGTGTTTCTGCCTGTGCTACTTGGTGGCGGTTATGATCGAACAGTATAAACTGCCACACAGCCTGTCCACCGGCTTGTATGAAGCTCTTTGCATTGTTTAGCACAGTTTTATAGCGAGTGTTTTGCCTGTATATTGAATGTGTGTCCTCCAGACCATCAATGCCAAATATCAATTTGAGATTGTACTGTGCCAGTTCAGACCAGAAGCGACCAGCACCTCCATTGGTCCACATCATGATTTCACAGTCTGTGTGTTCACGAATGTATTGCACGATTGTGATCAGTTCAGGATTCATCACTGCATCACCATAGTTGCCATTGATCATGATACCTTGCAGTCGTTGTAAAAATTCAGCAGGGAATAATGTATGTATATTATTCAGTGTGAGATTGGTGACATGGTTGGCATGGTTGTATCCAAAGGAGTTCCTTGGACAGCCTGGACATCTGGCATTGCAGTCAGATGATAGCTCAAGGTGAAGATAATCAATATCTTCGTAACTGTACATTATTTTTTCTTGGCTAGCTTCTCTTTGTTTTCTTCAGCCGTGATCAAAGGTGATTCCCATTTGCCTGATTTCAATCTTTCCCTGATGTTCATGTCTGCTTCTGCACAGAACACAAATGAACCACAGTGCCTTAGGTGCACTCGTTTGTCTATCCAAACTTCTCCACCCAGATCTCTGAAGTTCTCACAGAATGTCCAGTCCTCTGAATAGTAACGACCATCTCTGACAGCAGTGTCAAAGAATGTGTACATATGATCATCCAGTGACTTGTCCAGTCCAATGTCGTTCTGGAACTTCTTGGTAGCAGGATGTTCCTTGAGCTTGTGTAACACATCTCTTTTGATCAACATAAATCCTGTGCCAGTCTTTGTGACTTCCTGTAGGTATTCATCTTCAGTCTTACAGGTGTCATCTGCATTGATTACCCACTGCACAGGCACGGTCTTCATGGGATACAATCCACCTATGACATCCTTCTTGGCCATCATCAGTGCAAGTAAATGCCATGGTTCCCATCCAATGTCTGCATCTATGAACATCAAATGTGTGCTGGTATCATTCTGTAAAAACTTTGATACCAATGTGTTTCTGCCTCTGGTGATCAATGACTCATTCACGATGGTTTCAATGGTCCAGTTGATGCCAAACTGTTTGGCTGTCTGTGTCCATTTCATGAATCCCATGAATGTCTGTTCGTTGACCATGCCTCCGTAACAAGGCAGTAAAAAATGTATGTGTTGTTGTGCTAGATATTCTTTTTCTATTTTTATTTCTTGAGTCATAATTGTCCCGTGTTTTGAATATTTAATACATATTATATAGATGCACAAATTTATTACAATTCGGTTTGGTAAAAGAAGTGAAGAAGAACTTTCATTTGAAATTGCTGATACCAACATAGCACAGAGATGGGCCTCCAAGTTATGGTATGCATTGTCCAAAAGATACTTCGTGGATGATCCTCGTAGGTTCTACGGACACACATCACGGTCCAAGGAATCCAAGGACGCCTTGAAATGGATCAATGAATGTGTGGACACCATCAATGAACATGATGCTATCATTGAAAGAAACATCTCCAGCATAGATGACCAAGACACATTGAACTATCTACATTCCGTATTTGAACAATACCATGGACAACTGGGTAAGCCCACCGCATGGTTTGAATCAGCACCTGGCACTGTGCAAAAGGCCATTGCTGAATTGAATGTGTTGGTACACAGATGTGAATCATTGGTTCGTGGTGCCAAGCCTCGCTTGGTGTGTACATATTATCGTATGCCCAAACAGGATTGCTTGTCATGGTCGGATTATGACCTGATGACTGATCACACTGCATTTGGTGACCTGTGTTTGAACTACTGTGAGATAGGCAAAACCTTGGAAGACTTTTGGCGTGACCAGGATGAGTATGTGACCGAACACACATTCAAACCCTTTCGATATTTTTCAGCAGACTTCAATGTAAGGCTGTATGAGTTGAGTGCAGAAGAACTTGAGCAACAAAGAACAGGCATTGCAGAATATTATCAGGCCAATCAACAAGTGTTTGAGTCAGCAGGTATTCGTGATCGAAGACATCCACATCTGAAAGCAGGTACCATTGTGGTAGCACGGATGTTTCCTGAACATCGTGAAAGAGCATTGTCAGTTTTTGAGGAACACCCCATACTGCATTCAATCGAACTTATCTAACGATCTCGTTGTTTCTCATTATCTTTTTTTGTAATTGAAGGATACCATATAATAATGCTTAAGAGCCTTTTCCTGGGTTTGGACTGAAATGTTCTTCAAACTTATTTTCTACTCCATTCCATTTATCACTATCAGACGGAGGTGTGCCCATCTTAGAGATGTTAGGCCATTTTTCAGCATACTCTTTGTTAATTTCTAACCATTTATTAGCATCATCACAAGTATCATCACTTATAGCTTCTGCTGGACACTCAGGTTCACAAACACCGCAATCAATACATTCATCAGGATGAATGACTAAAAAATTTTCACCCTCATAAAAACAATCTACGGGACAAACCTCAACGCAATCCATATATTTACATTTTATACAATTATCTTTGACTATATAGGGCATATTAATACGAGCTAAACTTTAGAGCTGTTGTTATATAACAACTTTTTAATTACTCTTCAAGATGTTCTACAAAAATATATTTAAAAATTCCTATTTTCAATCGAACTTATCTAACGATCTCATTATTTCTCATAATTTTCTTTTGCAGTTGAAGGATACCATATAGAAGTGCTTCTGCGGTTGGTGGACAACCTGGAACATAGATATCCACAGGAACGATCCTGTCGCATCCTCTGACCACGGAATATGAATAATGGTAGTATCCTCCACCATTGGCACAACTGCCCATTGAGATCACCCAACGAGGTTCTGGCATCTGATCATACACCTTTCTCAGTGCAGGTGCCATCTTGTTGGTCAGTGTTCCTGCAACGATCATCACATCGGACTGTCTAGGGCTTGGTCTAAAAACGATTCCAAATCTATCAAAGTCATATCTGCTGGCCGCGGAATGCATCATTTCAACTGCACAACAGGCCAGGCCAAAACTCATGGGCCACAAGGAACCTGATCGAGCCCAGTTGATAAGGTCGTTGTACTTTGTGACGATATATCCTCTGTTGTCCATCTCGGATTTAAAATTATCAAAATTTTTCATTTCTTTTTCTTCCTGCCTGCACAGTGAGCCTTCTGTGAAAAGCCTTTGGGGTTTGAACAGTCAATTGACTTCTTGTATTTTGCTGACCACTTTTCCATTAGGTCTGCCACATTTGAATCTATCTTGTACACCTGCACCTTGTTGAACTTGGCTCTCCTGAGTGCATCATACCTATGATGTCCATTCACGATGTTGTAGTCTTTGTCTACCACCAAGGGCTTGTAATCACCCTGTACCATCCTTAGGAATGCTTTGTACTGCTTGTGTCTGTATCTGACCTTTTGCACAGGCGTCAGTTGATCAATGTCCACATACTCATATGTGCCTGGCATATCACCTGGCTGTACCTGTGGTGGTTCTTCACCTCCCGTGGGCATGGGATCATATGCTTCTCTGATGTGCATCTGTTCCAGTATCCTCAACAGGTTCTCCATTTTCAGAGATGCCTTGAGTTTGGCAGTGGCTCGTCTTCCTTGAAGGAACTGTTCATTCATGCTCAATGCCTTGTCAAATATGGATTTTATTTGACTGTTGATTGAGCCATATAAATCCTTGATGATTGTTTGACGACCTGATTGATCTGATTTTACATACATGGATCTTAGTTCTGATGCTGATCTCACTGTCTTGCCCATGACCTGAAATTGTTCAGTGGGTGTGAGCACCAGGTATGCATTCTGTGACAATGGTTTGGGATCCTTGACCAATGGTTGTATGTAACCTGGAGTGCCATCCTTTTTGGTAAACTGAAATCTTTGCATATCCTTGTCAGACACTGCATATATCAACACAGTGTTGTCGTGGTCAAAGTTCTTAACAATCTCTTCTGCATTGTATGGATTACGAACCTGTACGATCTTGTCCATGGGTATGCCCAGTGCATTCATCATCACCTGTTTCTCTTCATACGAAAAGGGTGATGTGATGGGAGCCTGTTTGGATGTAGTGGCCATAAACACATTGTTCTTGCCAAACTTTGATGTCAAAAAATTATAAGAACTCTTATGGCCTGTGTGGAAGGGATGAAATCTTCCTGGGTATATTACGACGGTCTCCATATCAATATTTAGTAGGAGAGCTGAACTGAATTAATCGTGCCCTGTGAGAAGCCACTGACTATGGCTCGCATGAAAGTGAATCTTCCTGATATGTTTGTCACCTGGTTAAAGAACCTTGCTGAGGAATCATTTGCTGAAGATCCATCATTGGAAAATGTATGCACATCAAAGAATGATGTGGCAGTTATTGTGGTGTCCAGTGTTGCTTGTATTTTGATTGTACCGTTGAAGTCTTCAGTGAATATGGCGATCGTCTGCAGATCTCCTGACGAGGAATAATAACCAGCGGCTTTTTGTTCTGTGCCAGTGACTGACTCTGCCGTGCCATCATATATGGATCCTGTTGCCGTACCATGATCCAAGGTAGGTAACAGTTGCAAACTAGTTGTTTTAGCCATTTACTTCTCTTCGACTTCTACCAACGAACCTTCGCCCGCCAGTTCTTTTACGATATCAACCAGTTGACTCTTAACTTCGGGCGTCAAAGGCTCCACATCAGGAGCAGTGTTGGCCACCAGTTTTGAGACTGTGATTGTTACCGTGGATGAATTTATCTTTGCCATGCAATTATTTATCGTAGTGGATGTTAAGGGTTTTTCTTATGAGCCCGGGAGCCATCATTTCACACATGGTCACATAGGATATTCCTGGTGAATCAAAGTGAAAATAGTCTCTCATACCTCGCATACCTGAGTTATAGAAGTGTCTGAGCCCTTGGTTTATCTTGATATGCGGTAAATTGTTGTCAATGAACTGCATCAAGGATTTCTTTTGTGGTATGGTTATGTATTGTGATTTGAAGTAGGATCTGTGTGTGTATCCTTTGTATCTGGATTTCACGGTGTCAGTGGGTCTGTTTATGATCATTTCTGTGTATTCTGCACAGTGCAATTCAAAATAGGACACTGATCTGTGTAGATCCGGATTGTTGGTGTACAGGTATGCTTCGTGTTTGTGCAACACGATCTTGTTGTCCTCCCTGTTGTCACCAAAGAATTCTGCTATCCTGCATATTTCACGAATGTTTTCACCGGATGGTTTGCTGACCTTTCTGGAACGCCATGAACCACCGTGATTGCGATTGGTCTGATACTCTTCCACATTCATCCACATATTGCCCATCTGGATCACCCTGTCTTGATCAAACTCCTTGCCCATGATACCCAAATAGGGCACATTAAACTTGAAGCAGAAACGATACTGATCGTAGAACAGTTTGTCTGATCGTCTAGTTCTTTGGTTTAAATTGGTCGAGTACAATGAATCCTTCCTTGTCAGCACCTACCTCATTTTCTTGGATAGGAGCCTGTCTTGTGATTAATTTAGTAGTGTTATCTGGCAGTGCCTTGACATTGGTTTTTATCACCAATTCATCTTTCCACTCCAGCTTGATTGAACAGTCTTTGATGTCATTGAATATTATTTTTTTGGACAATGGTGCTCTGACCAACTCGTCAATCTTGCGACTCAAGGGTCTGGCACCCATCTTGGGATCATATCCCACATCTGCTAGATGGTCTATCAATGATTCATCAAATGTCATGTCAATTGATCTCTGTGTAATGTTGTCTTTTAATTCATTCAAAAACTTGACCACAACTTTTTTGATTGCAATGGTCTCCAGTTTGTTGAATTTACAGGTTGTGTCGATCCTGTTTCTGAATTCAGGAGCAAAAAACTCCTTTACTGCTGAATCCTCTTCACCGTCTCTGTCCAGTGTTTGTGTGAATCCCATGTTGTTTTGTTCATTGGATCTGGCACCCAGATTGGATGTCAGTATAATGATTGTGTTCTTGCAGTCTGCTCTTTTGCCATTGGAACCTGTGAGTGTGCCTTCGTCCATCATCTGTAACAATATGTTGGCAAAGTCAGGATGTGCTTTTTCTATTTCGTCAAACAGTATCACTGCATAAGGACTCTTGGACAGATCAGATATCAGTCTACCACCACCCACATTGCCATCTTGGAAACCAACATAGCCTGGAGGTGCACCAATCAGTCCTGCCACCGAATGTTTTTCCTGGAACTCAGACATATCATATCTCAACAGTTTCATGTCCAGATATTCAGACAACAGTTTGGCCATTTCAGTTTTACCAGTACCTGTGGGTCCTAGGAACAGAAAGGATGCCATGGGTCTGCCTGCTTTGGCAATGCCCGAATAGGATATGTACAGCCTGTCCAATACTGATTCCACTGCTTCAGATTGTCCAAACAATTTGTTGTTGATGTTTGTGGCCAGGTCCTTGATTTTTACATTGTTTTGATTGGCCAACTTTTCAGCAGGCACATTGGACAATTTGGATACCTGTGCTATGATCCTGTCCTTGTCTATCACACAGTTTGTGTTTTCCAATGATCTTTCACGAGCAGATGCACCATCCAATATGTCTATGACCTTGTCTGGCATCTGGCGATCATGTATGTATCTTGAAGATAGATCAATGGCCTCTTCGATTGATTCTTGTGGTATTTTTACATCATGGAATGTTTCCAGCCTGGCTGACACACCTGCCATGATCTTTTGCACAGAAGCCCTGTCTGGTTCATCCACTGATACCTTGTAGAATCTTCTCATCAGTGCTCTGTCTTTTTCAAATGATTCATAATAATCTTCCCAGGTTGTGGATGCCAATACCTTGAGCCAGCCTTGTGTGACTGCAGGTTTAATCATGGTGCCAAAGTCTACACCTGAACCGTTGCCTGCACCTGCACCTGCGATTGTGTGTGCTTCATCCACAAACAATATACAGTTGCCTTTTTGTTCCAAGGCAAACATTATTTCCTTGATCTTTTCTTCAAACTCACCTCTGTATTTGGAACCTGCCAACAGGTTACCTATTTCCAATGACCATAGTTCATGTCCTTTCAGAAACTTGGGTAATTTTTCTGACACCAGCTTTTGTGCCAATCCTTCTGCAATGGCAGTTTTACCCACACCAGGATCACCCACTAATAAACAGTTGGCCTTGAACTTTTTGGCCAATACATTTATGATGGTGTCCAATTCCATTTCACGACCTATCATGGGCTCCAGTTTGTCCTTGCGAGCCATTTCAGTCAGGTTCACACAGTGCTCTCTCAGTATCTCATCACACTGTGATTTTGATATGACTTGTAGTTCCTGATCATATTCCTTGGTCCAAGTTTTCACAAACTCTTCCTTGGTCAGTCCATACTTCAGGAAGAAGTATGAGGCGTGTGATGCCTGTTCTGACATGATGGCCAGATATAAGTCCAGTGTGTTCACAAACCTACGACCAGAAAACAGTACCTGTGTGCCTGCCCTGTTGAACAACCTTTCCAGAGAGCTTGTTTTTTTGGGCTTGGCAGGTTGCTTGAGTTTTTGTTTGATTTTTAAATTCTGTAGATATGTTTTCAATTCTCTTTCCAGAGAATCACAGTCCACACCATGATACTTGCACACCTTCCTAAATGATGCAAATGTGATCAGTGCAAGTGCCAGATGTTCCACGGTGACATATATGTGATTGTACTGTCTGGCTATTACCACAGACTGTTCCACAATCTTTTCTATTTCTTGGTTATGTTGCATATTAATATTTACCGGTGTGTTTCTTAATTGCCATCATTAACTCCTCTGGTATGTGCTCTGGTATTGTTGCTTTAATTATAACATACAGGTCACCAGTCTGTCTAGAATTTTTGATTCCTTGTCCACCCAATCTGAGTTTGGTACCTGCATCACACTTGGCCGGAATGTTCACTGTGAGCTGTCTGCCATCAAGATGTCCAAACTGTCTGCGAATGCCCGTGATACAATCCCAAAAAGATACATCCATGATGTACACCAAGTCCTGACCTGACCTTTTCCATACAGGGTGTTCCTGTACCTTGAACTTGATCCTGAGATTGGAATTGTTGGGTCCTATGCCATCATATCTAATGACCTGTCCATTTTCCACACCCTGTGGGATATGTATTTCACACATCTGTGAACCTGCCCTGGTGGATATGTTGATCTGTTTGTATCCACCTGTGATACAATCTTTCAGTGTTATTTCCAGTGTGACCTGTGTGGTTACACTTTGGTTCTGGAAGGGTGATTTTGAACTTGCACCTCCATGAAAATTAAAGAAGTCATCAAACAGGTCATTAAGATTGTGTCCCCTTTTGAACTGGAAGCCACCAGGTGTTGTTTCATCAAAGTCTCCTGTTTTGAATGACCATGAGGTTCCACCAAAAGGATTTGACTGATGCTTATGAGGATTTTTTATTCGCTCATATGCTTCATTGACCTTTTTAAATTCTTCTTCGTTGCCGCCACGGTCTGGATGTGTTTCCATGGCTTTCTTCTTGAAAGCCCGTTTTACTTCATCCTTGGTGGCGCCAGGATTTACTCCCAGTACTGAATAAGGGTCTTGCATAACTGTAATTATATGATACTAGGCCCAGGTGGCCAATAGTTTTTGGAGATTTTCCTGTACTCTCTTGAGATGTTCTATGCGATTGGTCAGGTCCATTTCCTTCAGGAAGTCAGAGCATTCTGCTTCTGTGATCTTTTGTGCTTCAAAGTCTTTGAATGTTTTGTCCACTGACAGTGCCCACTCCTTGGTATTGAAATCCATCAGTGATAGCTCTTTTAACTGTCTTCGTAATTCTCTATGATCCATCGACCTGGGCATTCCTTTTTCTGTGACCGTTCCATGCGAACCAACCACCGAGTCTCAAAGCCCAATAGGCCAAATAGTTTAAAAAGTAGAAACCATTGATTTCTATGTTGATGTCTCTGAAGATCTGATCTGCTTTCTTTTGATCCAGGGTCATGTGTGAGCTCTTTTGTTTGGATACCTTGAGCAATGCATATTTGTAGGCATAGTCATGCACCAATCCACCCAGCAATAAAACACCAACTGGTGATAGGAATGTGGCTAAAAACTTGGGTACTGATGCACCATCAAATTTAAATCCTTTGGGTATCACATATTCAACACCATGCAATTCGTAAACAAAGTCCTTGGCTATTTCCCAGTGTCTCTTACCGAACAACCACATCAGTATTCCACTCCAAAAGCCTTTGGATGCTGTGTCTATCCTGATGGGTTTCATGTGTGGATATTCTTTATATTTGAAATGTACTCTTTTCTTTTTCTTGATATGCTTGTCTGCTAGATTGATTAGATAACCAATTATGATCAGTGCTATGACCACTGTCCACTGCCAGAACTTGACTGCTAGTGCTAGTATAAACTCCATTATTCTTTTCCCTTAGGTTTGTCGGTTTCGTAATAGTCTTTGTATGACTTAATGATTTCTGATTTGGTTTTTAGGTTGTGTCTTATCTGTGCAAAGTTTTTGGCAATCAGTTGATAGTCGTTGTCTGACAGACCAAATAAGACTGGGTCAATACCTTCTTCTTCCATCTTCTTGAAAACTTCTTCTGCATTTTTTGATGTGATCACTATCCATTTGATTCCTTCCAACTTGGGCAGTATGGGATCCTCGAGATTAAGCCTTTCCCTTTCTGCTGGTATGAACAGTGTTTCCAGTTTCTTGACACTGGCACAACTCTGTAAGCCAAACAGGACTAATACTATGATACTAATACGGAACATAATTCGGATTCGCTATTGATGGACATTCTCTGTTGATCTGTGATTTCTTGGTGGCCGCCAATTCCTTTTCCGTGAGTGGTGCACCTGATGATATCTCAACACATCTCAATGCCATGACTGACGCCTTGTTGATTATTCTCTGAACTGCCTTGTCCTTGGCCAGTGCAGTCTTGCCAAAGTCTCTACCCTTCTTGGTAAATCTCTTGTCAAGGTCATTTAATTCTTTCTGAAGGTTATTTGATAATGTTGTAAGTTTTTGATTCGTTGCCATGATGGTCTGGAAGTCTATCTTCTGTTGTTCAATGACCTTGGCCTGTGATTCCATGGCCTGTTCCAATACCACTTGGTTTGCTTTGAGGATGGCATTGTCAGCTCGTAGCTTCATGACATAAACCAATGCGCCTCCAATACCTATAACCATGATTAATGTGATAGCCATTTTGGCATAACCGAATATCATCTGCCCTGGCCTCTGTATTTCTTGAATGATGCTTTCTTGCTCTTGTTCATGGACGCCATCTTGACCTTGCCACCACCAATGGATGTTCTCTTGTGTGTGGGATCAATTGATTGTGTAGTACCGTATGTTGCTCTCTTTGCCATGCTAATATTTACTCCTCATTCCTGTCCGTTAAATTTTTTATGGCATCCTTGTTTGCCTGTATCTTGGCATCCTGTGCCTTGTCAATCAGGACCTGCAGTCGTCTGCCTTTTTCAGCATCAGAATCCAGGTGTACATCTTTGTCTATCACTTTTTCAAGTTTGAGATATTCTATCCTTTCGTTGGGCACCACTCGCCATGTGTATCCACGACCGGTGTATAGTCCAAACACAGTTGAACGGATTCCGATCTTGACTATGATGGCTTCCTCGCCTTCCAATAGGCATTTGTCTCCCTCATTGAACAAAGGGTTCTGTTTGAACTTGAGTCCTTTAGCCAAGGATGTTGCAAAGTCCTTGAACCAGAATACCAACACTATACTGAGCAGGATGGAGATCCATGGCAGTAACAACTGTGTGAATTCAATTGATAGTTCTTCTAATCCTTCTACTGGCATACGAATATTTACCAGAA
>MDTG01065196.1_pt1 | contig 13132 bp, 11 predicted proteins | sample 811421 | NCBI WGS metagenome assembly MDTG01 (sample SAMN05326645, study PRJNA326480) | marine metagenome | isolation source: seawater | place: Pacific Ocean: South East | collected 2011
CGCACTGGTTGGGTTGTTTGCGCTGGCTTGGCGTCGCTCCAACGGAGCCATGCTGGCCGCCTCAAATCGTTCGGATTTTCACGCTTTCTCCACGCGGTGGATGCTTCTGACGCAGCTCCTCATCACCTGGCACCTGCTCACGGTGTGGCGTCATCAGGCCATGACTCCGAGCGATGAATTGCGCCTGATTGAGGAACTTCTGCTGATGATGTTCACCGTGGTGATGGCCATTTGGGGTCTGACGTCTAAATCGTACCGTTCCAGCATGCAAATGATTCACTCACACAACGCTCTTCCTGTTGGTCTTGCCTTTGGCTACGCTTACGCCGGCAGCGTAGCGATGTTGACGGCGGCCCTCGACAACGTGGAAAACGTAATGATACTGGGGCATGGTGTTGTGATTTTGACGATTCTTTGGTTGCAACCGAGAATCATCTTCGCCACCATGGGGGACGCAGCCACAAGCGAACGCATCCGTGAGGTGGTTGAGTCCGTCGTGCCCGCCCCTGAACCTTCCGCAGAGCGTCACGATGACATCGTGGCGGCCTCCGAAGGGTCCGAATCAAGTTCCGCTGAAGCCGAGGTCGTTTCCGAAACAGCAGGCGAGTCACCGGCCGACGTTTCTGAGTCGATTGGGGAACAAGTGGCGTGGTCTGAGCCTGAGGTTCTCGCCACCGATGTGGATTGGGACGATGAACTTGAGCTGCTTGACTAGCTCGGACGAATACCAGACAGCAGACTCACAACTCGAATGCTGTCGACCAAGTCTTCGCTGACCCTTGCCCCGAGAATCACCTGGGCGTCGGCGTCAAGCGCGCTTGTGAACAGGTCTGCAACGGCATCAACTTGTCCGATGGTCATGCCCAAGCCACCTTCGACTTGAATGAGGCAGCCCTTGGCTCCACCCACGTCCATGGCGGCGAGGGGCGCTTTCAACGCCGCTTCGAGAATGCCTCGCGGGTCGTCTGGACGTCCGACACCCACCAGCATCGTTGCCTCGCCGGTTTGGTCAACGATGGCTCTCAAATCCATCAGGTCAAGGTTGATGAGACCCATCCGCATAAGTGTACGAACCAGGCCGTCGACCAGGTCCTCAATCCACTCAGCCCCCATTTGCCAAAGTTGTCCCTTTTCTCGAGCTTGCCGGGCCAAGCGGTCAAGGGAAAGACGCACCGTAACATGGGCGGTTGTTTCAAGCCGTTCCAATCCTTCAACGGCGATGTCCATCCGCGTGGTTTGTCGCTCGAACGGGAGGGCAGCAACAGCCAAGACAACGGCTCCCGACTGACGAGCTTGACGGGCAAATTCGTGAGCCGCTCCTGTGCCAACACCCCCACCGAGCCCCGTGAGCAAAATGACCAGTTCGGTGGTCTCCAGCAGTCGGTTTGTCAAGGTGTTCAGGCCTCGCATGCGTTGTTCAGCAAGGGGTGGCAGTGCTGCGCAACCCACGCTGTCGAGGGCATGTCCGAGTCGAAGAACATGAACGTCTTCTCCGGTCTTGAAGCTGGCATCGTCGGCATCGATCAGCACCAGATGAGCGCTTCCTTGACACTTTTGATGGGCTCGATGGGCCCACGCGCAACCGATGCCTCCCACTCCAGCAACGAGAATGTTGGATGGGTCCATGGATGTTCGGTGCGTGGCATCTCCATGAACTTTGGTGTGCTGATTCAGTCGATGTAGCGCAGGTAGCGACGGCGTGCGTCTCGTGCCCAAGCGTTGTCCGGTTCAAGCTCAAGGACACGGTCGTAATACTCAACCGCTGTTTGAAATTCCGAGAGGTGCCGACCGTAGAGGTGGCCAAGGTTCGACAGGACCGGTATGCACGTCTCGTCTTCACCGAGCATCCCCAAGAGGAGTTCCTCGGATTTTCCAAGGGCTCCCTTCAGCATCAGTTCCTCTGCTTCGTCCAGTTGAGCGAGCTGGTCGTCGGTCAGGTTGTAGGTGTTGTCAAACGCGTGATTTCCCATAGCCCTCATAAACCCCCGAGGGGTGAGATTTGATGAACTCTTCTGTTTAAAAAACGGCGAATTTCTAACATGATAAAATGGGGGCCCAAAATCTCTCAAAAAAGCAACACTGCGCCGCACCTAAAGTTGAGTTTTGCTGGTAATGTTTAAGGAGTCCTTGTGGGTCGGTTAAAGCGTAAGGGTGAGGCCGTGCAAAAATCTTCTCTGACGTCCCGCAGCATGGTGCTCGCTCTCGTGGGTACGTTGCTGCTTCTTCCAACGTTGGCCTCCTCCTATCACGCAGGCATCGGCGGACCACAATCCCACCAAGGCTCAACCGGCCAAGTTGACATTGACGACGTGGCCAAATCCGGCTGCCTGTGCCACAACGAAGTGGCCGACAACGCCGTTCAAGTGATTCTTGACGATGTTCCCTACGCCTGGGTTGCCGGCGAGACCTACACCTTCCAACTCCAGCTCATCGGTGGACCAGCAGCCACTGGGACGTACACAGCCGGATTCTCAATGCGTGTTGCGCTGGGCACTCTTGCCAGCGACGAGGCCCAAAACTGGGAGATTGACGGCGCTGTCGATGAACAAACGCTCACCCACACCGAGGCTTCAGCAGCCAACGAGGACCGAGCGTGGGTCGTGCAGTGGTCGGCCCCCGAGGAGGGCTCAGGGACCGTCAACTTCTGGATCGTGGGCAACTCGGTCAACGGCGATCAAATTCCCGGCGTCGAGGACCGATGGAATCAACTCAACTTCGCCCTCAACGAAGGCGACGAATCGTCCGCTGCCATGGGTACACGCACCCTCTTTGCCGGCGACGGCAACGTGAGCCCACCCGAGCCTCAGCATCACGGGGTTGATCTTCACCACATGGGAGCTAAACTCCGCGCCCACTGGCTGGGGCTCCTCGGGTTTGGAGCCGTCATCGGTGTCATCATCTTCGCTGGTCTTCTCCTTCGCTACGGGTTCTCAACGTCCTACCAAGGTCGCAGCAATCAGTTGCGCCTGCGATACAAATTGATGCGACGAGGTGATCAATGATGGACGACACAATCACGACCTTGCTTCGAGGCGTTGCCGACGGAACGATTGCGGTCGCTGACGCCCGCACGGCCCTCGAAGGTGCAGAACTGACCGAGGAAGAAATGTCCAGCGCCATCGACCACGGTGTGTTCAACGTCGCTGAGCCGGGAACCATCGTCAGTGCCTCCCTTGCGCCCTCAGGTGCATCGTACCTCGCAATATTCTTCCTCGCATGGGGATTGTTTTGGATTTGCTACTGGACCTTCTCGATGATTTACGGCCTCGCCAAGGGATGGGATCAACAACAACTCTCCTTCCATCTCGCCATGACGATGACCACCGTCATCATGATCGGCATCATCTACCTCAAGTACATCCTTCCCGACACCATCATCGTCAAGCACGCTCAAAACAAATTCATACCGGAACACCAGAAAGACTGGCGGGAGTACAAGTGGTGATGCATCATGGCACGTGAATACGATCTCAAGCCTGCACCGTCCGACCTCGTCGACGCTTCCAACACCTCAACGACGTCCATCAATCGTCGTCAGTTCCTTCGATACGGTTTCAACACCGCAGCCGGTGTGCTCACAGCTTCCTTGGGCATGCTGGGCTTTGCTGCCATTCTCCTTCCACCCGGTGGGAGTGGGGGCGGTGATTTGGCCGTCCAATTCTGGGCCAAGGGTCGAGAAGACGAAGCGTGGTACGGAGCCAAACACTTGCAACCCATGACAAAGGCCGATTTCGCGGCCGAAGCCGCCAGCTCAAGCACCGGCACCGCTGGAGCGGCTGGCGTCTGGAACGGCGTGCCCGTCGTGGTGAACTACGTCTCCCACTCCAAGTACTCTGGAACCCCAGAGTCCAACGGCAAAGCCCGCTTCCAGTTCATGGAAGGCTACGATGAAACGGGCAAGTACGTTGGCCACTTTGAAGACCTCGCTGAACTCGATGACCGTCTTCTTCCCTCCGACGATTTGGTGATGGTGTTCGGCCGATGCACGCATCTGTGTTGCATCCCCGGATGGCAACTCGTTTCCAATTCCTTCACTGAAGATTCCTGGACGCCAGGCGGCGGCGACGACGGCGGCACCAAGATGTTCTGCATCTGCCACTCGTCCCGTTTCGATCCAACGGCGCTTGAGATGAACACCAACCGGAACCGCTCCAACGGGGCCACGTTCAACTACGCAGGTATTCGCCGTGCTGGCGGACCTGCGCCTGTCGGCTTGCCCATTATTCCTATTCAACTGAACGGCGACGTCATCGAGGGCTTGCCAGATTACGTGGACTGGTACACGTACTGCGATTGAGGTGTTTACATGACAACAATGTTCTGGGTTCTATGGTTTTTTATCGCCTTCTTGGTCCTGCTGGTTGCGTTTACGCTCCGAAAGGAGAACGAAGAGATGCCTCGCAGGGACATCCTTCGGGCGGTTGAATCCACCGGTAAGATGGGCGTCGCCGAGCGTTCGTTCCTCTGGGTCTTTTCATGGCTTGACACTCGTTTTCGACTTCAGGACTACTGGAACATGTCCAAGGGTGCGTATTACAACATGCACCGGCAGATGCCACTTACGCACGCAGAGAAGTACAAACTCCGTATCATCTGGTACTGGTACCCCCTCTACTGCCTCGGAGGCATTTCCTTCCTTTCGTTCATCATCCTCGTGATCACCGGTACGGTGTTGGGCATCTACTACGTGCCCGGCGGCGAAGGCGATCCTTCACCCGCCTACGCCAGCATGCAGTACATCATGACGCAACTTCCCTTCGGCTACATCCTTCGAGCCGTTCACCACTGGACGACTCACTTCATGGTCGCCAGCGTGTTCCTCCACATGTGCCGAGTGTACTTCACCGGCGCATACCGCAACCCCCGTGAACTCAACTGGCTCATCGGTGTGGCTCTGATGGCCCTGACAATCGTCTTTGGCTACTCGGGCTACCTGCTGCCTTGGGACAGCTTGGCGTACGGTGCTGCCATCATCGGCATCAACCTCGCCAACTCCAGCCCGTTGGTTGGCAAGTACATCGCAACCTTGCTGTTCTCCGGCTCGGAATTGACGCCTCTGACGGTGACCCGGATGTACTTCATCCACGTGTTCATTTTGCCGGTGATCGTCACCACGCTGATCATCATTCACCTGTTCATCGTATGGGTACAAGGGATTGCGGAACCGCATTGATACAGAGGGAAGAATATGGGACTGATAGACAACTTTGGACGAGTCGCCTCCATGTACATGGAGGAAAAGGAAAACCTCCAGAAAGCGGAAGAGAAGCGAAAGCGAACCCGAACAGGTCACGGATTCTGGCCTCACGAAGTGCTGCGAGACAGCATCATCTTTGCGTCGATGCTTTCGATCCTGCTGTTTTACGCATGGTTGATCCCGCCGCCGCTCCACGGCGCAGCCGACCCCTACGCACAGGCCGGGTTCGTGTTTCCCGACTGGTACGTTTTGTTTTCCTACGGATACCTGCGCTGGGGTGAATACCTACCTCAATTCGTGGTACCAACAGGTTTCGTTGGCGACATTGTCGGCCAACCCATGTTCCCCTGGAACGCTGCTTGGTGGGGCGCCGCTCTAACCGGCATTCCCGTTGGCATCCTCGCTCTTCCGCCTTTCCTTGGCGGCCGAGAAAAGCGTCCGGTTGAGGACCCCTGGTTTGCCGCAGCAGGTGCGGTTTATCTCGCCCACATTTGGTTCATTTCTGTGTTCTCCATCAACATCTTCCTGGAATTGTACGGGAAAAACCGGTCCGATTTCTGTAAGTTGGATTCACACGGCGATCTGCTGTGTGGAACGCGGGAACCGTGGATTGCCGAGGTGTTCAACTCGATACCGTGGGTGATGACCGGTGTTCTGATGTGGATTTGTATTTACTTCATCGGACGAGGGCTGCTCATCCGAGCTTGGGGCACCGGCTTTACGGTTGCCAAGAGCCGCCAACTCATCGTCGGCGCCCTCATTCTCTCCTCTGCAGCCACCGTTGCCACCTTCGACACGTACGACAAAGGGTTCTGGGACGCAAGGGGCCTGTTGACCATCAAGGATTACGGCGAACTCGAGGCCATGCGTACTCAGCCGAGCGATGTTCACGTCCACGACGTCAACGAATTCACGGACGACCGAGGATGGTCCGACAGCGGCGTAGTACCCACTTCGGCGTGGTTGAATTGGAACATCTATCAGCCGGCACGGTACATCATCACCGATTTCAACGATGCGAACGGGCATCAAGACGCTGAAACCCGGGACAACGCTGCGACCGAGGAGCATGTGTTCAACGGTGGCGACGGGTTCTCCGTCGACGGACACTTCACGATCACCGATTTCACAGAGCACGCTGAAGACGGCCACCCTGAATCCGTTGAAACAATCACGACGGATCTCTCGTGCGAATACCGTTCAAGCGAGCGAAAAATCAACGATGTTTCAACGCAATCCATGGTCGCTACGACCCTGATGGTGACCGACTCCTCAGGTGAGGAAGTCGTCTCGTTCGACAACTGCGCAGGCGCAACGGTTGAACTGGCTGTTGGAACCTACAACTACACCTACGAGGTTGTCGCTTCGGGTGCCTTGGCCCTCAACCAGAGCATCACCACCGAAACTTCGCTCGCCATCGCAGCCTACCAACCGCTGCTGATTTGGGACGACGACGCACCTGCCGGTCTCGCAGGCCACACCGTGAACCTCAGCAACTCCGAGGAGATGGCCCTTGGTGCAGGAGCCTACTCGTACATCGAGAATCCGAGTTACCACCAGAACCCGAAGTCGCTTGACGCCAAGCTGACCTACGCCATGTTCATCCCGTGTGTGACCTTTGGTGCCCTTGTCTTTGTGCTCCTTCGATACATGGCCCGTGGGTACGAGTTTGAGATGAACAAGTGCTACGGCTGCGATCTGTGCGACGACGCGTGCCCTGTCCGATTGTTCAACGGCGGTGACAAACTCAACATCATCTACAACTCGTGGAACAACGAAGACGACGGTGTCCCGTTGTATTCCTGTTTGACGTGCACAGCGTGCACCAACGCTTGTCCGCAACTGGTCAACTACGACTCCTACGTCGACATCCGCCGTTCGCTCATCGTCGGTGGCCCACAAGCAGAAATCCCTCACACGGTTCTGCAAGCGGTGCTGAACGCTGAGGCTGATGAAGCTGCAGACGTTGACTTCATCGCCACAGAAGACTACCCCATCGCTTCCAACATCGGCTACTACCCTGGCTGCGTTGACTACCTCGACCAAGAAATGGTGTTCTCGCACGTCAACGAGGGCACCATGAACCTTGGCGACAGCACCACGGCGGCCTTCACGCTGTTTGAAGAGATGGGCACGGATGTGGCCTACCTCGGCCGAGACTTCCTCAAGTGCTGCGGCCACGACCAGAAGTGGCAGGGCCTCGATGAGGTCTTCGAGAAGCTCAAGGCTTACAACCAGCGAAAGATCAACGAATCCGGTATTGACACCCTCGTTTCGTCGTGCGCTGAATGTTTCCGAACCTTTGCCCGCGACTACGAACTTGAAGACGTCAAGGTCATGCACACCACGGAATTCCTCATCGAGCAGGGCTTTGACATGAACCTCAAGTCCGAAGAGACCACGGTGACCTACCACGACCCCTGCCGTCTGGGTCGCCAGATGGGCATCTACGACGAGCCTCGAGACCTCATCAACGCCGTTGACGGCGTCGAAATCGTTGAGATGGAGCACAGCGGCGAAGACGCCATGTGCTGCGGTGTGTCAAGCATGATGTCCTGCAACGAGAACGCTCGTTCGCTCCGTGTCACTCGCATGGAAGAAGTTCGCGCCACCGGTGCCGACACGATGTTGACCTCGTGCCCCAAGTGCGTCTCTCACTTTGAGTGCCTCAAGTTTGAGGGCGACGAAGCCTATGCTGACATCGAAATCCTCGACGTTGTGTCCTTCCTCGCTCGCCAAGTCAACGAGCAGAAATCTCAACTCGGTGCTGAAACCACCGTCGGCGAGACCGCTGAGGCTTGATTTGGTCGTCTGTCAGCGCCAGGGTACTGAGCCCGGTTGTTGCTGACCTGCCATGGGCGGCTTTTGCTGATAGAAGTTGAACACGGGCAGGAATTGCGATCAGGCCGTGTCCGAAGCTTGGTTTTCATCCTCGTCTTCGTCGTTCATACCCACGATTTCGTAATTTGAGGGGAAGAGGGCGACGGCCACACCGGCGAGAAGGGCCAAGAAGCCCCAGTTGAAGCGCTGTTGAACAAAGAGCAACTCCAGGGCGAGGACACAAAGAAGCAGCCCACCAATGTTGGATGTCCACACGAGCGTCTTGAACGTCGAGAGCGTCACGCCTTGGGTTCCTGGCTTGCGATACGGTCCAAATTCGCCTCCAAAGCGTTGAGCGGTCGGGTCTTTTCCTTTCTTTGACATTGGGTTCACCTCATCGATCGATCATTGTGATGGCGTCGGTTGGGCAGGCGAGCACGCACAGACGACAACCTGTGCACGCATCTCGGATGATTTTCGCCTTGCGGTTGCTCTCAACCGACATCAGTGGGCTGATAACGTCCACGTGGTAGAGTTCAATGGCGTCGTCGTCGCAGACGATGGTGCACTGGTCACAACCGATGCATTTTCGTTCCTCGACAAAGGCGACCGTTCCTTCACCGCCTTTTGTGTTGGCACGCTGTTCACCGCGCTGCCGGTTGAGTGCGGTTCGAATCTTCAACGCCTCGTTTGCCCGGCGCTTACGCAACTCGTCAGCACCGGTCATGGTAAGACCCCCAGTGCAGGTTCCCCTTCAAACTTGGCAACGCACAGGTTCACGAGAAGGTCCCCAAAACAATAGAATGCGCCGACGAGCAGGGGTGGATTCCAAGCCGTGAGACCCGTCCATGGAACATCCGGTGACCACGCCCAATTGCCCAAGTAGGTGCCCCACAATTCCATAGCGAGTGCAGCCCACGCCATGGCGGCGTAGAGTCGAGGCTGAGGCCCCCACTGCGTAAACCCTAGAACGAGCACCAACAAGAAAACCCCCGAGGTGTCGTCGCCGGAGTACACACCGTAAGCGACCAGCGGGACAAACGGGAGCAAAGCGGGCATGGCCCAACGTGGATCCATCAACGACGCACCCCTCCGACCCAAATCAAACAGGAAATAGTGGCCAGCCGGAACAAACAATGGCATCAGATCGCGTTGATACTCGTAAATCAGCCACACCTCTGAAAAAAACAGTTCCATGGGTGTGGCGAGGGCGACCACGGCAATCATCTCGATTCGTTCTTTGCGGTCAGCTCGGGCGAAGATGGCGACAAAAACCCCCCAACACCACAGGTTCACCGGCCATTCTGCGGTGCTGTCTGGCAGCAAACCCCCAACACCCGTTGCGGAAATCCAAAGGCCCACGGCGATGGTTGAGATGTACAACCAAACCCGCTGGCTCATGGTTGGCCGAGGAAGCCCCGGTTTTCATGTTGTTGTTTTGGCGGAAGTCATGCTTCCCAAGCGGCCGCCTCAGCGCCCATGGCGATCATGCTCAGTTCAGCAACGAGGGCATGCCATCCATGCGCTTCCTCAATGTACGGGTTCTGCGTGTCGGCATAGTTCTCGAAACGAGCGCTGGGCGAATTGAGGTTCTCCATGTCCGTCTTCTTGGCGTTGATGCGGTAAAACCAGGAGGCTGCTTCGCCATCAACCAGGTACACCACCGGCTCCAACGTCTCGCCCTCCTCGGTGGTGAGCGCTGTTGGAATTCCTTCCTGAATCAAAAAATTCTCAACGTCGGCTCCGCCCTTGGCGTAGCGAAGTTTGTTCGCTTTTCGGTTTGATAGGTTAAGGATTTGGCTTCCAGAGGTCAGCATCATAACGCCGAGGCCGTACGTGCCGCTGTCGTTCTTGAACACCACCGTTGGCTCTCGCTCGATGCCCAACGAACGATATTTGACCCGCAACCCGTCAAGGAATTCGTCGATTTCCTCAGCGAGTTTGGTTCTGCACGCTTCTTCAGTCAAGCATTTGTTTTCTGAAACAAACCAATCCGGCATCAAGTGCCAGGCGTCGATGCCGATGAGGTCCGCCATTTCTTCGATGTAGGGTTTCAGAGCTTCGTAATGTTGAGATTTCCTTCGCCGATGCCATCCCATGTGGGGGGGTGGGGTGATGTTCGTGCTTCCTACGCCTGGAATGGTCCCGTCGGTCAAATCGTTGTTGAGCAGAATGAGGTCAGGAACGATGCCGTCCACCGTCAGAACCTCGTTCTCATCCAGGTTGACTTCGTCGAGCAACAACGGACCGGAGATGCCGGTAACAGATCTCAGTCCGTTTAAATCGGGCGAACCAACCGTGCATTTGTACCCAGATTGTTCTATGATGGCTTTGATGGTGGCAATGTTTTCGACGTAACCCTGGTTTCGGGTGTGGCTCTCAGGGAAAACGTGTACCCAGACGCAATCCGGCTTGGAGCGTTGCACGTGATCTTTGAACAGATCTGAGAGTTCCTTCAAGTTCTCCTTGGCGACGTTGTTGAACCCAGCAGGAAAGTGGTTTGCATCCACCACCCCCACCTTCCATCCTGCGTCTCGAACGTCCACGCTGCCGTAGATTGGAATGGCCACTTCGTTTCGCTTCTCTTTCATCCAAGCCGTGATTTCTTCTCGCTTTTCTTCCAGCGTGGGGCTGTGGTCTCGGAGGTTCATGCTGAAATCACTCCTGCAATCAACGCATCCATCGATTTCCCGGTCTTGGTGTGGCCGTCCTCGCTCAGATGCAGAGCCTCGAACAATCCCAGACCCAATGCCAATTCTTCCTGGCCTTGGAGGACAGCCGCCCATTGCTGGTAGTGGTTCATCAGCTCTTCGATTTGTGAGCGTCGTTCGTTCAAAAACTGTTCCAACATGCTGGGGGACGTCGCCCGTCCCGCCGGGAGTTTCGGACGACGGACAATCTCTGCTGGGAGGTTGGTCAGTTCGGCCGCTTTTCGAAGGGCGGCCTTCTCCTCGCGCCCGTCGCTGCGTTTCCATTCATTGGGAAGCGCATAGGAAGCAGAACGATGCGCCTTTCCGAGAAACGGAACTCGCACTTCAAGGGAATGCGCCATGGAATGCCGGTCGACCAGGCGAAGTTGGAAGTTACTCAACTGACCGTGCTCGAGTTCAAAGTTGAGCATCGTCTGAAGATCGGCCGTCACCTGAGACGGATCGTGGGAGGAGGCGTACCATCCTTCATCGGGACGGAGTCGTCCAGAGAGAAGGGACGCTTGATGCTCAGCGGGCAAGGCTGCCATCCTCCGGTTCAGTTCACGCCCGTGATGCTCCAAGCCCCCGTACCTCGGGTAGCCTGCGTGGAGCTCATCGGCCCCTTGGCCGCACAAGCCAACTTTGACGTGCCCTGCCATGTGCTCAAACAGGGGGTGGAAGAACATGACCGTAACGTCCGCATCCTCTCCGTGCCACGCTAGTGAGGGCAGGCGCTTCTCAAAGGCCTCTTCCTCCAACACATGTTGATGATGCACAAGGTCGTGGTGTGCAGCCACCACTTCGGCCGCTTTCCAGTCGGGGTTGTCTTCGTTTTCAGCCACCGTCCAACATTCTGGCACCGGTTGTTGAGCGCGTTCGGCCGCTTCGTGCGCAACGGCAGCGACCAAACTGGAATCCAATCCACCCGAGAGGACAATGCCGACCGGAACGTCAGCCATCAGGCGCTGTTGCACGCCGTCGACAAAGGATTCAAGCAAGGCCGGAGCGTTAAGGACTGGATCCCATGAAACCGACGGAGCGAGGGTTTGTCGTTCGATGTTTGCTGCATCGAGCAGCGTGGCCTTCCCCGCGGCGTCCAACGACCACCGTTCAACCGTTCCCGGTCGAACCTGATGAACGCCCTTGAGCAGCGTGGTGCCGTCAAGAGGGTACTCCCAAACCAACCGCGCAGCCATGGCCACTTCGTCCAGTTCAGGTCGATGGGCATCGTGCGCCCGGAAGGCCTTCACTTCGCTGGCGAACATCAAGGAGGTCTCCACCATGGTTCGAACCAACGGTTTGATGCCCATGGGGTCTCGAGCGAGGATGAGTTCCCCGGTCTTCGGATTCCAAAGCGCAATGGCGTACATACCGTCGAGGGTTGACAGCCATGAGGCGTGCTCGCGTGCCGTTAACGTTCCCCGACCGTGCTGTGCGCTCTGATGAACGGCCAACACCGCTTCCGTATCACCCGAGGTTGTGAATGGATAGGTCCTATGACGATCACGCAGCTGACGGTGGTTGTAGATTTCACCGTTCATGACCACCACGGTTCCTTCAGGGCCCTGCATCGGTTGCTGGCTTGATTGGAGGTCGACGATGGAAAGTCGAGCGTGTGCAAATCCAATGAACTCGTCCATCCAAACATCGTTTTCATCGGGGCCTCGGTGGTGTTGGAGGCGATTCATACGGTGCAACACGCTTGGGTCGGGATGACCGAGCATGCCCGCAATGCCGCACATATCTCTCCTAAAGTGCCGACGCTTTTTCAATGGATGTCCACATCTTAACGATTTTTCTACCAAAGTGGGTAGCGGAACATGACCACAGCAAGCAGGACAATCGCCACTGCAAAGGCCATTCCGTAAGCGATTTGGGGTGGGTCCGAGGCGGTGGGTTCGTCTGCCATGTTCTTCCCTCAGGCCGAGCACGCAAACCCCCCATTTCAACGTATTGAACCACGGGGCTCGAAACCAACCGCTTCAAGCCATGACATGAACGAACGGTTCAATCAGCAACACCAACGCCAGCGGAATAAGCAGCATGGTGGCGTTGTCGTCAATGTACGTCAATCGAGGCCATTCGGCCAGCATGGAAACAGGAGCGAGCAAGAACGCCATCCACATTGGTGTTCCAAAGAGAAGGGAAGAGACCACCCAAATCACGAAGATCAGCAGCGTAGCGTACAGCATGACTTGACGGTTCTCCATGTCGTTCCTTCGCATTTCACCCATCAGCGGATCACCGAATGAGAGGGTGGCGATGAGCGGCCATGCATACGCTTCATGAGGCACGAGCAGCAGTACGAAACCCACACCCACGGCGCCCCAAGCAAGAGCCGAAATTTGGTGCGCTTCGTAATCCCGTTGTCCAAAAACGGTGAGGCCCATTCGAAGTCGCACACCTTCCAGAACCAGCGCCAAAA
>MDTG01277630.1_pt1 | contig 13132 bp, 29 predicted proteins | sample 811421 | NCBI WGS metagenome assembly MDTG01 (sample SAMN05326645, study PRJNA326480) | marine metagenome | isolation source: seawater | place: Pacific Ocean: South East | collected 2011
GATTAAATTCTGATTACCAATTTGATCAATATTAAATGTTAAGCTCGAACCTACTATTGTCATATCTGCAGGACTTCCAGAGTAATCGGTGAGTCCTATTTTGTTACCAAAACCTACTTGATCGATATATAAGATTAAAGTGTCACCAGTTTGATCTATTCTAATTTCGTTATCATCAGTAGCTGCAGCATAAACAAACGATGTTGATAATAATCCTAAGACAACTATACTTAAAAGTTTATTCATTTTCGTTTTCCTCGTTATTTGAGTGTCTTTCGTTCACCCCATCATGTTGATGTGGATGTCTATGACCCTCGTTTATATCCCAGAAGTTACGGTCATGCCCCTGGTAGATTAATTCCAGCACAGCGGCCTCAATGGCTGCACGCACTGCGTAAGTCACGCTCTCATTATTTCCCACTCCGTCCTCGTACTCGATAAGCTGAGTTCCCTGTTCGATGAATCTGAACACGTCTCCTCCGCCACCGTAAGAAAGTACCGATTTCTTAGCCTGGACGTTTAACAATACTTCACCCGTTAATACAGATACTGCTCTCACAGAAACTGTAACAACGTCTTTACGATACATTTTACTATATCCGATACCAAGTGTTCGTGCGCCTCGTCCACCTGTTTCGGTATTAGTATCATAACCAATAATACCTCCCTCTATAATCATTCCAGCGAATAAGAGAGGTCCAACTCCTTGAGCTTCAGTACCTGAAGCCTTAGCTACATCTTGTCTGGTAGATCTTACAATCTGTCTTTCCCTTACAAGATTATCAATTCCTTGTCTTTCAACTACTCTAAACCATGTACCACCACCGGCTGTTTTTAGAGCATCAATAAGTAATTCAGTCCCACCTTGTGTTACTGCAGTAGAGAATGACGCAATATTATCTACTGATTTTCTTTGTCCTGTTTTATCGATAAATCCATATACGGCAACAACTGGTCTTTCTGTTGCTGGTGGTAAATTTAATAAATCTACGTATGCTGGTAATCTAACTGCTGTTGGTTCATCAACACAGATATACTTTCTTGCCATGACTTTCTGGACACCCATTTGTAAGTGTCTATCAAATCCTTGATCATACTTTCCTGCAAGATCATTACAATCCTGTGGATTAGGACTCCATTGTGGTATAGATGCACAGCCAGTTAAAAGTGTTAAAAATAAAATTGCACTATATTTAGCCATTATCCGGATCCTGACCGAAATTACCAGATCCTATTGGAATTTCGATAGTAGTAGATGTACCATTTTCATCAGTTATAGTCATTCTAATAAATTCTGTTCCATCATCATTAGTAATAACTTCATAGGTCACTGTTGAACCTTCTAAAACAAAAGATCCAAATCTTACTGAACTATCGTTACTGAACATAGATTCTACTAATTGTTTAGCCATTTGTGAATATATTCTACTCTCTAGATTTCTAATAAATTTAGCTAGAGTTGTATTTTCTTCAGCTCTTAATGCTGCTTTCCTTGCCGCTTCAAGAGCGTCTTCGATTGCTTTCTTTCTGCTGTGTTCTTGGTTCTCAATAGTTAAATAATGAGCACCTGTACCTACACCAGAAAAAGAAGGATTTTTAAATCCAAATTTTATTTCATCAGCTTGTGCATTTGGCGATATAGCCATTATACTAATAAAAAATAATAAAAGCAACACACTTAATTCTAGATTATCTTTCATTGTGCTTTTTTCCTCGTTTCTTCTTTTCATTCTCTTTATATCTTAAAACAACATTTACTTTTTGTTGTAATCTTATCATATCCTGATCTAACATCCTTGTTTGATCGATGACTCTTATTAAAGCCATGTGCATTTTATCTAGCTCAGGTTGGATGATTTCATTTATATAAGACCAAATATAGTATATGAAATAGCCCATTCCCACAGCCATAACAGCTGGGAAACCGTAATCTGATACTAATTGACCTACATCCATTAGTCTCTCCTAACATCAAGCTTTCCATCTTCAATGAAATTTTCTGCTCTTGCTATTCTATCAATATCAGGTGGTAAATCTAATGCACTTGATACTAACAGGTCTATTTTAACTATTTCATTACTCATTGTACGTGCTCTATTTTCTAGTGATTCACAAAACATTGTGAGGGTCTTTATTTGATCGATTATACCAGCAAGGATCTGCTTTATAACAATGAATATAAAAACTCCCATAATTAGTGAACCAGCTATAGGCATACCTACATCGGCAATTAAACTAAACACTTCATCCATACGTTTATTTATAATAAAAGTAGTCTTAGTTTAAAAAGAAATGGAAACTCCGCATCCACAAGATGCAGTTTCTAGGGGGTTTATTATTTTATAAAAAGAATTGAGGCCTTCAGTAACATAATCTAACTTGGCCTCATTTAAATATTCAAGTGAATCTTGATTTATTATTATTTGGAACTTCCCATAATCGAGGATGTGATCATTCGATCTAATTTTGTCACACCATTGTATAATGTACTCATAACCAGCACAGCCACCACCAGTAACACCAATACGTATATCGGTGTTTCCTGATTCTTCGACTTTTTTAATTGAGAATTGTATTGCTTCATCAGTTAGATCTAGCATTCTTTTTGTTCTCCCAATCTCCAATAGCCTTTTTAATGCTATCTTCAGCTAATACTGAACAATGGATTTTAATTGGTGGTAACTCTAATGCATCTGCAATATCTTTATCTTTAATTTGTTTTGCTTCTTCTATAGTTTTACCTTTAAGTAAATCTACAAACATCGATGAAGATGCAATTGCACTACCGCAACCATAAGTTTTAAATTTAACATCGATAATTCTTTCATCATTATCGAGTTTCAATTGTAACCTCATAACATCACCACAAGCTGGAGCTCCAGCCATACCTGTTGCAACGTCTTTATCCTTAGGGTCGAAACGTCCTACCGAAAATTGTTCGGGTGCATTTGTGACAGCTTCAAATCTGTCTAAAACCTTCTGTGAATAAGGCATTAATTAGTAAATGCTACGCTTACCGCCAATGATGTTGCAACACCTGTTAATGTATCAGTTGATGCTTTTTCAATATAAGCAACTTCTCCTGCTGCTAATGTCACAGTTGCTAGTGTTGCACCACCAGCTGCTTTTTGCGTAATAACTTGTACACTTGTTTTATTATTTAGTACTCTTACTAATTTTGCAAATCCAACATTACTTGCTGATGCTAAATTAACTTCAGAGCCTAATAGTCTAACTGTTGAAGCCATATTTTTCTCCCTTTTCCTTTTTTGTTAAAAACCAGTCTGAATATCTGAAAAACCCTTGTTTTTCATGACACCAAAACCAACCTCTATTATCACCTTGATCTTCGTCAGTGTGATAATAATTTACACTTCCTCGAGCCTCGACATAAGTCTTTCGGCTCTGTTCGTTACTTGTTGATACCATCTTGAATCACGACCTTCTACAGCCGCCTCCTTCCAATCACCACATTGCAGCGCTGCGTTGTGTTTTTTAAATTTACTTAAGCGCGTAAGTCCCATATTAAACATCATATTTGCGATGATTTGTTTTACCTCTTGTGGGTAACCATCCCAACCATCATGTAATTTTTTACAATCTTCAATGACTGTCTCTACATCTTTGGCAAAGCATTCATCAACTCTATCCTCTGCGACTGGAGTACCGACCTCCATCCCATGCTCTGGGTCTCCGTCAAGGACAAGGTGCCCAATACCGAATGTTGGATAACCAAGATGGTCATTATATATTTCATAAACTACTCCTTCGTCAATTTTTAATGTTTCTTTTAATTGATTAACATCAATCACTGTTTTTTCTTCTTTATTCCAGAACATATTATCTCCTATTCTTCGTTAAATCCAGCCCAAAAGGCTTTACCAGTTTCTGACTCTCTGTGTGTATCTGCCCAAATTCTATAGGCAGCTTGAAAAGCCATTTCATTTTCATGCACATGTGGTTCTTCATGTGTTGCTTGTGTTCTTTGATCAGTTGGTATAGCATAAGTAGCTGACTCTGTTTTTATTAAATTATCTTCAGTAAGTATTTCCATCATGCGTTCTTCTGTATTACCATCACCGTCAATAACTACATTTTGCTTTTTATATTCTACATTATTGTACTTTTTAAATGTCCAAGTTATTGATGTAGTCCAACCATCACTATCTCTTTCTAAAGTATAGGTCGCTTTAGTTGATGTGCATGCTGAGCATACTCCTTCTTCTATCATGTCGTGATTCATATTACCTCCATTAGAAACAGTTATTCGATGTTGCTGTTGATCTACTTGCCAATAGATAACTTCCTACTGTAGTATCTGCATAACCAGTTTTTCTTGCAGTAGCTGTTACTACAGTTGAACAGTTTCTCACATTACTGGCATAACATTCTGCACTTGATCTTGCCGCAAAAGCAAAAGCAATTGATTGGTTATTAGATACTGTTCGGAAAGTATCATCTACTGCATTATATGTTGCACTTGGTCCATTTGTCTCTCCTGCAAGATAACAGTTTCCAAAACCACTACCACTTGGACCAGTCCAATTCATTTTAATTGCTGTAATTCCAGTTAAGTTAAACCTTGCTAATGGAACATAAGTTGTCGATAAAGTAGTAGCAGTATTACTTGTATTATACCATCTTGCAAAATCATAACCGCTATATCTTTCTCTTACTTCTAAATACACATAAGGATCTGTTCTACGCATTCTTACTTCTAAATAAGCAGCATGGTTTATTACTATACCCGAAGTCGCAGAATCCCTTACAAAAGCTGCATTGTTTGTTCCATTATTTTGTGCGTAATTAGTAAACGGTATATTTTGTACATTAGATGTACCATAAAAATCTGCTATTTCAATTTCTCCACTTGTTGGAACTGCAGTTACTGATGATGGAACATTTGCTCCACCACTATAATATTCATCTATACCAATTGGATTTGATCCACCAAATTCTGTTTGAATTTGTGCAAAAGTAATTTCACCTGAACTTTGTAGTGGCATTAATTAATCTCCGCATAATGTGATGTTGCTGTAGTTCCAAAATAGGAAGAAAAAGCTCTTGATGCATTAAAGGTCCATGTACCTTGTGTAGTACTACCAATTGTGTTAGCATAAAAACTTGACCTATCAGATCTGTTTAAAGTAAGATCTGGACTCCCGCTTCCATTTGTTTGACCTAGCCATATCTTTAATGTAGACCATCCAGAGTCTTGAAATGTCCCACCACTACTATCCCTAAGAACGAATTGAATAAAAGATCCAGTAGATGAATTATTATAGCCAAAATTATACAGACCATAAACTTGAACGCTATTTGCTGTTCTTGTTGAACCACCAAATGTAATTGATCCACTGTTAGGAAAAGTGCCGTCAGTAATAACACCAGATTGAGTAGCACCAAGACCTAAGTTATATCCTGATTGATATGAGTATACATTAGTGTAAATTTGTGTTGTTATAACACCTGCACTTGTAAATCCAAATGCATGTATAGATGAACTTGCGAATGTCTTACCATAAAAATCTGAGAATTTAATTTCGCCAGATGTAGGAACACCTGATATAGATCCAGTAAATGTTCCACCACTATAGTAATCTGATAATTTAACATCAGCACTATCAGCTCCACCCATTTCTTCAGCAATTCCGTTATTTAAAGTAGTAGTTACATCGGATCCATATATTTCTACATCCCAATTACTTCCACTTGTACCTAAATTATCAACATTAGTTCCGGAACCACTATATTCCCAAGCCCATGCAGTGCATCCATTAGTAGAATTTGAAAATCGAGTTGCAGTAGATCTTGTAAACGTCTGTTGTGATCCACTAGGCTTTGTAATTTTTATGCTTTTAAATGTATTATCACTATTACTAATACCTGTTCCACTTAATGCAAAAATAAACCATTCAACATTACTGTTTGGTGAAGGTGCTCCGTCTGGCTGGCCCCATGTTATTGCTTTAATAGTTCTAGTAGTTCCTGAAGTATCAGAAAATGTTGTCTGTGAAAGTAATCCTAGACTAGATTGTGAGAATGATCTAAAGTTACCTATAGGAAATGCACCACTTGCCCCAGCATTACCAAGAAAACCCATTATAGGATTTCCACTTACGGTTGCAGTAAAAAAGTTATTAGTATAGCCATAATTATCACCCTGCCATTCTGTATATGATGCAAAATTATCTCCACCCGAAAGTTCATATAATCTTTCAAATCCTAATAGTGCATCAGCACCAGAAACCATAGTATTATCATACAATTTATTTGTAACAGTAGTACTAGGGTTTGTGCCAGCGTCTTGTAAAGCTAGTGAATTTCCTGATGAAATTATTGTCATTTGATTATTCCTGCAATATGGTCTTCGAACTCTTCAATTTTGTCGGTTCTATTTGGCCATAAAATATATTCTTTTTCTGGATTCTTTTTAAGATTGGTTAATAATGGCAATATAGCATTATATAATTTATTAAGCTTGTCTTCTAATTCGTCTGCTTTAGACGATGTTGATTCTAATTTAGTAGTCGTCTTTTGAACAGCTTCTAATTCATTTTCGTCTACAGCTGTAAACCCGAAATCAAATTGATCGATATCTATACTCATATTTAGTCCTCTATTAAACTATTTATAAGCTTTTTATTTTCTTTGCGTTGATTTTTCTTCTTTTTATTAGGAACTACTTGATGGCGAAATGGGCTCTCCTGATCGAACAGAATCTTGTGATATCGTGTCTTTATTCTCTTCTTCTTCATCTCCGTCCCAATTCAGTTCTGTCATAGATTTTTGTTTAAGTGTTTGATTCTTTTTACCAAAGATTCTGTCATAATTATCACGGTAGTTATCATGACCATCCGTTTTTGACTTTATTGTATCTCCAGTAATGTCGTTTTTTGCTACCAATTGTGTATTACTCCTGCTATAATAACAAAGCATGTTATGAAATTAACTAAAACTATAATGCTTCGCAATATAGCTATAGTATTAGCTTCCTTATTAGTTTTACCTGTTTTTTCGCCTAGGCTTTTTGCCCATAGCCTCCAAAAATTACTCAGCTTCCCAGACAACTTTAACACCTCTTCTATTTAATTCCTTTAAGCATTTTTGCTTTATTTTAGGTTTACCATTGCTGTTATTGATATAATCAAATAACTCTTGCTTAGGTGTTGACTTTAAATAAAAGTTTTGTGTCACGTTTTTTCCTGTTGCTCTATCTCTAACCGTTTGGCTTGGCTTAAATTTCTCTGGCATAATTATCTCCCCTGTCCTCTATATTTTTTAAAACTTCTTTTTTTATGCTTATTCATCGTAGACGTATCAGGACGTCTACCTTGACTGGTACCCTTTTTAATGCCATTGTGCTTTATATTAAAAGCTCCACTTGATTTAGCCATTGCTCTCCTTAATGTTCTCCGATTATATATTTATATATATGCTTCCATTTCCAAAATCTTGGATATTTTTCGCAGTCGGCATTGTGATCATGAGCTACTAGGATTGGATTTAATCCTACCTTTTCGCCAGCTTCACAATTTTCTGGTTTATCTTCAACCCACCAACATTCACTTCCAGCAAATTTGGCTAGTTCTTCGTCTTTATCTGCACCACAGCCTAGATATACAAAATCTTCCCAGAGCTCTTCTCCGAATAACATCTTGAGATTTTGTGTTCTTAGCCTTTGTGCATATTTATTTGTTGATAGAGATGTAATACATACGAATTTGTAACCATGTAGCATGTTTAATCTTTTCATATAATAAACTGCATCTCTGAGTGGTGGTAAAAAAGCTATTGCTGCAGAGTCATTAAACTCATGAACTAACTTTTTACCATCCTCGTAAGACAATCCAAATCTTTCTCCGATATTGTATTTATCTTCTTTTACTGTTTTGAATCTCTTTGTGTGAGTCATCCATTGAGTAAATGCATAACCCCAATCGCATAGAACTCCATCACAATCTACTAAAATAATTTTTTCACTTATATTATATGCCATTAAAAGTCTCCTTGATCTCTATCGACCACTTGTATGCAATTAACACCATTAGCTTTCCACATGTCTACAACTTTATTTCTGTCGTCGTAAACTACATCTGGATTTCCGCCTAAGATGTCGTCTTGTCTTAAAAATTCTAAAATATCTCTTTTGAATATCTCATCAGGTCTAAAATCACCGTCAGGTCTCATAAAGAGTACTGGATCATCAATTCCAATCCAATCTAAAATCTGTTGTTTTGTAACTGCTCTTTCAGAATTATTCCTTGCAGATACAAACATTACATTATCACCAGCTTCAAAATGAACTTTAGCAATATCACAAACACCTTGTATAGGTGTGTCATTTACTGTTTCAGCTTTAAAGCTTTTCCAATCTTTATTACCATCTGTAACAAAGTGTCTTCTGTGGCTACAATCTGCGATTGTTCCATCAATGTCAAATATTACGTTTTTCCTTATCATATGTATATTATACCAGGTCTTTTGTTAAATGTACAGTGTTTTCTGCAAATTAATGGAATACCTTAGGTTTACCATCTACGAATAACCAATCAATATGAACTTGACCTCTTGGATCAAAATCACCGATTGAATTACAAAATATATCCCATGATGATTCATTTTCTTTATCAATCATGAGAGCTTTTAATTTTGGGTTATCACCAATATCAACTTTGACTATTGATGAACCATCTACTCGTCTACCGACGAAGCCATTTAATGGCTTTCGTCCTATTTTATCAAGGTTAACTTTATCCATTTAAAGCCTCCTTCATTTCGTTTCTAATAATTCCAGCCATTGAGAAAGCGTTGAAATCGCCACTAGCTGAAATACCAAAATCTTTAGAATTAATTACTAGTTTATAGTATCTAGAACCACTGATAAATTCATTAAATGCGTTTTCAATATATTTACCATTTAACCAGTATGAGTTATGAGAACCTCTAACTGGGGATATAGAATATCCTAATTCATGTTGTACAAAATCCTTAATTTTGCTTTGAGAAAATGATTTCTCTTCGTTTTTCGACTTTACAATAATATTATAATTTTTCATCTTTTTATTCACTCCTTTATTTAATATCATATGTATATAGTACCAGGACGAAGCAGTTTTGTACAGTGTTCAATGCAAAAAACATGCATGTTTTTTAGCCTTTAGCTATACGATTTCTTAACGAAGTTGATGAAAAAGAGTGATCTCTACTATTATATACGATACGAATATCCCGTTCTTCGCATATATCCTTAGCAGTAAAGTCCTTATTGAGGTAATCAGATCCTATGATTCTAACATCTATAGGTAATGAAAGGAATATATCCTTTAGTTCTTCTTCTGTATTATAGATTATTACATCATCTACATATCTTACTGCTGCAACTTGCAGTTGTCTTTCTACAATAGATTGAATAGGTTTATTCTTTTCTGGCCTATCCATTGTAGGATCACTTTGTAAAGCTACAACCAGGTAATCACATTTATTTTTAGCTTCAGCTAACATTGTAATATGCCCAGCATGTAGTAAATCAAAGGCTCCGCATGTTATTCCAACGGAACCTTTAGATTCATGATTTTGTAACCATTTTAACATTATTTGCAGTATTGTCTTATAGCTTCAATTTTATCATGTGCATCAGCTATCTTTTCAACTTCCTTTTCAATTGATTCTACAATATCTGTATGTTCACCAATTCCTACCGGATTTCGTTGATACACTAGAATATTAGCATGAGCTACTACGATTTCACCCTCTAATTTCTTAATTAAAGCTTCTAATAAAAAATGTTGTTGTGCCATTTTTACCTCCCAAAAAGTTTCCTTCTTTTATATTCTGTTATAGTATCTATTAATTGTTTGGTCCAATTATCCCTGTCTTCTATAAAAACTTGAGTACCTTCGTCACCAGCAATACATACTACAATTTGTTTTATAGGAATTCCTGTTCTTTCTTCCCACATAATAGCATAGGCCGAACACTGAATAAAATAATTAGAAATCCATTCCTTTTTCTTTAATTTTCTAGAAGTTTTCCAATCAATAATAGAATCTTTACCTTTCCATTGTCCAACCAAATCTACTCTTCCAGCTAATTGTAAGTGTTTAGAATACAATGGTGCTTCTTGACAATATACTTTAGTTACACATTCATCAAGAATAGGTTGGACATCTTTAAATGTTTGTATATTGTGTGGCATTTCGCCTTTAGCAAAATCGGGATCATTTGCAATATACTTTTCAATCATATTATGAACTGTAGTACCACGACTACTTGCAATCCTTGAAACTCTATTGGCTTCTTCTTCACCGACTCTAGCTCTCCAAGCTTGTATTGCTTCTTCAGATAGAATTTTTAAAACTGTAGTTACAGATGGATATTCTTTACCCTCTGGATCTTTATAAATTCTACCAGTTCCAGTACTTTCAGCAATTAAGTCATCATAACCTAACTCTACTGGTTCATGTTTAAAGTTTTGCACTTTCCACCATTTCCTTGGTCATTAAGAAATCTCTGACCATTCCGCTTCTAACGATATCTTTCCATTCAAATTCAACTACTTCAAAATCTTTCATATGTTCTAAAATATTTACAAAATTTATGATACCCTTCTGCTCAGTTTGTTTAGTAAAATCTGATTGCTGATAATCTCCACAAACAATAATTTTACAGTTATCTCCCATACGAGTTATGATAGAACACAATTCGTGATAGTTACAATTTTGTGCCTCATCTACTACAATAATTGAATTGTTTATAGTGAGACCACGTATGTAAGACGTGTTTATAAAATCTAAATGTTTAAAGGAAACCAATTTATTGAATGCATCGTGATCATCAAATAAATCGCCAACAATTGATTTATAAATTGCTTTATATGGCTCTTCCTTTTCTTCTTGAGTACCTGGCAAAAATCCAATATCCCTAGTAGGAACAGCTGATCTTAATATAACAACCTTATCATAAAAATTATCTTTATCTAATACTTTTTCTAAAGCTAGGTATAAACCTATGAAAGTTTTACCTGTGCCTGCAGAGCCAGTCATTGCAATATTTTGGTTATCTTTCCAAGCACTAAAGACTTCAGCTTGAGCTTCTGTCATTGGTTCTCTTTTTAATAAATGTTCTAAGCGTAATCTACTAGGTTTTTTAACACTCATTTTGATTTAATGTTTCCTCTTGCCGATGGTGGTAAACCAGATTTAATTCTATCTTGTACTTCTTTCCAACCAGCACCTGCTCTATCTAAAACGGATTTACCACCGTCATAATCAATACCTGGTGCTGATAGAATAACCTGTTTTAAGTGAGGATTATCTTTTTTAAATTGATCAAGTTTTGTGTAACTCATCATATGTTCTTCGATTTCACCTGTTTCTTTATTTTGAAAATCGTAACTAGGCATAATTAAACCATCCTGGGACATCTCGTTTTGTCCAAACCATATTGAACCTTTCTTGTTTAGTTTGATAGAATGCACGATAAGATTGAACTGGATCTGATAAAAAGCATTCTGGATTTGATTTCATAGCAAGTTTAAATTGTGTCATACTTCCTTCTGGTATATTCTTAGGTAGTAATCCTAATTCCAATCCAAGCACTTGCTCAGTTTTGTGTGTCTTACCATACCTATATGTATACTCTCTGCAAAGTGCAACAAAATGTTCATAATGCCATCTGTAATTTTGTGATGATTCTCTTGTCCATACGGTACAAGGATGATTGAAATGCACAGCTTTGTATAGCAAATTCTCACGTCTTTCATTATCTAACTTGTAATAATTAACCATTCGCTTACCAGATTTAGATGGTCTTTTTTCCAAAGTTCCGTCCAACATCCTATGAGCTGTTGAGAGCATTTGTCCTGACTCAACAATCATTTTTGGTACGTGTTTATCGCACTGTTGTTGTGCTGCTTTCACTGGATCATTGTCTAATATAAAAATGTTCATAATATAGTATTATACCATAAGTTGGGTAAAATGTACAGGACTTATGCCCTGTACATTTGGTTTATATGCCTTATCTGCCTCCCATATGTATAGCTTGCATATCGGATAAGTGTTGGTCTATATAAGATGCTTTTTTCAACATCTTAGCAGCCAATACTGTTTTCCCCTTTTTAAGCAATTTTTTTCGATAGTGTAATGTCTCTTTTTTATCTCTTTTAAGACGTTCAATAGATTGACAATTCATAAGCATTTTCCTTAAAGTTGTTAATATTGATACTATCATAATATATGGATCTACTTTGTTATCAAATCAGGAAATGCATCCTGACAAAGTTTCCTAGTTATACCCATTAGTTTTTTATGCAAAATTCTATCTTTTGCTCTAATGACTAACTCAGCTTCGGAGTGATGAACACTTTCCAACAGCTGGACAAACATGGCTTCTCTTTTGAGGGCTGGAAGTTTATTTCCTACAGGCCCTTTAAAAAAGAATCTAAAATCTCTAAATCTTTTGTATAGTGAGCTTGGTGCGTATCCTTCAGGTGCATCATCTGGTTTATAAGGCGGTGCTCCTTCGGGTAATAGTGATACCACATCTTTATCAAATGCGATTCTGATAATGTCCTTTAACGCAGGACTTTCGTTTTCTCTTAGGAAAGCGATTCTTTCCTCTCTGGTTGCTAATTTATTAGCTTCCTTAAATATTTCAGGCAATAATTTTTTCATTGTTATAAAATTCCTCCACAACTTCAATCAATAGATTGCATCTTTTCTTAATTAAATAGTTCAAAACGCGCATTTTCATTGCTACTTTTTGCTCGTTATAATTATATATAATGTTTTCTTGGATAGACTCAGGCACTTCAGTTAAATCAATTAACTTTTTGTTTCTTTGGTAATTACGATAAATTTCATCGTCCATTACCTCTCTCAAGTTATCTGAATTTTCCAACCATTCAGCTATCCTAGTTTTTCTTAATGGCGTTTGTTTTTTATCGGAAACAAATGTATCATCGTCTGATAACACATTTGGGATGCCATCCCCTGTATCACCTTTCATAATATGATTAAAGAGATAAGTTCTTGGATTATCGTCTTTAACAAATTTCTTTTGAATAGGTGAAAATTGTTTAACATTGTTAAACTTTTGTAATTGAATAAAGTCTTTATCTGATGAAACA
>MDTG01402366.1_pt1 | contig 13132 bp, 12 predicted proteins | sample 811421 | NCBI WGS metagenome assembly MDTG01 (sample SAMN05326645, study PRJNA326480) | marine metagenome | isolation source: seawater | place: Pacific Ocean: South East | collected 2011
AAAGAGCCCAATGAACCAATCAACTGAAGGACGCCTGGTCATACAAGAAGTGTAAAAGTTTTATTAATCAGGGAGCAATGAGTCGTAGAACAAGCAAGTGATTTTACTCCAAATCTATCCGTCCGGTGCATGCTGCTTTTTTTCATAAATACCTAATCCACCTAACTATCATAGACGGACCTCACAGGTTTTTACCCACCTACTTGATCAATAAGGTCTGTTGTATATCCACAGATCTCCACTGTTCGCTTACATTTTGATTTTTTCTTTTCCTATTGTTTAAAAATGGGAGAGAACCTCAAATTTTAATATACTTAACTAGAAATTTCATGGCTTTTACGCAAAGCGTTATTATAAACTAGAAACTAAATGACCGAAGGCGAACCATTATATTACTATGAAAAATTATCCAATAATTAACAAAATAACAGTTGATCTTTTCGAATGGCAAACTGATAAGCTGGGCCGAGATTATAATACGTTTAATTTAGTATACGACCCTAATTCGACTCTAAAGCAACAAGAAGGAATCCTTCGGATTCACACGAACCTTGGCCTAATTGGAGAACATCCGATAAGTGGCGTTGGAATTGCAGAGTTAAAACAAATAGCAACCTATCTGATTGGTAAAAATGCTCTATCAAGAGAAATGATATACAGTGATACCAAAAGAGCGCTTCGACAATCGCTTAAACAGGCATCAAGTATTGTTGATATTTGTCTTTGGGATATCGCTGGGAAATATTTTCAAGAACCAATTTATAGATTACTTGGTGGTGAAAATATTCCACTGAAGGCGTATGCCTCTACCTTACACGGGGATGAAAATGGTGGACTATCTAGCCCCCTAGATTTTCAAGATTTTGCCAGCCAATGTTTAGAAATGGGTTATAAAGCTTTTAAAGTTCATGGCTGGGGCTTAGCCAGAGAAAATATTCAAAGAGAAATTGATACAGTTTTATTATTAGGATCTAATTTTGAAAATAGATTGGATCTGTTATTGGATCCTGCGTGTGAGGTAAAAAACTTTGGTGATGCATTGAGACTGGGTAAAGCCTGTGACGAAGCGAATTTTTTTGGTGGGAGGATCCTTACGCAGACGGGGGTGTTTCACAATTTGCTCATAAAAAGCTAAGACAGATGGTTAGAACTCCATTATTACAGACAGAACACATTAGGTACTTAGAACAACACGTGGACTTTATATTATCGGAGGCCACTGATTTTGTTAGGGCCGGAGCTTATGAAGATGGTGGAATAACCGGCGCCATGAAAATTGCTCATGCTGCTGAAGGTTTTGGTTTAGATCTAGAATTACATGCACCAAGTCCTGTGCATAGGCACATAATGACATCGATAAAAAATACAAACTTTTATGAAATGGGCTTAGTTCACCCGAAAATAAGGACATATAGACCTGATATTTATATTGATTATAACGATAATTTAGATGGCATAGATCAAAACGGTAACGTCTTTGCTCCTAATGGGAACGGAATCGGCTTAGATATTGACTGGGACTGGGTTAACTTCCACTCGATCGACAGTTTTACTATTGCTTAGCGCCCAAGTTAAACCATACACAAAAGACTGCTGCGAATATAAATCAGAATGGGTTAAACGCAGCGTAACAGTGTTCCCTGGTGTTTAGCTTATATCAGATCTCAAAAACCTCAGAATTTTTAAAGTCTCATACCGATAAATTCGCCTCTTGAAGTGGTCACTTCACATTTTCCAGCGGTACCACCACTTCCATAGTAGGAAATAGCGTTCAGAAATATTCTATCCAATATTAGGCGAACGAACTTTCATTTCTTTCAACACAGATTGTTGATGCAGTTTCTGGATTGAGCTGCTTAGTACGTAAATTTGTCAAATAGTGCCGTTCGACATTGACTCTTTATATAATAGGCAATCATGGCAACAAAAGTGCCGGTAAATGAAGCGTGCTCATCGTGCCCGGCTTCATCTGAAATCAAAGCGGCATCGCGAGGTGAGCCGATGGCATTCCAACCTCCAGGCTGACGATAGTAAAGCTGCTGTGCATTATGATCAACATCAGCGGGCAGCTACACCGTACCATCTACAACAGGATGCCGTTGTTTGAGTGGCAGCTCGAGGGCGGCTTCAGGATAATCACCGTTACAAGACAGCGGGCTTAGAACTCGGCTAACGCCCACCTCATGGGTCACGACCAAGGAGTGAAAATTATGTCGATTGTAATACGTTGTTGAATCAGCTGCTTGTTGGTGGATTTTGGGACCAAAAACAGCCGGTCTTGTTTCAATCCGGCAAATCGATGGATCAGCGTTAAATCCAGGAAGGACCGGATTGCTTATCATCAGTGCACTTTCATCCTTGCGCCAATAAGCTGGCCGCATCATGCGGAGAAAGGGCGGCTGGTCGCTCACAAGTAGTATTGACAGTAACAAATTCCTTTTGCTCTCCCGATTTCAATACCGAGGTCATCACGTCAACAGCATGAACGGCCATTTCCATTGAACAACGGATTGCCCGATTTTGGGCAATCGCTTGTGCCATATCGGCAAGTCCTGCAGTACGGTAATTGGCAATTTTCCCATCTGATTGATCCATATTTGGAACAGAGAATGGATGCTCATAAAAGGGTTTTTCAAGAACAGTACCATCTTTTTCAATTAGCTCGACATCACCCCCGAAAAAGTTAGGATCGGGAATATAAATTGAACCGTTAGTACCGTACAACTCCATATTCTCATGCCTATGCGCCCAAACATCCCAACTTGTTGATAAAGTTACTGTAGCGCCTTGTTCAAATTCTAAAAGGGCATGGATATTTGTAGGGGTTTTAACCGGTATTGTTTCCCCGCCACGCGGCTCTGAGGTGATCATCCGGCACGCACTTGCTGCACTTGTGAGGGCTGCAACCTGCTTAACTGGCCCTATCAGTTGGATCAAATTCGTCACGTAATAGGGTCCAATATCTAGCATTGGGCCGGCGCCGGGTAGGAAAAAGAAATCAGGATTCGGATGCCAATGCTCCATCCCGTGGCTCATGAAATGGGCAGTGCCGGAAACAATGTCACCCAATGCACCCTTATCTATCAGCGCACGCGCCTGCTGATGCGCACCGCCGAGAAATGTATCAGGAGCTGATCCAACCCGCAGACCGTTCTTATCAGCAAGCGCTGAAAGTTCTTGTCCCTCTTCCAAACTCAGCACCAACGGCTTTTCAGAATAAGCGTGTTTACCTGCTTGAAGAATTTTTCGCGTGGTCGAAAAATGCGCTGAAGGTATGGTTAAATTGACCACAATATCTATATCATCTGCACTAAGAATTTCATCAACACTCTGCGCCCGGACATTAAACTCATCTGCTTTTTCCTTTGCAGCTGCTGGATTTATATCGGCAACTGCCCGCACTTCGATACCTTTAAACAAAGGAACCAATGTCAAATAAGTTGTCGAGATATTTCCACAGCCTATGACTCCAATACCCAGTTTTGACATAAATCTGCCTTTCAAAATTTCTTTGCTGCAGCTATTGATCGCTGAGCGAAGCGCACATCATCGCTTGGATTATCATGTTCCATGACAAAGTAGATACATTTTGTTTTGCGCACCGCATCCATGGTTTCTGCCCAATTCATGGTTCCATGACCGATGTCTGCCCAGCCATCCTCAGACAGACACTCGCCTTTCGGCGCTATGTCCTTTAAATGCACCGATACTAGTTTACTGGCGTATTTTTTAACCCATTCGACCGGGCTTTCTTCTCCTACCGCAATCCACGCCAAATCTAGTTCAAGCGAAAGGTCATTTTCAGATTGTAGAATAAGATCCAAGGGTTTTTCACCACCCTCCAAGGTATTGAATTCGAAGTCATGATTGTGCCATCCAAAAATTAAACCCGCGTCTAAAATAGGTTTACCAGCTTCAGAAAGGCGGCCTCCAAACTTTGCCCAACCATTTGCATCACAAGGTCGATCCTCTGGGTTCAAGTACGGCACGATGACGGCAGTCATCCCCAAACGTTTCGCAATTTCGATCACCCTATTTGGTGCTTTTTCAATCAAGGCCAGATCAAAGTGACCGGTAGGCATGCTAAGCCTATTGGAGGCGAGAGCTTTTTCAAGCCGGTACAAGTCTTCATATAATCCGCCATAAGCTTCAACCTGCTTATATCCGCATTTGGCAACCATTTCTAATGTCGCTTCGAGCGGACCGAACTTTCTGGAGGAATATAGTTGGTATGAAAAATCAGTCATTAATTATCTCCTTTCAACCAAGTGCCGTAGTCCGATACCAAGAGATGGACAGGTTCTGTGTTTTCGTTAATTTTCGAAAACCGTCCAATAGGATCGTGGAAGAAATTGTCTGTTCGGTCATCATTAACGTTGGAAAACTTACCAACAAGTACCGAACCACCTTGACTCCAAAACGCGTGCCAGCAATTGGGCTCCAATGTGAAGCTTTCTCCGGGGCGCAGCTTAAAATGGCCTCTAGCAGTTAACTTGCGCTCGGATCCATCGGTTCGAACGATAACTTCAGTGTTTTGGTGAATGTCCAGCGTTAGTGAGGCTTCAAACCGCTCAAGAACCAAGACGGCACCACCCTTGTTTATGATACCTTCCGTTTTGAAATTGTGCCGATGCATCGGGCTAATCTGATTTTCGTGGGAAATCATGATTTTTTCTGCGTAAAGCATACCTTTACCGCGGTCGACATTGTGGCGGACTCCGTTGCGCAAGGTGAATAAAAAGAGCCCTAGGTCACGGAAATTACCTCTACCATAGTCAGTAATATCCCAGCCCAGTGCATGATCACAGATCATTGCACTATCGGTTTGAATCCGCCCTTGAGTCGTAGCTGGTGTCCAGTAGGCAAACGGTGGTAAATGATAGCCAAACGATCGGATAAAAGCATCACTTTTCAAAATAATCTCATTAATCTCCGATCGATCCATCATATGGCTCCGTAAGTTGCAGAATATTAGTCACTTCAAATGTTAATAGCACCAGAAGAAAATGTACCAATCAATGAAGCGGCGATCTAAACTGTCTTTAAATTTAAGGATTCTAGAATGAAGTCACAAATCAAAGGCCCAGCAATTTTCCTTGCTCAGTTTGCGGATCATGTACCGCCCTTTAACTGTTTAGAAGAGATTGTACAGTGGGCGGCATCCCTCGGTTACAAAGGCGTTCAAATTCCCAGTTTTGATAGCCGGCTTTTTAATCTTGACTTAGCCGCTGAAAGTGAAAGCTACTGCGATGAGATTAAAGGAATCTGCACAGATGCAGGTATCGAGATTACCGATCTTTCAACACACCTGCAAGGCCAATTGGTTGCGGTGCACCCTGCTTATGATCTTGTTTTTGATGCCTTTGCGCCCGACCATTGTAAAAAAAATCCACAAAAACGTCAGGCTTGGGCGGTCGATCAAGTAAAAAAGGCTGCACTGGTGTCAAATCGGCTGGAGCTTACAACATCGGTGTCTTTCACAGGTTCATTGGCGTTTCCCTATCTGTATCCTTGGCCCCAAAGACCCGATGGTTTGATCGAAGACGCCTTTGCAGAATTGGGTAACCGCTGGACACCAATCTTAAATGAATACCGCGACAATGGCATTACGATTGGATTTGAAATTCATCCCGGAGAGGATGTTTTTGATGGAGCAACTTACGAGATGTTCGTTGACGCGACCCAAAACCACGAATGTGCTTTAATAAATTATGATCCCAGCCATTTTCTGCTTCAACAAATGGATTATCTCGCATTTATTGATATTTACCATGATCGCATCAACGCATTTCACGTGAAAGATGCCGAGTTTAATCCAGATGGGCGACAAGGTATGTATTCAGGCTATCAATCTTGGGTGAACCGGGCTGGGCGTTTCCGTAGCCTTGGCGATGGTCAAGTTGATTTTACTTCGATTTTTTCAAAGCTAACGCAATATGGCTACGACAGTTGGGCTGTTCTAGAATGGGAATGCTGTATAAAATCTGCCGCACAAGGTGCAGCAGAAGGCGCCCCTTTTATTGCCGATCATTTAATTGAAAGCCCACAATCGGCCTTTGATGATTTTGCTGGCGGTGAGCGTGATCCAGCCACCATTTCTGCCATGTTGGGACTTTCCAAATGAGGCGTATAAAACTGGGAATGGTTGGTGGAGGCCAAGGTGCCTTCATTGGAGCTGTGCACCGGATTGCGGCACGCATTGACGACAGATATCAACTCATCGCGGGAGCGCTGTCCTCTGACCCAAAACGCGCTACAGCTTCTGCTGCTGAGCTGGGTATAGAAGCTGGACGTAGCTATTCTAGCTTTACCGAAATGGCTAAAATAGAAGCGGAAAAGCCCGGTGGTATTGAAGTGGTGGCAATTGTAACGCCAAACAATCTTCATGTAGACGCTGCCGTTGCCTTTCTCGAGGCTGGAATTCATGTAATCTGTGACAAGCCTTTGAGCATTTCTCTAGCCGAAGGCTTTCGTATCAAAAACAGTTTGCAAAAAAGCTCTGCAAAGTTTTTTCTATCCCACAATTATACAGGATATCCTCTTATTCGTGAAGCTAGGGATATGATTAATGAAGGAAAACTAGGAAGTATTCGGGTTGTTCAAGCTGAATACGTACAAGACTGGCTTGCAGAGCCGTTAGAAACTACTGGACAGAAACAAGCCACTTGGCGCACTGATCCAAAAATAACGGGAGGTGGCGGCGCAATCGGTGATATTGGCACTCATGCCTATAATCTTCTTCACTATGTAACCGGCCTTAACGCTATCGAATTGGCCGCTGATTTATCGAGTCATGTGCACGATCGTTCCGTGGACGACAATGCACATATCTGGTTGCGTTTCCCGTGTGGCGCGAAGGGACAGCTATGGATCTCACAAGTTGCAATTGGAAATGAGAATGCTCTTCGGCTGCGAATTTATGGAGATCGGGGCGGATTGGATTGGGAACAGGAAAATCCAAATGTTTTATGGTTCACACCGCTCGGAGGCTTACGCCAGCGCATAACGCGCGGCAGCAGTAATTTAAGCCAAGCGGCTTCAGCTGCAACACGCATCCCAGCTGGGCATCCAGAAGGATACCTAGAGGCCTTTGCGACTTTATACAGTGATGTTGCAGATGTTTTGATCAATCAGAAACCTTCTGACCATCTGCCAAATATAATGGATGGGCTCGATGGAATGTGGTTCATTGAAGCCTGCATTACATCATCAAAAAATAATGGGGCTTGGTGCAGTAGAAACCTCTGAATAGGCTTTATGGTTGTAGTTGTCACCCCAAAAATCTGTGACTCGGCTGCCTGTTTCCTCCAATTTTCTGTGCCCAATTGTTCACGGTAGTTTCACTTAAATGAACCCGGGTAACGTCATGACCACTACCACACCTAGGCAATGTGCTACCACGTATCCAATTAGGCACAGATACATCCTTGCTCATATTTAGTGGAGTAAGTTTCTCTAGCTCACAAAGGTTTGATTAAAAAGTCTCTCACAATGGATGATGAGAGCTTAAAAAACATCCTGCATATCTACCGACCGGTTGGCTATATTTACGTGCTTTTTGATCCACGGAAAATTCTCTATTCGGGGGTATAAGCCTCATTTTCCCAGGCTTTAATGGGACGGCAAAGAATAACTTGGCACTCGCGACCGGAATTGGTTTAAACCGTACGATTTTATTTTTAAGCTTTTATATAAAATCTAGATTGGCTAAGTGAGTTCCTCTATTCTTTAGAGACTTGGCATGCCAATTTTACATCGGTCGCTTTGCCGATGTAGTTTTTGTAAATTGTTAGATTTTTCAAGTGGAGACAATAGTATTTTTTTCTAAAAACTGAGCGGCCTTTCGAAAAATTAGTGCTTTTCTCTCTTCCTGTAGCCTATCTAAAGCTCGAGTTTGGAAGGACAAACGTGGATTTGAAAAATAAAACTTTTTATTCTTCTCAACAAATCTCCAATACAGTCCATCTACTATCTCACACCATTCTCCTTTCGGATAATTACTCATTTTTAAGATATAATTAGAGCTGCAGGTATATGGTTTTGTTGACATTAAACCACCATCAGAGTAAGTCGCCATTCCAAATACATTTGGTGTCATAACCCAGTCTGAAGCATCAATATACATTTCCATAAACCAATTATAAATAAACTTTGGGTTTATTTCACACATGTTCATGAGATTGCATATGACCATAAGTCTGGGAATGTGGTGACTATATCCATCGTTAAGAGCAGATTTAATACAATCATCAAGGGGAAGAATCCCAGTAGTTCCATCATACCAACTTTTAGCTAGGCCTCTATTATTTCCCCAAAAATTAGATTGTTTTTGTTTGGACCCACGTAAATGGTAGATACCCCTCACAAATTCTCGCCAGCCCAGTATTTGCCGGATGAACCCCTCTACAGAATTCAAGGGAACCTTTTTATCTTCAAAAAGTTTCAAGGTTTTTTCAAGCACAATATTTGGAGTGAGTAATCCTGTATTAAGCATCGCAGATATACCACTGTGAAACAAAAAGTTTTTATTTTCAAGCATGGCATCTTCGTACTTCCCAAAATTATTCAACCGGTATTCCAAAAAATCATCTAATAATTCCAAGGCTTGCTTGCGCCTAACCGGAAACCAAATATTTTCAATATTTCCGGCATGATTTGAGAAATATTTTTCGACTATATTTACAACTGGATTGTGATAGTTAGATAATGCGAATTTTTTTAAACTGGGTATTTCAGTTTTTGGCGGTATTTTTTTTCTGTTTTCTTCGTCAAAAGACCACCTTCCACCTTCAGGAATGCCATCGTTGTCAATTAGGACATCAAATTTTTTTCGCCCAACCTTATAAAAATTTCCTAGTCTAAAAGTTTTATTATCCCCGTATAAAGAATCGAACTCAGTCCGCGAAAACATAAACATTGGCGTTTGAATGGATACGACTGCAACTCCAGCAGACTGGACAGTATTTATAATTTCTTTTTCAAAATCTTTATTTTCTATTTCAAATATTTTTACTAAGCCAATTTTATTCGATTTAATGAAATTTACGAAGAATTCTTGATAACTTAAATCATCGGATCGGTCTTCGATTGAAAAATAATCGACTTTAATACCTACTTTCTGTAGTTCGTCCCGATATTCACGCATCGCGCATAAATATAAATAAAGTTTTAGTTTGTGATGCTTTTCAGAAGTGCATAGGCCGTAATCTTCAGCCATGAAAACTCTTTTGCAACCATGAGTTTTTATTAATTCAGGCTCAAAAAGTTGATCACCTAGTATAAGAAAAGTATCTTCACTCATGTTAGCGATAAGTATCCTATTTAACGAAGAAAAAATTGACGCAGCAGCGCTCTTAGAATTAAGGGACAATTCCCGATTTCAACATTGTAAATTTAGTAGATGTGTTAAATTAGCCAGTTTTTCCAATTTCATTACTGCAAAATAGGCTGTATGCTAAAATATCAAGTTGCGTGACATCCAGAACTCCTCTCACGTTTGATATATTGATTAGATTTTATAAACAGATTGGATAGCAAGGCGAAAAAATGGCACCAAAATGCAAAAAACTGTAATTATCTACTCTACAACTGACGGGCAAACAAAAAGGATTTGCGAACAGTTGGTGAGACAAATTGAAAGTCAAACCAGTGTGAAGTTGTGTTCTATTAACGAGGCCACACAAATTGATCTTGAGAGTTGCGAAAAAATTATCATTGGCGCGAGCATAAGATATGGAAAACATAGTCCAATTGTTTACGATTTTATTGCAAAAAATAAACAGATATTGCTGAAAAAATTTACTGCCTTTTTCACGGTTAATGTAGTTGCTAGGAAACCCCAAAAAAATACGCCAGAAACGAATCCTTACATGAAAAAATTCCTTGAATTGTCAAATTGGCAACCCACGTTCCTCGGCGTCTTTGCAGGAAAGATTGATTACCCTAAGTATAAATTCTTGGACCGCCAAATGATTAGACTTATCATGTACGTTACCGGAGGTCCAACTGATGTGTCTGGAACTTTTGAATTCACCAACTGGGACGATGTTGACAAGTTTGGCCAAGCGCTTTTATTGCCTGAATAATTACAAAATTGCTCTGATCTGTTCTTTTTTTGTTTGAAAGTTTCAAAGATAAATTTCTATTTTAAAATGCCCAATAAAAATATCTTCTCACAATGGTATCTCGTTTTGCGAACCATATTGATTTTCCCTTTATCCGTTTAGAGGATTTAATCATAACATCAATCTTGGTCGCAAAGTCAGCTGGACCAGGGAAATGCTATCAATCTGGTTAAAAATCAGCTTCTTATTTTGGAGTTAACAAATCAATTGCTGTCCCAAGATCATCTTTAGTAAGCTTATGTTAATTCCATGGCGCTTTAAAATAATCCAAAGCATAATAACCGTTTGGCCCCATAAATTCAGTGTCGGCAAAGGAGATTGCCTCCCGGCAACTCTTGTTAATGAGCCTGTCATTCATATCTGACTACCCTAAAATGACCACCACAAATTCCTTTTGAACCTCGGTGATTTCCCTTTTCGAGGGTATGGGCCTTATTTTCCTAGCTTTAAAGGGACGTCAAACAATAATTTGGCGCCCACGGCAGGCATAAACCCAAATCGCACCGATTTGTTTTCATGAGTTTTTTTCTAAAATGCTTATTCGTGGGAGCCTTTTAGGTAAATTTGGAGATCCTTTGTAAAGGTAGAGTGCGTGCCTTGAATTGTTATAAATGTGACGTTAACATCAACATCATGGAACTATTTCATGAGTGATCGTCCAAACATCCTATTCATTCAGGTTGACCAATTAACCGCAAAGACGTTGAAATCTTATGGCGATGAGATTTGTTATGCGCCAACCTTGGATGCCTTAGCGGCAGGTGGGGGGGTCTTTGAAACAGCTTATTGCAACTTTCCCCTCTGCGCACCCTCTCGGTTTTCGATGGCGACAGGGCAGCTGTGTTCGGCTGTTGGGGCCTATGACAATGCGGCAGAGTTTTCGGCGGAAATCCCAACCTATGCCCATTATCTGCGCGCAGCTGGGTATCAAACGGCACTTTCGGGAAAGATGCACTTTATTGGGCCTGATCAATTCCATGGGTTTGAAAAACGCCTTACAGCCGATCTTTATCCTGCAGATTTTGCCTGGGTTCCAAATTGGGAGCATGAGGGCAAGCGTGATACTAACGATCCACGTGCGGTTCAGATAGCCGGTGTGTGTCACAGATCAGTGCAGATCGATTACGATGAAGAGGTCACCCATCAGGCGATCCAACATATTTATGATATCGCACGGTCCGATGATCGGCGACCCTTTTTCCTCCAGGTTTCATATACGCATCCGCATGAGCCATATTTATGTCAAAAAGAACACTGGGATTTGTACAAGGATGTTGAAATTCCCCTACCCTCAGTCGGACCGCTGTCTGAGACCGAACATGATCCACATTCCCTGCGCCTGCTAAAGGATTTCGCGATGTTGGATGTCGAATTCACCGAGGATGAAATTCGTACCGCCATTCGGGCCTATTATGGATCGATTAGTTACATCGACCAACTAGTATCACGCGTATTGGTTGCGCTGAAAAACACAGGCGCAGATCAGAATACTATGATTATCTTTACATCCGATCACGGAGAGATGTTGGGCGAGCGTGGAATGTGGTTCAAAAAACATTTCTTTGAAAAGTCCATGCATATCCCATTGATTGTGAGTGCCCCATGGGTCGAACCAGAGCGGGTTCGAGAATTAGTGTCGTTGGTTGATCTATTGCCAACCTTTAACGCGATCGCCGGGATAAATGAGGCCACCGAGCCTTTCGAAGGCATTGATTTACTATCCCTAACAGGGGCAACGCACACAGACCGCAAACGTAAAATCTATGCTGAATATCTAGCCGAAACGACTCCTGTTCCGATCTTTATGATCCGTGAGGGCGATTATAAATATATTGCCTCCTCAGTTGATGGAGAGCTGTTATTCAACCTGGCGCACGACCCAGATGAGCGGGACAATCTGGCAAACGATCCTGCAGAAACCGCTAGGTTAGAGGCCTTTCGTTCAGAAGGCGCCCAAAAGTGGGATGAAGCCGCTCTGACACGCGCGATTAAGCTAAGCCAGAAGCGGCGCATTCTGGTACGTGCCGCTATGAGTGAAGGCGAAAAACAACGCTGGAACCACAATGAAACAGGTAATGACCAGGTAAATTGGTACCGGGGCGAACAGGGCTATAATGAATGGGCATTCAAACATATTTGAACTGGGTAGCTTAAGCCAAATAGTTCTCTTAAACCTAACATTTTATCGATTTTGGGCTATCAGATCTATAGTTCCACCCGTGACCGTAGTGTCCGCGGAAAGATGCCGCCCATGAAATGCGCGCGCGATCTGGTATATCCAAAAACAGTGGAACGCTCTTACCCATCCGTCTTGCACGGTATGGCACTGGGCGTAGAACGCCTGACGGAGAAACCAGATCAGAAAACTTCAAATTGAACATGCAAATTTTTGTGACGAACATAGGTTCAAAACGATTAGACAGCGTCCCTTGGGAAGACTTTCAATGAGTGCGCGTAACCTCTCAAATCCAGCCCTGAGGGACACCGGCCATGAAAAATAACATACTGGATTTTGATCTGGGTTCGCATAGTTTCAAAGTAAGTACATTTAACGCTGATGCGCAGCGACTGTTCGATCTCGGGTTGAATTGGTGTTTTGGCTTTAACCAAGAAGAAGGCTTAGCATGCTTCAAAAAAGCGCTGGAGCATGATCCAAACTGCGCCATGCTGCATTGGGGTATCGTCTATGCGGCTGGCCCATTTTACAATTTTCCCTGGAGCGATTTCAGTGAACCGGAAGCAGCGATATGCACGTCTATTTGCCGGAGGTATTTGAATAAAGCTAAAGCACTGTCTGATGTTATATCACCGCTTGAAAAGGCTCTGATCAATGCACTTTCGCAACGTGTACAAAAACCTTACACTGTTTCTCAGTCAGAATTTGATGCATGGGATGATGCATACGCTCAAGCTATGCGAAGGGTGAACGCTGAGTTCCCGGACAATCAATCAGTAATGGCGTTGTGCGTCGAAGCAATGATGACGCGTACACCCTGGCACATGTGGGA
>MDTG01009321.1_pt1 | contig 13131 bp, 9 predicted proteins | sample 811421 | NCBI WGS metagenome assembly MDTG01 (sample SAMN05326645, study PRJNA326480) | marine metagenome | isolation source: seawater | place: Pacific Ocean: South East | collected 2011
AGCGAAGCAAATCGTACATGGCGGCATCCGGAGCAGAAAAATCAGGCTGCAGAGTATACCTGATCAGTCCGCCAGACGTTCGAGCTTGATCAGCTTGCCCTCGTCGGTGAACTGCAGCACAAAGCTGCCGTATACACCCTGATGGGTAAGAAAGGGTCGCAGGTGATGCGCCGGCAGGCTGACCCGTCGACCATCACGACTGACCATGCTGACCCGTTCGGCGCGGCCCTGATACCAGGCCAGATAACGCTCTGCGGGCAGCGCGAGGTCGAGAATAAGTTGTTGCATGCTGCCTTCTGTCACAGTGAATGAAGCGAGACACCGGGCGGCGACTACCGCCCGGTGCCATATTGCTGCGCTGGACAGGAAGCAGCGTACTCAGTCGCCGCCGCCCTCGCCACCGTGGTGCCGCGCATGCTGCGCCAGATCCAGCAGTTCACGCATGGCCACAGCCACAATGGCGTAGTCACCGGCACCAACACTGCGCAGCTCAGCCAGCATGGCCTGCCAACGCTGCACCAGCGCCTGATTGCGGCTGATCCACTCGGCAACCAGGGCGTCTACGGGCTGCTTGTCATCGCCACCCTGCAGCGCGGCCACGGTCATGCTGCGCACCTGCCAGTCCAGGTCGTCCCGGTAGCTTTCACGGGCCAGAGCCTGCCAATGGTTGTCGACCGGCAGGCTGTTGACCTGCTGGCTGAACCACGGCAAGTGCAGCTGACTGCCCAGGGCAAAGAACACCTGCGCCACGCGCTCGGCATTCTGCCCGGTTGCATCGGCCGCTTCAACGATACCAAGCAGCGTGTAGGCATGTCCGGTGCCTGCCACCACGCGGGCAATGGCTTCCGGCACCCCGGCCTCAACATAGCGATTGAAGCGCGCTTCCCACAGCTCGCGCACTTCGCCCTCAAGGAGCTGATCAAAGCGTTTGGCCAGGGTCTCGATACAGGGCGCAAAGTGCTCCACCTCACGCTCCGGCAGCAGCTGGGACCGACGGTTGCGAATAAACCAGCGGCTGGCCCGGCGGCCCAGGCGCATCAGCTCGTCCATCAGCTCCAGCTGCACCTCGGCGGCCACCTGATGATCCAGCGCTTCGATACCGGCAAAGTGAGTCTGCAAATGGAACACGTCCCGCGCGACAACCCAGGCGCGTGCGACGTCGCTGATGCTGGCTCCGGTCGATTGCACCAGCCGGCGCAGGAAGGTAATCCCCATGTGGTTGACCAGGTTGTTGGCCAACTGGGTCGACACTATCTCCCGGTGCAGGCGGTGGCTGGCCAGCGCCTTGGCATGCCGTTTGAGCAGCACCTGCGGAAAAGCCGTCTCCAGCTCCCGCGCCAGATACGGGTCCTCGGGCACGTCGGAGGCGACCAGCGCTTCTTTCAGATCCGCCTTGGAGTAGGAAATCAGTACCGACAACTCGGCGCGGGTCAGCCCCTTGCCGTTGGCCTTGCGCTCCGCCAGTTGCTCATCATCGGGGATGAACTCCAGTGCACGGTTGAGCTTGCCGCTGCTCTCCATAGCGCTGATAAAGCGCTGATACTCGCCCATGGTCTGCGCTGCCTGGCGCTGCGCCAGGCTGATTGCCTGGGTCTGCTTGTAGTTGTTGGCCAGCACCAGATCGGCAACCGCGTCGGTCATGCTGGCCAGCAGCGTATTGCGCTGCTTGGCGGTCATGTCCTGGGCGGCGACCACCTCGTTCAGCAGAATCTTGATATTGACCTCATGGTCGGAGCAGTCAACACCACCGGCGTTGTCGATAAAGTCGGTATTGAGCGCTCCGCCGGCCAGGCAAAACTCGATACGGCCCAGCTGCGTCAGCCCCAGATTGCCGCCCTCACCTACCACCCGGCAGCGCAGGTCGCGGCCGTTGACGCGCAGGGCATCGTTGGCCTTGTCACCCACATCCGCGTGGGTCTCCATGCTGCCCTTGACGTAGGTACCAATGCCGCCGTTCCAGATCAAATCGACCGGCGCCTTGAGCAGCTGATGAATCAGTTCGGTTGGCGTCAGGCGCTCGGCCTCGATACCAAAGCATTCGCGCATCTGTGGGGTCAGCGTGATCTGCTTGAGGCTGCGGGCGAACACCCCGCCACCTTCGGAGATCAGGCTGCTGTCGTAGTCGGTCCAGCTGGAGCGCGGCAGCGCAAACAGGCGCTCACGTTCCTGATAACTGGTTTCCGGGTCCGGATCGGGGTCGATGAAGATGTGCTGGTGGTTGAATGCCGCCACCAGCTTGAGGCTGCGCGATTGCAGCAGGCCATTGCCGAACACATCGCCGGCCATGTCGCCGATCCCGATCACGCTGATCGGATCGGTCTGCACATTCAGCCCCAGCTCGCGGAAGTGCCGCTGCACCGAGACCCAGGCGCCGCGCGCTGTAATGCCCATTTTCTTGTGGTCGTACCCGGCAGAGCCGCCAGAGGCGAACGCATCGCCCAGCCAGAAGCCGTAACCTGCGGCAATTTCGTTGGCGATATCGGAGAAAGTAGCTGTGCCCTTGTCGGCCGCCACCACCAGATACGGGTCGTCGCCGTCATGGCGCACCACGTTGGCTGGCGGCACCACCTTGCCGTCGACCAGGTTGTCGGTGATATCCAGCAAGCCCTGGATAAACAGGCGGTAGCAGGCGATTGCCTCCTGCTGTACCTCATCGCGGCTGCCACCCAGCGGCAGCCGGCGCGGAACAAAACCGCCCTTGGCGCCAACGGGCACGATCACCGCATTCTTCACCTGCTGGGCCTTGACCAGCCCCAGCACCTCGGTGCGGTAATCCTCTTCGCGGTCAGACCAGCGCAGCCCGCCACGGGCCACCTTGCCACCGCGCAGGTGCACACCCTCAACACGCGGTGAATACACGAATATCTCGAACATCGGACGCGGCAGCGGCAGTTCCGGAATCTGCGTCGGGTCAAACTTGAGGCTCAGGTAGTCGCGCGCGTCGCCTTCGTCATCGTTTTGATAGAAGTTGGTACGTAACGTCGCCTTGATCAGGTCCAGATAGCGGCGCAGGATGCGGTCTTCGTTGAGCACCGCCACGTCATCCAGCGCGCCCAGAATCGCCCTTTCCAGCTTGCCTTGCATCTCCGCCAGATCATCGGCGCTGAGCTTGCGCGCCAGATAGAAACGGGTACGAAACAGCCGCACCAGCTCGCGGGCGATATCCGCGTGCGCCACCAGGGTGCTGGCAATATAGGGCAGTTCAAAGCCCAGGCGAATCTGCTTGAGATAACGCGCGTAGGCGCGCAGCAGCGCCACATCACGCCAGGGGAGCCCTGCCAGCAGCACCAGCCGGTTGAAGGCGTCATTCTCTGCCTGCCCGGACCAGACCGCGGCAAAGGCATCGCGGAACAGCGCGTTGGTCTCCTGGATATCCAGCGAGGCCCCAGCGCCAAAGGTGAACTCAAAATCATGAATCCAGAACTGGGTGCCGTCTGCCTGCACCACGCGGAACGGAAACTCGCCCAGCACCCGCAGGCCAAGGTTTTCCAGCACCGGGATCACATCCGACAGCGGCAGTGATTCATTCAGGTGGTAGAGCTTGCAATGCAACACACCGGGCTTTTGCGCCAGCGGCTGGTAAAAGCTCATGGCCAGCGGCTCGGCCTCGGTCAGGCCCAGCAGGGTCTGTAAATCAACTACCCCGGTGGCTGGGGTAAAGCGGTCGCTGTACCCCGGCGGAAAGCCATCGCCCAGATGCGCCAGCACATCGGTCGCCCGCGCCTCACCCAGGCTTTCGAGCAGACGATCACGAAACTCGTCCTGCCAGTTGCGGCAAGCGCGCACCACTTCCTGTTCAATTTTCACGGGGTCGATATCCAGCGGCTTGGTCGGGTCAACGCGCAGAATGAACTGAGTGCGCGCCAGGGTGGATTCGGAAAAATAGGTCCAGAACTCGCTTTCGCTGGCTTCCACGCGGCGCGTCAGCACCTCCTGAATGGTGCGGCGGATATCGGTGGAGTAGACATCCCGCGGCACAAAGGCCAGGCAATAGTAAAAGCGCCCATAGTTGCCACGGCGCAGGAACACGCGAATCTGGTTACGCTCCTGCATTTGCACGATGGCAATTGCGGTCTGCGCCAGCTCGTCAACCGGGGTCTGGAACAGCTCATCACGGGGCAGCACCTGCAGCACCTGCTCCAGCTCCTTGGCCAGATGGCTGCGCGGAATAAAGCCGGACACCTCGCGCACATGGGCCACCTTGCGCCGCACATGCGGGATGTGGTCAACCAGCGCGGAATACACCCGCGAGGTATAAAGCCCCATAAAGCGGTGTTCCAGCAGCACGTTACCGTCGGCATCTACCTCCCGTACCGAGACATAGTCCGGGTACGCCGGCCGATGCACACGGCTCAGTTGAGAGGCCTTGGCAAACGACAGCAACAGCGGCGCCTGCAGATAGGCCGTAACCGTGTCCGGCAGGCCCTCAAGATTCTCATCACGCGGGTTCAGTGCCAGCGCACCCAGGCTGGCGTCAGCGCGCAGGCCAAGGCGCTGCTCGGGCAGGCCCTCGTTGATGGCAAAGCACTCGTAGCCCAGAAAGGTGAAATGGTCATCCAGCAGCCATTCGAGAAAGGCCACCGCCTCGGCCCGCTCGTCGCGCGAGAAATATTGCTTGCGGCGACTGTTGAGCTGGCTGATCAACGCCTGCACCCGCTCACGCATGGCGCTAAAGTCCTGTACGGTGGCGCGCACCGTATCCAGCGCGGCCAGCAACCCCTTCTGCAGGGCGTTGAGATCAGACGCGTTGGTGGCCCGGTCAATCTCGATGTACATGACCGATTCAGCGCGCGCATCGGCGGCCTGCGCGCCCGGCGCAAGCAGCTTCTTGAGATTGCCGCTCTGGTCACGCTCGACATGCACGATGCTGTTGTACAGGTTGTGAATGGCATAGCCCTGGCGGGTCAGCTCCATGCGCACCGAATCGACCAGAAACGGCAGATCACGATGCAGCACCTCGACAATGCTGTGGGTGCTTTGCCAGCCATGCTGCTCGGTGTCGGGGTTGAACACCCGCAGCTTCACATCGCCCCCCGGCATTTGCTGCACAAAGCGCCAGGCCGACAGGGTGCAGCCCAGCAAATCTGCATCCTGGCGCACCTCCAGCTCTGCCAGCGTGGCAATGCCAAAGAACTGGCTGCAAAACTGCGCCACAGCACTGTGGTCACCACGCGGTACCAGATCCTGCAAACGGACCTGCAATTGCTCGATAAACGCCTGCTTGGAACTGGCCGTGATCAGCGCCATCTTGCCTCCCTCCTGGGGGTTGGGTGTATTGGGTCGGCGGCTTGGGCCCTTGCGGGCACACTGTTTTTTGTCTGTGAGGATAGTCTAGACCAAGGGCTTTTCGTTACAGTGACACCCACTGATTCCAGCCCGTGCCTCAGAACAACGGACACCACATGACCCATCGGGATTCCCTGCTGCAGTTGAAGGCCTTTATGGGCCAACACATTTTCGGTCAGGAACATCTGATCGACCGTATGCTCATCAGCTTGCTGGCTGGCGGTCACGTACTGGTCGAGGGCGCCCCCGGGTTGGCCAAGACCAAGGCCATCAAAGCCCTGTCCGAGGGCATCGAGGCGGACTTCCACCGTATTCAGTTCACCCCCGACCTGCTGCCGGCCGACATCACCGGCACCGAGGTCTACCACCCGGAAACCGCCACTTTCAGCTTTCAGCAGGGCCCCATCTTTCATCATCTGGTGCTGGCTGATGAAATCAACCGGGCACCGGCCAAGGTGCAATCTGCCCTGCTGGAGGCCATGGCCGAACGCCAGGTGAGTATCGGCCGCGAGACCTACGGCCTGCCCGAGCTGTTCATGGTGATGGCGACGCAAAACCCGATCGAGCAGGAAGGCACCTATCCGCTGCCAGAGGCGCAGCTCGACCGCTTTTTGATGCACGTGCGCATTGGCTTTCCGGATGCGGCCCTTGAGCGGCAGATTCTGCAACTGGCCCGGGGCGAAGCCCGGGGCGAGGAACCGCGCATTGCCGAGCGCATCAGCCAGGAGTGCATTCTCGCCGCCCGCCAGGAAGTGCTTGAGCTGTTCATGGCCGATGCGGTGGAGGAGTATCTGATCCAGCTGGTCATGGCCACCCGCAGACCCGACCAGTACAACCCGCAACTGGCCGAATGGCTGGAGATGGGCGCCAGCCCGCGCGGCACCATTGCGCTGGATCGCTGCGCCCGCGCCCACGCCTGGCTGGCCGGGCGCGACTTTGTCAGCCCCGAAGACGTGCAGGCCATCGCCCACGACGTGCTGCGTCACCGCGTACTGCTGAGCTTTGAGGCCGAGGCTGCAGGTATCGACAGCGATCAGGCAATCAACCTGCTGATCGACTCGGTGCCGGTGGTCTGAGCGCCATGAGTGCTGCCGTCGACCCGGCCATCCACAGCACGCTGGAGAGTCTGCTCGCCACCCGCAGACACTGCCATGAACTGCCGTTGTTCAGCCGCCCGGTGCGTAACAGCCGGCAGACCGGTCAGCAGAACTCTCGCCTGCGCGGCCGCGGCGTGGACTTTGATCAGGTGCGTGCCTACCTGCCCGGTGACGATATCCGCAACATCGACTGGCGCGTTACCGCACGCAGCCAGAAGGTACATACCAAGGTATTCAACGAGGAGCGCGAGCGCCCGGTATTTCTGATCGGCGAGCAGAGCCCGAGGCTGTTTTTTGGCAGCCAGCGCTGCTTCAAATCGGTGCTGGCGGCAGAGACCTGCGCACTCATCGCCTGGACCGCGCTGGCGCATCACGACCGGGTGGGCGGCATGGTGTTTGGCCATCGCGAGTGCCACGAAGTGCGCCCCCGGCGCGATCGTCAGGCGCTGCTCAAGCTGCTGCAGCTGCTGGTGGACGCCAACCAGGCGCTGACGCCCGAATCCCAAGACCCGTACGAGCCGGCCAACGAGCCGCTGAATATGGCGCTGCGCCACAGCCGCGAGATTATCCGCCCGGGCAGCATTCTCTATATCGTCTGTGATCACGCCGCTATCGAGGGGCTCAATCAGAGCCTGCTGGTGCCGCTGGCCGGCCACAACGACCTGATTCTGCTGCCGGTGTTTGACCCGCTGGATGTCGAGCTGCCCCGCTTTGGTCCGCTGGATTTTGTCCAGGGCGAGCGCCACCTGACCCTGGATACCCAGCAAGACAGCGTGCGCGAGGATTACGCCGCCCAGTTCACCGCCCAGCGACAGGCCTGGCTGCGACTGGCGCGGCGTCTGCGTTGCAGCCTGCTGCCGCTGGACACACGGCAACCCGCCCACGAACAGCTGCGCGACACCCTGAGCGGCTCATCACGCGCGGGCGGCGCATGAGCAGCCCGTTGCAGGGCAGCCTGCTGATGCCCGGCGCGCCACCACCGATCAGCTGGTGGCCACCGGCTCCCGGCTGGATGTTGCTGGCTGCCGTACTGCTCACCCTGGCGGTGCTGATGCCACTGTTGCTGGTGCTCAACCGCAAACGCCAGCGCCGTCGTCTCAAGGCGCAGCGTATCATCTGGGAGGTAAGCGACAGCCTGCCGGATCAGGATTGGCTCGCCGCACTCAACACACAACTGAAACGGCACCTCAAAGCCCGCGGCGAGGCGTCTGCCACCCGCCTGTACGGACAGGCCTGGGTCGATTATCTCTGCCGCCATTATCCCCGCCCCCGCAGCGACCTGCTGGCACCGCTCGGCCATGCCCTGTACCAGGCCGAGCTACAGTTGAGCGCCCAGCAACGACGCAGCCTGCAGCGCGAGCTGCTGCGCTGGATCAGGTACAACCATGCTTGAGTTCGCCTGGCCTGCCGCGCTGCTGCTGGCACCGCTGCCCTGGATAGTGCGCTGGCTGCTGCCACCGGCCGAGCGCCCGGCCCGTGCGTTGCACATCGGCTTTATGCCCAGGCTCAAGCGACTGCAGGCAGATCAGGAGCCGCTGGGACGGACAACGCGCAACGCCGCACCGCTGATCCTGATCTGGTTGCTGTTGCTATGCGCCCTGGCCCGCCCTCAGTTATTGGGCGCCCCGCTGCCGCCGCTGAGCAGCGGCCGCGACATGATGCTGGCCATCGACCTATCCGCCAGCATGGACACCCGCGACCTGCAGCTCGAAGGCGCCGCCAGCGACCGCCTCAGCGTGGTCAAGCACTGGTTGAGCGAGTTCGTCGCCCAGCGCAGCGGTGACCGGCTGGGGCTGATTCTGTTTGGCAGCAAGGCTTACGTGCAGTCGCCACTGACCTACGATCTGGACAGCGTCAGCCTGTGGTTGAATGAAGCCTTTATTGGTCTGGCCGGCCGCGACACGGCCATCGGTGACGCCATTGGCCTGGCGATCAAGCGGCTCAGCGCCCAGCCGGCCAACAGCCGAGTGCTGCTGCTGGTCACCGACGGCGCCAACACAGCCGGCGGCATGTCGCCCATCCAGGCCGCCAGAGTCGCCGCCAAGGAGCACATCCGCATATTTACCGTGGGCGTTGGCGCTCAGGCCAGTGGCCAGAGCGACCTGCTGAGTATACTGGAGGGCGATGCCGACCCGGCCAGCGACCTGGACGAGGCCAGCCTGCAGGAAATCGCCCAGCTGACCGGCGGCGCCTACTTCCGGGTCAGTGATGAGGCGTCGCTGGCGCAGATGCTTGAGCGCATCGAGCAGCTCGAACCCAGCCAGCGAGCTGACCGCAGCAGCCGTGAGGCGCAGCCGCTGTATCCCTGGCCACTCGCTGCCGCCCTGCTGCTCAGCGCCCTGTGGAGCAGTCGTCCGATGCGCCGGAGGCTGCATGCCTGACTCGATGCTGCCCTTTACCTTTCTGCGTCCGCTCTGGTTGCTCGGCATCGCGCCAGCGCTGCTGCTGTGCTGGTACCTGTACCGCCACCGGCGTCAGCACTCCGGCTGGGATGCGCTGCTGCCGGCCAACCTGCGGCGCGCACTGCTGCAGCAGCACGGCGGTCGCCACTACCTTGGCCGCTATCTGCTGCTGGGCAGCGTCTGGACACTGGCTCTGCTGATTCTCGCCGGGCCGGCCTGGGAATCAGATAACACCCAGCGGCGCGAAGACAGCGGTAGCCTGATCATTGTGATGCAAGTGTCGCGCAGCATGCTCTCCAATGACCTGCCACCAACGCGCCTGGAACAAGCCAAGCGCAAGATTCGCGACCTGCTGCGCGACTACCCGGACCGCCGCGTGGCGCTGATTGCCTACGCCGGCAGCGCACACCTGGTTGCCCCGCTCACCCGCGACCACGACACCCTGCGCAACCTGCTCGATGCACTGCACCCGGACATCATGCCGGTGCGTGGTCAGCAACTCGATCAGGCCCTGCAGCTGGCCGCCGACATGCGCGCCTCGCGCGGCGACAGCCGTACACAGGTGCTGCTGCTGACCAGTGGCATTGAAGACGCAGACAACACCACGGCTTCCTCTGCCCGCCGCGAACTGGGCAGTGCACTGCGGGTAATCGGCATCGGCACCGCCGACGGAGCACCTATTCCGCTGGCCGAGGGCGGCTTTATGCGCGACGAACAAGGCCGCATCATGCTGCCTCGCCTTGATGAGCAGGCCATGCTCGCCTTTGCCCGCGCCAACGGCGGCGACTACCGCCGCCTGAGCACAGACGAGAGCGACCTGCAGCAATTGCTCGCTGCCCCGGACAGCCAGTCCACCAATGGCCCGGCAGCCGTGCAGCGGCAGGATCAGGGGCATTGGTTGCTGTTGTTGCTATTGCCGCTGGCCGCTCTGGGGGCACGCCGTGGTTGGTTGCTGGTACTGTTGGTCGCGCTATGGTTGCCGCCGCCGGCCAGCGCCATGACCTGGCAGGATTTGTGGCAACGCCCGGATCAACAGGCCAGCCAACTGCTGCAGGAAGGCAAAAGCGCCGAGGCCGCCAGCCGCTTTGAAGACCCGCAGTGGCGCGCCTGGGCGTTAATGCAAAGCGGCGATTACCAGGCTGCCGCCGACACCTGGGGTGCGCTGGCCAGCGCCGAGCCGAGCAACGCCAACCACCACTTCAGCCAGGGCACTGCGTTGGCTCTTGCAGAGGACTACCGGGGCGCGCTGCTGGCCTTTGAGGCCGCCCTCACCCAGGCGCCCGACCACACCGCCGCCCGTCACAACCGCCAATTGGTCGAAGCCTATCTGGCCAATCTCGAAGAACAGGCCGATACCCCCGACGCCACAGACAGCGACCAACCAGGCCCCGGGACTGGCGACCCGTCAGAGCAGGCCGGTGCCACCGACGACGCTCAGACGGAGTCCCAGAGCAATAACGCCAACGCGCAGAACGCCACCCCGGAGGCTGGTGACAACAGCAGCGCGGCCAGCAGCAACACTGCAGGACAAGGCAGCAGCGACAGCGGCCAGGCGGGCGAGCAAGGCGCGGCTCTGACGGGTGAGCTGGTCGACAGCCCGGATGACAGCAACGCCGGCAGCAGTGAGAGCGGCGTTGGTGGTGGCGGCAGCAGCCGACATGAGATAGAACAGCAACAGGCTGTGCAACAATGGTTGCGCGATATTCATGACAATCCGGCAGAATTGCTACGCCGCAAGTTTCTCTATCAGCACCTGCAACAACCGGACGGACGCCCACGATAATGCGCCAGCTGTTTCTTATCCTTGTGCTGTTATGCACCAGCGCGCCGCTGCAGGCGGCGCTGCAGGCCAGCGTCAACCGCACCCAGCTGGAGCCGGAACAGACCCTTGAGCTGACGCTGGAAAGCACCCTGGCCAGCCGCGACGATCAGCTCGACCTGACGCCGCTAGAGGAACACTTCGAGGTGCTTGACGACCGCCGCCTGAGCCTGGTCAGCCAAATTAACGGGCGTACCGTTCCGGTCACCCGTTGGGTCATCGAGCTGCGCCCGTTGCGCAGCGGCTTTGTGGTCATCCCGCCCCTGACCCTGCGCGGCGACCACAGCGAGCCCGTCAGCCTGCGCGTGCTCACCGCCGAGCAACTGGCCAACGCCGACCCGGCCAATCAGGCACCGGTATTCATCAATGCCGAAGTTGATACCCGTAATCCGTATGTGCAGGCGCAGGTGCTGCTGACCCTGCGTATCTTCCATTCGGTCTCGCTGTACGACGACTCCACCCTGAGCGGACTGGATATCCCCGATGCCCGGGTCGAGGCGTTGAGCGCGCCGAAAACCTACGAACGCACGCTGGACGGTGTAGTACACGGCGTCATCGAAATTCGCTACGCCATCTACCCGCAACGCAGCGGCCCACTGGAAATCCCCTCGCAGCTGTTCAGCGCCACCGCCCTGCAGCCCCGCGAGGCAGGCAGTAACAGCGGGCACAACGCGCGCTTTGTGCAGCTGCGCTCACCCAGTCTGCAGCTGGAGGTACGCCCCGTGCCGGATAGCTACCCGGCCGACACGCCATGGCTGCCGGCGCGCCAGGTGCGCCTGAGCCAGAACTGGCAGCCCGACCCCAATCAGGAGCTGCAACGGGGTGAGCCGCTGACCCGCACCCTGTCGATCCAGGCCGATGGCCTCACCGCCAGCCAACTGCCGGAACTGAGCGCCCTGAGTGACAGCGACGACGACCTGCGTCAGTACAGCGACCAGCCACAGCTGGAGAACCAGTTGTCTGATTCCGGCATTCTTGGCCTGCGTCAGGAGAGCTCTGCGGTGGTCACCCGCCATGCCGGCCGCTTCGAGATCCCGGCGATTCGCGTTCAGTGGTGGAACACCCAGACCGATCAACTGGAAACCTCGGAGCTGGCCGCAGTGCAATTGAACGTACGCGGCAACGGCAACACCCCGCCACCACCGCCGGACTGGAACCTGCCAGCGGGCGCCGATGCCTCACCAAATTGGCCGTGGCAACTGCTCAGCGCGGCGCTGTTCTGCGCCCTGCTCGCCGCACTGCACCTGCTGCGCACCGCGCGCCGCGAACTCAATGCCCTGCAGCAATTGGACGAAGACAGCGTCAGCCTGGAGACCGACCAGCCCGACAACCCGCTCGCCGACCTGCAAACCGCCTGCCGCCACAACCGCCCGGCCGAAGCCCGCAAGGCGCTGGAACACTGGGCCAAGCGCCAGGACAGCGACCTGATCTCCCTCAGCCACACCTACCCGGTGCTGGCCGACGCGCTGGACGAACTCAACGCCTGCCTGTTCGGCCAGATCGACAGCACCTGGCGCGGCAAACCCCTCTGGCGCGCCGTACGCAAGGTCACCCAGACCCGCCAACGCGAAGCCGAAGCCCTCGGCGAAGGCGGCATTGAGCCGTTGTATCCGGATGTGTAATTTCTTCTTCTCGTGGAAAACATCAGATGGAATACCAGCGCTTCAACAACCTTATCCTAGAACTAGCCCAGCTAGTCCCTGAAGACTCTTGGATAAATAATTTCGTTGAACTTCAACTGGAAAAAGACCCTGCTTTCTCCAGCTCGCTGCGACTCTACGCCAGCGCACTGGAATCACTTGACCCGACCTCATGGGGATACCTAAAAAGCAAGGCTTGCGAAGCGTTTCGCCAAACCTTGCCTCGAAGAGGAAAGCAGCCGTTCTTCGATATTCTTAATGAAGCGATTGCTTACGAAGATTTGCACAACCAAGGTCTCCGCCCTCGTTTTTTACCCGCTTTGCATGAACGAAAGCAGCCAGATATCGAGCTTCTTACGTCATCGGGAACCTTTTACTGTGAAGTAAAAACAATCAATACCTCTGATCAGGAGCTTGCAAGATACGAAAACGAAGAAGAGTGCTCATGGGATACTTACCGCCGCCTCGACAAGGGCTTTATGGGCAAACTTTCTCTAGACATAGGAAAAGCAGAAGCTCAGTTTCCCCACGCAAGCCCAGATAACATCATTTACATCATTATCAACTTTGATGACTGGCTAGGTATAAACTACAAACGCTACCAGCTATCCATATCCGAGTACCTGCGGAAGCACCATGCATCTAGCCGAGTACACTGTCGAGCTGAAGTACAAGGGCATTTTCGAGTTGTTCACCTCCCCGTAAACCAGTGAACGACTATCCACATCACTTCCTCTGAAACCAAGCACAAAAAACCGCCCGAAGGCGGTTTTTTTGTGCAGCTCAACTCACTCAGCTACGCAGCTTGTCCGGACGGATCAAGAAGCGAGCCAGCGCCGGCAGCAGCCACAGGGCGCCGAACATGTTCCACAGGAACATAAAGGTCA